>Ga0129299_1001658_pt1 | contig 14865 bp, 12 predicted proteins | sample ConPoolayeCmetaG_FD_94477 | JGI IMG/M metagenome (GOLD analysis project Ga0129299, IMG submission 94477) | Hot spring microbial mat communities from California, USA to study Microbial Dark Matter (Phase II) - Cone Pool mat layer C metaG ... | reverse complement strand
TGGAGAAGTACTGGAGCGGAACGAGACTTCATGGGAGTTCCTCCTGAATAGGTATCTTGATGTCTTGCATCAAGTGATACCATAAGTCAGGAGAAACTCAAAAATCAATTATGCAAGGGTCTCCCCAAACTGAAATACACCCGCATGCTGTGCGGGTTTCTTGAATAAACCCGGTTTCTGTGGTATGATGTGGGTGTATGAGTGTTGTATCATTCAAGGGCACACGCGAGGGGCTGGTGGTGACGCTGGGCGAAGGCGAGTGGCACACCGTGTTGAATCATCTCGCGGCACAACTCCGTCGTCCGGGGGCACAAGCGTTTTTTCAAGGGGCACGCGTCTTTTTAGAAACAGGCACCCGCGCGCTCGAGGTGACCCAGATCGAAGAGTTGATCGCCTTGCTGGCTCAACACGGTATGACGCTGGTCGCCGTGAGTGAACCTTCCAGTCAAGCAGCGCTCAAGCGCGTGCATGCTACGTTGCCACCGGTGCCCGAGACGCTCGCGGTAAAAGAAGCCGCGCCCCCGCATCCTGACACGGCTAACGAAACTTATGCGCTATTGGTGCAGCGCACCGTTCGCTCGGGACAGACGTATCAGTATGCCGGCACGATTGTGGTGATTGGGGATGTGAATCCCGGCGCACAGGTGATTGCGGAAGGGGATGTGCTGGTGTGGGGCAAACTGCGTGGCGTGGTGCACGCGGGCGCGGCGGGCAACGCACAGGCAATCGTCGGCGCGCTGGTGCTCGCGCCGACGCAATTGCGCATTGGGCATTTGATTGCACGCGCGCCAGAGGAAAAACGGACGCCGTACTTTCCCGAAGTCGCGCGCGTGCGCGATGGGCGTATCGTCGTTGAGCCCTGGACTGAGGTATCCGGACGCGGTGGCTAGGGGAGCAGGAGGAATCCGATGGCAGGACGAATCATCACGTTGACTTCAGGTAAAGGGGGCGTCGGCAAGACCACCGCGACAGCCAATCTCGGCGTCGCACTCGCGCGCTGCGCGCAACGCGTCGTGTGCGTGGACGCCGATATTGGTTTGCGCAACCTGGATGTAGTGATGGGCTTGGAAAATCGCATCGTGTACGATCTGGTGGATGTGGTGGAGGGACGGGCGCGCTTGCGTCAAGCCCTCATCAAGGACAAACGTTTGCCGGAATTGCAATTGTTACCTGCGGCGCAGACGCGCGACAAATCGGCGGTGACCGAAAAGCAGATGATCAAGTTGTGCGAAGACTTGCGTAAAGAGTTCGATTTTATTTTGATTGACTCGCCTGCCGGCATCGAGCTCGGTTTTCGCAACTCGATTGCACCTGCTGATGAAGTGATTATCGTTGTCACGCCCGAAGTCTCCGCGGTACGCGATGCAGATCGGGTCATTGGTTTGATCGAAGCAAGCGAAAAACCTGCCCCGCGCCTCATCATCAATCGTTTGCGTCCCGCGATGGTGCGGCGGGGTGAAATGCTGGACACGGCAGACATTCTCGAAGTCCTCGCGATCGAGTTGTTGGGAATTGTGCCTGAGGACGAGACTATCATCACGGCAACGAACAAAGGGCAACCCGTCGCGCTGGAGAATCGCTCCCCGGCGGGCGGAGCGTTTATGCGGATTGCGCGCCGCCTGATGGGTGAAGATGTACCTTTCCAGACCTTCGAGGATTCCAGCGGTTGGTTGGAACGTTTGTCTCATCTCTTCAAGCGTTAAGCAGGGGGCGTTATGAATTTCCTGTCGCGTCTTTTGGGTCGTCCACCTGAAGGTGAGAGTGCTCAGGTGGCAAAACAGCGCTTGCAACTCGTTCTGGCACAAGATCGCTTGAATATTTCTACCGAAACGTTGAACGTGTTGAAAGATGAAATGATTGAGGTGATCTCTCGGCACATAGAAATTGATCAGGCAAACGTACAGGTTTCGATGACGAGTACAACACAATGCACGTGCCTGATTGCCAGCATTCCCGTGATTCGCGCGCGCTCGCCTGCTCCCGCAGAGTCGGCGAAACGCGCTCGCGCGCCGCGCCAGCGTTCACGCGCTTGAGAGGACTATGGATCGGCTGGAACGTCCCCGGTTCTTTTACTTTGATTTCTGGCTGCTCGGTGCCACGCTCTTGCTCACCGGCATTGGTATCTTGATGATCTACAGCGCGACGGAATGTATGACCGGTGAGCCGCTCGATTGGTCCAGTCCTACGGTGCGACAGGGTCTGTATGCGCTGGTGGCTCTTGGCGTGCTGTTTCTGCTTGCCCTCATTGATTATCGTGTCTTTATCTCGTTGCGCTGGGTGCTCTGGGTGGGCATCGTCGGCTTGCTGGCGGTGGTCTTTGTGATCGGGCAGGTCACGTTTGGCGCGCAACGCTGGATTGATCTGCGTTTGTTTCTTTTCCAGCCTTCCGAGTTGAGTAAACTGGTGTTGGTTCTGGTCGTCGCCGCGTACATTGCCAGGCACCGCGCCGAGATGGGAAACCGGCGTCATCTTGCTATCTCGTTGGGCCTGATGGCACCTCCGATACTTTTGGTGTATCTGCAACCTGACCTTGGTACGACGATTATCATTGGCGCGACGTGGGGGCTGATGGTGCTGGCAGCCGGCATTCGCTGGCGCGAGGCACTCCTTCTCATTATGGTTGTTGTGGTCCTGGCACCGCTCGTGTGGGCAAATTTGCGACCGTATCAACAAGAACGTGTCTTGACGTTTCTTGATCCGATGCGCGATCCGCTGGGGGCGGGTTACAACGTCACGCAGGCGCGCATTGCGCTGGGGTCGGGTGGCTTTTGGGGCGAGGGCTTTTGTAGCGGACCGCAAAGTCAATTACGCTTTTTGCGGATTCGGCAGACCGATTTTATCTTTGCGGTGTTGGGTGAGGAATTGGGTTTTAGCGGCGCGGTGTTTGTCATCGCGTTGTATGCGTTCATCTTGTCACGGCTGCTCCGTATTGCGGCGCTCGCGCGCGACGAGTATGGCAGTCTGGTCGTCATCGGCATTGCCGCTATGTTGTTCGTACAAAGTTATGTGAATATGGGAATGAACGTGGGCTTGTTGCCGGTGGTGGGGATTCCGCTTCCGTTTATCAGCGCGGGCGGCAGTTCATTGATGACGCTGTACGCCGCGCAGGGCATTGCGCAAAGTGTATTGATGCGCCATCGCGATTTGCGTCTGGAGGGCGCGGGACAGCGCTATGACTAACCGGGTGGCGTGTTTTTTCACGCTCCTGTGGTGGGAGGTGGCAAAGCTGCATACCATCACGCTACGGCGAAAGGTAGGTCTGGAAAGGAATAGGCAGCATGGAAGACTGGATTATGCCGGTAGTGTTGGGAATAACTTTTGTGGCGATGGCGAGTTTTGCTCTGGGCACACGCGCCAACGTCCGCACCGGCGAGCGCCTCGCCAGGTGGGCGCAGGAGGGTTTGCCGCTCATCAGTGACAAGACGACCTTCTCGTGGATTGGTTCAGCCGCACTGATGCTCAAAATGGCAAAAGCCAAAGGACCGTATCGGAGCGCCGAGATTGTCTTTTCGTTCGAGCCGCGCGATCTGGTGTTTATGTGGTGGTATGCGCACTGGCGAGGACGTCGCGATGTGATGATTTTTCGCGGCACACTGACCGTCACCCCCCCCTTCGAGGTGGAGATTTTCGATCGGCGTGGGTGGTTGAATAGCTATGTGGTTCGTCAGATGCAACAAAAGAACTGGCGTCAAGTTGCCTTGCCCCAACCATCTACCTTGAGCGCGTATTACAACGGCGCCCTCGATCCAGAAACGCTCCACACCCTGGCGAAACAAGCGACGCAAGCCGGTGGCACGTTGCTGCGCCTTTCCATTCGGCGCCATGTGCCCAATATCCAGATGCACTGGTTGTTGCCCGACCCCAAGAGTATTTCTGCACGCGCCTTGTTTCGTGATATTCGTGAGATTGGTCAACTCTTTTCTCCGAGGGGAGAAGAGCACTGAGATGGGTTTATTCCAATAGGTGTACAAAAGTCTTTTCCGCCATCGGAGGATTACGGTGCTCGTTGTTTCGCCATCGTTGTACGGGCGAAAAATCTTTCGCCCCTTGCGGAATAACCCCTCTTATCCCTCAGCCCCTGCTCTCCCCGAAGCGGGTAGAGCAGGGGGAGATGGGAGGAGAGGTGTGGGCGGGCGGCGAAGCCGCCCGCCCACACCTCTCGTTTCCCCCTCCCCACGCCGCAGCGCGGCGTGGGGAGGGGGACCAGGGGGTGGGGCTATTTCGCGATGGATAGGACAGCTGAGTGATTATCCTGTTGAGGCGAAAAATCTTTCGCTCCAACGGGCGAAAAATCTTTCGCTCCGACCAAGCGGAAAAAACTTTTGCATGGTTACTTGGCAGGCAGGTTGAGATTTTGTAAAAACTGCTTGCATTGACAAATAGGGCTGAACGGTTACACAAGTGGTGGGACTCTTATGAAATCACGCTTGCAGGAGATTCCTTTTTTCTCGGGCCTGGATGATCACGTGCTCGCCGCAATCTCGCGGCGATTGAAACGCGAGCATTACCACAAAGACGCCGTGATCTTTTTTGAAGGTGAACCGGGCGATTGTATGTACATCATCGAAAGTGGTCAGGTCAAGGTGGTGACCGAACGTGGCGGTGAGGAAAGGATACTCAGTTATCTGGGGCCGGGAAATTTCTTTGGCGAGATGGCACTCTTGTTGGGAGAGCGACGTTCGGCGACCGCGCGCGTGGTCATTGATGCTGAACTATTGGTGTTGCGTAAGGACGACTTTGACGAACTCTTGCAACTCTATCCTCAGATCGCGATCAAGATTTCGCAAGAGTTGGGACGTCGTCTAACTCAGGCTACCGTCGGACCTACTCTGCGTGAAGAATTTAATATTGTCACTACCCTGGGCGTAGCCGTGCCGGCGCTGGCGCGCCATCTGGCGCAGGTGACCGGCGAGACGGTGACGATTCTCGATGTGGGTGGGCTTGCCAATGTCACGCTCGATGTCGCGGCACTACGTCAGGCTAACGTGGTGTTGCTGCGTGAAGATATTTTAGAACCCGAACGGCTGGCTGACCGACTCGGTCAATTGGTTGAGCAGTACTATTGGGTGCTCCTCTCCGTTACGCCGTACGAAACCCCACTGACTCTCAAAGCCATCGAATTAGCGGACGTGACCGTACATCTGGGGGAAAAAGAACCGGGTTGGCTCAAAATGGTCCCACTCAAAAAGTACTGGCGGGTGGATGCACAACCTCCTGCGATCCAGCGTCTCGCGCGTCGCATTGCACAACGCCTGGTGGGTGTGGCGCTGTCGTCGGGCAATGCGCGCGGGATGGCGCACATTGGCGTCTTGCACGTGTTGGAACAGGAAGGCATTCCGATTGATATGCTGGCGGGTACAAGTGCTGGCGCCGTCTTTGGCGCGCTCTATGCCGCCGGACGTTCCATCGAAGAGATGACCACTTTTGCGCTGAACGTGCAGTGGCAGTATAATTTCATTACCGGCTTTAAATACTGGGATTTCCGGTTGCCTCCCCGCGCCGGGTTAATCAAAGGTAAGCAGGCGCTCGAGTATTTGCGCGAATGGCTCTGGAACAAGACGTTTGACGAATTGCGTATCCCGTTGTATATTGTAGCCACTGACCTTATCTCTGGTGAAGAGATGATTTTTGATCGCGGTCCAGTCGCCGAAGCCGTACGCGCGAGTATGAGCGTGATTGGGGTATTTGAACCCGCGCAGGTGGCAGGCCGTTTCTTGATTGATGGTGGCGCGGTCAACCCGGTGCCTACCCAGGTCCTGGCGGAGCGTGGCGCCAATATCATTCTGGCAAGCAACGTCATTCCTTCGCTGGAGGAGCGTATCCATCGCCGCTCGCTACGTCGCACAGGTAAATTGCCCGGGATGATGACGATTCTGACCGGCGCACTCGAAATTATGGAGAGCGAGATTATCAGAAACCGTCTGGGACCGGTGGATGTATTGATTCAACCGCAGGTCGCAGAACTGGGCACGCTGGAATACGACAAAGCCACCGAGTTTATCAAGCGTGGCGAAGAGGCGGCGCGCCTGCAAATCCCGGCTATTCGCCAGCGCTTGACACCCACACCGCGTAAACGCTCTTTGTAGGTAACACTCAGCCCCGGGCATCGCTCGCTGTCGGTTAGAAACCGACGGCTAACGCAAGCCGATGGCTGAGCCTGAATTGCGTCGTTGTTCCCAGGTAATAACCCCACTCATCCCCCTACCCCTTCTCTCCCCGCATAGCGGGGAGAAGAAAGGGGGAAATGGGAGCGGAGGAGTGGGCGGGCGGCTTCGCCGCCCGCCCACTCCCCTCCCATGATTCCCCCTCCCCACGCTGCTCTGCGGCGTGGGGAGGGGGCGAGGGGTGGAGCTTGTCGCGAGGGACGGCACGGCTGAGTAATTACCTTCGTAGAAACCTGCACAAGGTGATCAACCAATGAAAGATTATCTCCGCACGGTACCCCTTTTCAGTATGCTTGACGATGCGGCGCTGGAGAGTGTAGCGCAGCGTCTGGAATACAAGCGGGTGAACAAAGGTGCTTCCGTCTTCCTCGCCGGCGAACCCGACAGTTCTCTGTACATCATCAAGAGCGGTATCGTCAAGGTCGTCTCGCACTATGAAGGTGAAGAGCGTTTCATTCTTTACCTGGGTCCCGGGGACTTTTTCGGCGAAGGTGCGGCGCTGTTCGGTGGTCCCCATTCTGCCAGCGTGTTTGTAGTTCTGGATGCCGAACTGTTACTGCTCTCGCACGAGGATGTCACCGCGTTGATGCAACAGTTCCCCGCGATGGCATTGACGATCATTCGTGCTCTCCACCAGCGCTTGCGCCTCTCCCTCCGTTCCCCCATTCAGACCAAGCAAATCACGATTATTGCATCCGTCGGCGCGTCCACGCCGCTACTGGCACAGTATCTTGGCGAAGTGACAGGCGAGGAGGTCTTGCTCCTCGATTTGCATTCAAGCAGTCAGGCGGTAGATCGCGAGGGACTCACACGCGCCAATGTGGTATGCGAGTTCCAGCCCTCCTGGAGCGTAGAGGATTTACCGCGTCATCTGAGCCGCTGTGTCGAGCGATACTATTGGGTCGTGTTGTGGCTGGAGCCAGAAGTGCATCCGCTCACGCTCAAAGCTGCTGACCTTGCCGATCTACGTGTGGTGCTGGGGCAGGTCGAGCGGCATGCCGCGCTGCGTGTGATGAGCCAGCCGTTGTATGCCGATGATGAACCGGCGGCGATTCGCCAGTTGGCACGTAAACTGGCGCGACGTCAGGTCGGTTTAGCACTCTCCAGTGGTAACGCGCGCGGGATGGCGCATATCGGCGTGCTCAAGGTGTTGCAGGAAGAGAACATTCCCCTGGATTTTATCGTGGGGACCAGCGCCGGCGCACTCTTTGGCGCGATGTACGCGGCAGGACGTCGCATCGAAGAGATGATCGAGTTCGCGTTCAAAGTGCGCCTGGAGTACAACTTTTTGACCGGTTTTCGAAATTGGGACTTTAGTATCCCACCGCGCTGGGGTTTGATCAAAGGCAATATGTTCCTCAAGCAACTGCAACGCTTGTTCCCCGATGAAACTTTTGAGGGATTGAAAATTCCTTTTGCCGCTGTTGCTACCGATCTGATCTCCGGGGAGGAAATTGTTTTCGAACGCGGTCCGCTCGCCGAAGCGTTGCGCGCCTCGATGAGCGTGGGCGGCTTTTTGGAACCCGCACGGTATGAAGGACGTTTGTTGATTGACGGCGGCGCGGTGAACCCCGTGCCTGTGCAGGTGCTGATCAATCGCGGGATGAACATCACCATCGTATCGAACGTGATTCCGACATTGCCCGAACGCGTGCGATGGAAACGTGAACAGGTCGAAAAGGATCGCGCTACGCTCATTGACATTATCTTAAACGAGCGCGAAATTATGGAAGGCGAGATCATTCGCTCCAAGATGACCGGCGTGGACGTGCTGATTCAACCGGACGTGGCGCGCTATCACGTTCGGCAGTACGACAAGGCGGCGGAAATCATACGCGCCGGTGAACAAGCCGCGCGTCTGCATATTCCCAAGATTCGCAAACTGCTCGCGCCGCGCCCGCGCAAAGAATACGCTTGAGCGTCGCGATTTCCAGCGAGTGTACCCAATGCCCCGTACCACTTCACGTGAAGATTCCCACCTGACAACCGAGTTACACAAACAGATTGCCCACCTGGAGCAACGCATCGCCCAACTGGAGGCGTTACAAGAGGTGGCGCTGGTTTTTTCATCGGAACTGCGCCTCGAACGTCTCCTTGCCTTGATTCTTTCGAGCGCGGTGGATGTGATGAAAGCCACCGCAGGATCGCTGTTGTTGTACGATGAGGAAACTCAGGAACTGGTTTTCGAGGTTGTGCAGGGCGGTGGGGGTAAAGCCTTGCGTCACAAACGCATCCGGCGGGATGAAGGCATTGCAGGGTGGGTCTTTATGCAACGCCAACCCACCATCGTGCATAACACGGCTACCGATGCGCGTCATCTGACGCGCATTGACGAATCGTTACGGTTTCATACCGCTGCGATGGTGGCGGCGCCTTTGATTTGCAAGGGCAAACCCATCGGGGTCATCGAAGTCCTCAATAAAAAATCGGGAGAGCGCTTTACGGAAAGCGATCAGGACTTGCTGATGGCGTTTGCCGCGCAAGCCGCTGTCGTTATCGAAAACGCGCGCCTGTACCAGCAAGTCGTTACCGAACGCGATCGGCTTTTGGTGCTCGAAGAACAGGTGCGCCGCGAACTGGCACGCGAGTTGCACGATGGTCCTTCTCAACTCCTCGCCGCGATGACGATGGGGCTGCGCTTTTTGCGTCAGGTGATTGCGCGTCAGCCAGAACGTATCGAAGCCGAAATCAACGAACTGGAACGTTTAGCCACGCAAGCATTGCATCAGGTTCGCAATCTCTTGTTCGATTTGCGTCCCGTCGCGCTCGAAACCCAGGGCTTGCGTGCCGCCTTGCAGGTCTATGCCGAACGGATGCGCAAGAGTGACGGCACGCAACTCCACCTTGATGTGCAGGACCTCACCCTGCACTGGCCCCCGCGCGTGGAAGCCGCGCTCTTTTCGATTATTCAAGAGGCCGTCAACAACGCCAGGAAACACGCGCAACCTAAAAACATCTGGATCACTGCCCAACGTCAGGGTGAGCGAATGGTGTTGTCTGTCCGCGATGATGGTTGCGGTTTTGATCTGGCTGAGGTGGAACAAGCCTATGCCCAGCGTGGCAATCTCGGCCTGCTAAATATGAAAGAGCGCGCCGAAATCGCTCAAGCCAAATTGCACCTCACTTCACGACCGGGCGAAGGAACGACGGTGACGCTGAGCGTTCCCCTGCCCTCAGCCGATACCCCACGCGCCAAACGGTAATCCGCAATGGGATGTGTCAGGATCCCAAGTCTTCCTCTACTGGTGGCAGTATGGGGAGTATGCCTCATCTGCCTGTGTCTGCTCGTTGCACCAGCATCTGCTCAAACGCCCACGCCGATCTTTGTGCCGGTGGCACTGGCTCCCTTGCAACGTGATACGCCCATCGCGCTCATCGCGCTCACCCTCGACGCTGACATTCTCGAGGTGCAAGGACGAACCATCGTCAGTGGTACTTCGACCTTCAAACTCCACAACACCGATCGGCTCAATGATTGGCAGGGGGTAGTGGGTTTGCCCACCTGGGCGGGTGATCCCTACGCTTTTGATCCCGCGCGACTTGAACCGTTCAACGTCAGTGTGGAGGGTGTCCGCATCAAAACTCTCACCCCCGCGCGCGCCGATCTTAAAATCGGTGCGAGCACGCGCGCTGTGGATTGGTACACCTTTACCTTGACGCTGGAAGGCGACGAAAAGAAAACCGTTCGCTACGATTTTCGACAGGATGTGGGGGATATCAATACGCCGGTACGCTTTGTCTATGGCTTGTTGCCTGCCGCGAACTGGAAAGGAAACGTCGGCAGCGCGCGGCTCACGGTGAATTTTCCCGGCTTTACCACGCTCGAGCAAATTCTGGATTACGATCCGCCCAACCCTGACTTTGACGGCAAAAGCCTGACGTGGCGTCACATCAGCAAACTGCCCACTGCCAATCCCGGTCTCACCTTCTTGCCGCCGACTCTCTGGAACGAGTGGTTGCTCCGACAGCGTGAGGTGCAGGCGAATCCGAACAACCTTGCCGCGCGACTGTCGCTGGGCGCGCTGTTGCGTCGTCTGGCGCAGTTCGATTCGCCGCGTCGCGATAGTTTCTACGCACAAGCGATTGCGGAACTGGAAACGGCTGTGCGTCTCGACCCGCAGCATCGCGCCGCGCGGCAAGCGCTTGCCGCGCTCTACGAAGCGCGTGCCGGTCCAGCCACTGGTCCGCGCAATGTGGCTTATGTGCAACTCGCCATTGCCCAATGGGAAAAACTTGCCGATGATCCTGCCGCGCGCAAACAACTGGCGGAAGATTATTTTTATCTGGGTCTGGAGGCACACACCCGACGCGCGTTTGCCGACGCGGCGATGTACTATGACCGCGCTCAAACTCTCGCGCCCACCGGGGCAGGTCCTCTGTTCACCATCGAACGTTTGAACGCACAACGGCGCGCGTTGAATCTCGCCTGGGCGAATGCACTGTTGGAGCAAAACGATGTGGAGGCGGCACTGGCGCGCGCGCGTGCCGCGCTCGGTGACGCGGGAATGGCGATGTTCAACCCTCCCTTGTTTCAGGTCATCGCGGCGGAGGTGACCACTGCCACAGCGTGGCGCACGATGCGCTTTGTGCTAACGCCGCTGCGCGAAGCAGAAACGCACAACGAACTGAGTGGCGTCGTCGCCCGCTGGCGCGCGACAGGTGCCGATGCGCATCTGGCGAGCGATGGTGTCAATCTCTGGCTCACGGTGACGCTGCCGCATCAAACACCGCTGCAATTGCGCGATGCGATGCGCCTGCTTGCGAGACAATTATCCCCGCGCGCGGAATGGGCACTCGTGCGCGCCGTCCTTTCGCCCGGCGATATTGATTGGCACGAGACCGATGAATGGTTCACCCGCGCTCTGCGTTACAGCGAGGCAGTGGACTTGTCGCGCGCGTGCGGCGCGTTCACCGCGCAACTGGATGCCCTGGCCCAACATCTTCAAGCCCTGGAGAACAGTCCTGCCAGCGACGAAGCACAACTCCAGCGCGCGCTATGGCGATACGCCCAACGCGGCTGGCAAGCCAGTCTTGCCACTGGACGCGTGGTCTATCGCGCCGGTACGCGGGAAGAACGCGTGGAAGCGTGTGCGGCAAAAACGCTCGTGTGGTCATCCTCCACGTGGCGACCCGAACGGGTTGCCATCGTGGTTGTGGTAATCGAAGTGGTGGGGATTGGGTTTTTGATCGCGCGGTGGCGCAGGCGACGGGTCGTGCATAATTGAGCCGGTGCAACTCGTCTCACAGCACGCGGCACACCAGCCCTTTGAGGTATTCCGATTCGGGGAAGGTCAGCAGAATCGGATGGTCGGGGGCTTGCGAAAGTTTAGCGAGGACTTGCGCGTCGCGTTGCGCGTCGGTGGCGGCTTGAAAGACGACTTGTTGGAACAGCGACGCGCTTACCTGTCCTGAACACGAAAACGTGACGAGGATTCCGCCGGGTTTCAGCAACTTGAACGCCAGCAGGTTAATGTCTTTGTAACCGCGCAAGCCAGTCGCAAGTTGCGTTTGCACGAACACAAACTTTGGCGGATCGAGAATCAGCGCGTCGAACTGGCGCGCCTGATCACGATAGCGGCGCAGTATCTGAAACGCATCGCCTTCGATAAACTCGCCGCGCGCGTCGCAGGCGTTCAGCCGCATATTCTCGCGCGCCAGTGCCAGCGCGTCGCGCGAAGCGTCGAGATTGATGACGCGCGCGTGAGGATTGGCCGCGCACACCGATACCGCAAAACCACCGGTGTACGCGAACACATTGAGCACCTCTGTCGCCGCGCTCAGCCACGCAGCCACGCGCGCGCGATTTTCACGCTGGTCGAGATAAAAGCCGGTCTTGTGTCCCCGTTTTATATCCACGCGAAAACGTAGCGCGTTTTCGCAAATCTCGATGGTCTCTGGCGGCTCGGCGCCATACAAGACCCCGGTGGAGGCTGCCAGACCTTCCTTCGCGCGTACGTCCACATCGCTCCGCTCGTAAATGCCGCGCGGCGCAAGCAGTTCGACAACCTCTTCAACGAGTTCCGCTTTGCGTCTCTCTGCACCCAGCGTCAAAAATTGCATCACCACAAAATCAGCATAACAATCCACAATGACGCCGGGCAATCCATCGCTTTCCGCGTTGACCAGACGATAGGCGTTCGTGGTCGTACGATTCACATAGAGCGCGCGCGCGGCAATCGCGCGCTCGAGGCGCGCGCGTAAAAACGCGCGATCAATCGGTACGTCGTCGAACGTCCATACCCGCGCGGCAATTTGCGAACGCGAGTTGTAATAGCCGCGTGCCAACCAGTGCCCCGCCGCATCGCAAATGTCCACCGTGTCGCCATCGTGAGCCGCTTCGACGCGCGCAATCGCGCCAGAAAAAACCCAGGGGTGATGCGCGCGGAGTGGCTTGTCTTTACCGGGCTTGAGGACCAGACGTGGAGTCATAGCAGGACGAAGGATGAAAGACGGATGACGAAGGAGGGATGACGAAAGACGAAGGACGAAGGACGAAAGTTGTTTTCGTCCTTTGTCTGTGGTCATACGCGCAGACGGAGCGCGGCGGGGCGTACGTGCACCGTTACAGGACCGGGTCCCAGTACCTCGCCATCGGCTTCAATCAGCATCGTTTGACGGGGTTCGATGGTCGCTGTGCGAATGTGATACTCGCGCACCTTGGGATGTTCGAGAATGGTACCGTTGTAGAGACGCGGCGTGTTCAACACTACCTCCAGGCGTCCCATATCGCCAATCGTAATCACTTCGAGAATACCATCGTCGAGGAGTGAGTGCGGGCTGACCTGCATTCCACCCCCAAGGAATTTGCCGTTACAAATGATGATGTCGTTGAACCGACCTTCGACGGTGGCGTTTTCCAGACGCAACACCACGTCCTTGTTGCGATATTTCCAGATCGTCTCGAGGAGTGCGGTGTAGTAGGGCACGGTGCCCCCGATACGCTTGCCGCGCTCTTCGACGCGCTGGGCGACGTGAGCATCAAATCCGATGCCGGCAGCGTTGGCAAAAAAGCGTCGCGTGATCTTGCCCTCACACTCGAAAATCAGTTCGCCAAGGTCAATCAAGCATGTCTGTGTCGAGTGCACCAGTTGGCGTGCTGCCACAATCGGATCGCGCGGGATTTGGGCGGTGCGAAAAAAGTCACCGCCGGTCCCGCTGGGAATCACACCGACCGTCACGGCAGGATTGATGGGCACACCAGCGTCATCGAACAGTCCGTTCACCACTTCGTTCAGGGTACCATCGCCACCGACTGAAACAATCAAGTCGTAGCCGGCGCGGACGGCGGCACGCGCTAGTTCGATCGCGTGAAGATGGTACTCGGTGAAAATGCAATCGAAGGTAAAATGCTCGGCGCGCAGCACGGGTTCAATTGTGCGCCACCGTTCGCGCATCTTGCCGTACGCGGCTGTGGGATTGATGATGAGGTAGGGTTTCATTGAAGAATACCTCGCCTATGTGATTCTACGGTTGAGATGACTGCCAGCGGGCGTACACCTCCGCGCGCCGATCGCGAAACACCGGCACACGCGCGCGTACCTCGTCCACCACATCGAGGTTGATGCGCGCGAGGCACAATTGCTCGCACGCGTCAGCGTGGATGAGCGATGTGCCCCACGGATCAATAATCATCGAATTACCACCAAACGTTTCGCCCTTTGAAGTGCCGACGCGATTGCAGGCAGCAATGAACATCTGGTTTTCGATGGCGCGCGCGGGAAGTAACGCGCACCAGTGCGCAATACGTTTGTGGGGCCACTCGGCAGGGATAAAGATGAGGCGCGCGCCTGCCAGCGCGTAATGCCGCCACAGTTCGGGAAAGCGTAAATCGTAGCAGATCGCCAGCGCGCATTTACCGAAGGGCGTATCGAACACCTCGGCATCCTCGCCGGCGGTTAAAAACTTGTCTTCATCAAGCATCGGAACAAGATGCACTTTGCGGTATAAACCCAGACGGTTACCGCGCGCGTCGTGAAAGGTCGCGGTGTTGTAGATTTTGCCTTCGCGCATTTCTAACAACGAGCCCACAATCGCAATCGCGTATTCGCGCGCGAGGTCTGCTACTGTGGCAAAGAGTCCCTGGTCGAGCGCGGCGGCGTGGATAGACGCGTGTTCCAGATCGTACGCGCTTGCCCACAATTCGGGCAGCACCACGACATCGGCGCCGTGTGCTCTGGCGTATGCGATGTACGTGCGCGCGGTGTGCAGGTTACGCGTCGTGTCACCCAGCGTGAGGTCTATTTGCGCGAGGGCGAGGGTCAAGTGGTTGGGCATAGTGTATCCAAAACAGTTCTCCCTGCTCCTTGCTTTCTCCAAAGCGGGAAGAGTCGGCGGAGATGTTGTCCGCGCAGGCGGACATCGCTCTGCGTTGCAGCAAATTTATGTGCGCAGATTTGCCCCAAAGGATGGGGTAGTAGCGGGCGGCGAAGCCGCCCGCTACCACCCTGTCATCCCCTTCTCTTCCCGCGTCGCGGGGAGAGAAGGGGGCAGGGGGATCAGAGGGGATTGCTCAAGAGCACGGCTGTGAAATTTATGGCTCAAGCGGATTTGCCCCCAAACTAAAATGAAATGCACGGACATGGGTGTATTTCAGTTTGGGGGCAAATTGCAAACCGCATGCCACATTTCATCAAACCGACCGCTGAGCAGTGCCGTGCGGATCGGCAGGAGGTTCTCAGCACCTGAACGACTCCACCGCATC
>Ga0129299_1001656_pt1 | contig 14870 bp, 16 predicted proteins | sample ConPoolayeCmetaG_FD_94477 | JGI IMG/M metagenome (GOLD analysis project Ga0129299, IMG submission 94477) | Hot spring microbial mat communities from California, USA to study Microbial Dark Matter (Phase II) - Cone Pool mat layer C metaG ... | reverse complement strand
TGTGGCGTAGTGATCCGTGTTGCCCCGTCGTCTTTTGGACATCCGTCCCTTGGGGCACCTCGACACGCCCTCCGCATAAACCGTCGCGTCCCACCCGATCGGCGATCGTCGGTTCGAGGGCGTCGGCGGATTATTATGAGCGGCCGACGGCGCGGCGTCCATCCCGCTCGCAGATGAGCCCGGTTTGTTCGGCGAAGTCCTCGGGGGGCGTGACGTTTTCGGCGGGCACCGGAGAATCCGCTTGGCAACCGCAGTAGGGGGCGAGCCTTCCCGCAAACCGATCTCCGAGCCTGGTTCAAAAGCGGGAACCCACCTCCGAGCCTACCGTTGACTACCACGGCGAAAACGCGTTCCAGCGAGGTGCCTGTCCCCGTTTTTGAACCAGGCCTCAAAATCGACTGTTGACAGGTTCGTCGTAGGGTGGCTAAACTATTTTTCTTACGCGATGTCAGGCCTGCGGTTGGCCCCGGGGGGAAATGGTACCACGAGGGGTCGTCATCAACGGGCGATGGCCCGTGGAGTGTGGTGGTTGGGGTCCTGTGGGGTGGGTTTTGCATAGGTGGCGGGAATGCTCCCGGTAAAGAAGAAAAGCAAGTGCCGTAAGCGAACGCGACGTGCCCATCACGCCCTTCATCCCGTGACGCGGGCGGTGTGTCCGAAGTGCTCGATGCCCCGGCTCCCTCACGCGGCCTGCGGGAACTGCGGTTACGTCAGTCCGAAGGTGATGCTGGTGTTGGAGCAGAAGGAGTCCTAGAGGCCATGCGCATCGCCGTAGATGCCATGGGGGGCGACCACGCACCGGGCGAGATCATCCGCGGTGCCATCGAGGGTTTGGAGCTCGTCGAAGGCGCCACCGTCGTGCTGGTCGGTCGCGAGGATGCCATCCGCGCCGAGTTGGCCAAATACGACGGCTGGCAGGGGCGGGTGGAGATCGTCCACGCCGGCGAAGTGATTGGGATGGACGAACCGCCCATTGATGCGGTCCGGTACAAGCGCGACTCATCGATCGTCAAGATGGCCAAGCTGGTGGCGGACGGTTCCGCGCAGGCATGCATCTCCGCCGGAAACACCGGTGCCTGCGCGGGGGCCTGTCAGTTGAAAGTGAAGAAGCTACCCGGGGTTCACCGGGCGGGCATCGCGGTGGTCATCCCGAGTTTCCACGGTCCGCTGGTCCTGTGCGACGTGGGGGCCAACATCGCCCCGCGTGCCGATCACCTCTATCAGTACGGGATCATGGCCTGCGTTTACTCGCAGGCGGTTCTGGGGATCAAGGACCCGCGGGTGGGCATCATCAGCATCGGGGAGGAGGACATCAAGGGAACCGAGCTGATTAAGGCGGCGGCGGAGTTGCTGAAGGCGGACCCGCAGATCCGCTTCGTCGGCAACGTGGAGGGTCGGGACCTGTTCCGGGGCATTGTGGACGTCGTGGTCTGCGACGGGTTCGTTGGAAACGTCGTCTTGAAGATGGTCGAAGCCCTGGCGGAAGGGCTCATAAAGACCATCGGCCGCGAACTGGCGGAAGAAGCCCCCGAGATGGCCCAGCGATTCGAGCCGGTGGTTCAACGGATCTGGGCCCGGCACGATTACAGCGAGCACGGCGGTGCCCCGTTGCTGGGCGTCCGGGGGGTGTGCATCATTTGCCACGGGTCCAGCGGGCACCGGGCCATCCGCAACGCCGTTCGTGTCGCCGGTCGGTACATTCACCAGAACCTCAACGAGCGGATCGCCGAAGGGATTGCCCGATCCGGCGGGGTGCCGGCCCCGTCCGCCCATTGATCCGGAGTTCCGATGAACCCGCGGGTTCCTGAGAGTGCTCCGAGCAACCAGGAGGTCGGGCGGCACCGCAATCCATGCGTGAAAGGTGCGGAGGTTCGCCCTCCTCGAATGAGGGGTCGGACCGTCTCGAGGGGGCGGCGGCACAGACCCGGCCGGACCAAAGAGGGGGCAGCCCTGTATGGACAAGACGGCGCTCATTTTCCCCGGCCAAGGGGTCCAGGTTGTCGGCATGGGCAAGGCCATCGCAGACGCCTACCCGGCCGCCCGGGCCGTGTTCGAACAGGCCGACCAGGTGCTGGGATTCGATCTGAGCGCACTGTGTTTTCGAGGTCCGATTGAACGGCTGTCGGCGACGGATGTGCAGCAACCGGCCATCTTCGTGACCGGTCTGGCGATCTGGGAGGCGGTTCGATCGGTCCGAAGCGATCTGGCCAGTCCGGACTCGGCGGGGGGGCTCAGCCTGGGAGAGTACATGGCCCTGTGCGCCGCCGGGAGCCTGACGTTCGCCGATGGGCTGCGAGTCGTTCAGGAGCGCGGACGGTTGATGCAAGCCGCCTCTCGCGTCCTTCCGAGCGGGATGGCCACGATCATCGGTCTGAATCGCTCCGCCGTTCAGCAGATTGTGGACGAAGCCCGCCGAGACGACGTCTTGGTCGTGGCGAATCACTTGGCCGGTGACCTCGTGGTGATCTCCGGACAGCTATCCGCACTCGACCGCGCCTGCAAGCTGGCCGAGGCCGCTTCGGCAAGGATCAACCGTCTGGAAGTCGCGGGGGCGTTTCATTCCCCGTTGATGGCCCCGGCCGCAGAGGCCCTGGGCGAGGTGCTTTCGACCATTGAGGTCCGACGACCGCGGATTCCAGTGGTCAGCAACGTGACGGGCGATTATCATAACGGCCCGCAAGAGATTCGGTCGCTGCTTCAGCAGCAGGTGGTTCGCCCCGTCGAGTGGGCGTGTGCCGTGGAACGGCTGGTTCGAGACGGGTGTCACCGGGTGATTGCGGTTGGACCCGGGGCGTCTCAACGGGCGATCATCCGGCGGATCGATCGATCGATCGAGGTCTCGGTGGTGGATTCGCCCGCGGACATCGAGAAGGCATGACGCCCGCCCGGTCGCTCGTCGACCGACGAACGAGACGACGCTGACAAAGGACGCGCCATGACCTTAGCCGGACAGGTGGGCATCGTGACGGGAGCGAGTCGCGGCATCGGACGAGCGATCTGTCTGGAACTGGCCCGCCTGGGTGCGACCGTCTACGCCTGTGCGCGAAACCGGGCGCGTCTCGATCAGGTCGCCCAAGAGGCGCGGGGGTTGGACGGTGAGGTGATTCCCGTTGAACTGGACGTGACCGACGAGGATCGCATCGAGGCGCTGGTCGAACGGATCGAGGGCGACCACGGCCGGATCGACATCCTGGTGAACAACGCAGGGATCACCGACGACACCCTCCTGATGGCGATGCGGGATGAACAGTTCGACCGCGTCATCGAGACGAATCTGCGGTCGGTTTTCCTGATCTGCCGCGCGGTGAGTAAGGTGATGCTGTCCGCCCGAAAGGGGCGGATCATCAACGTCGCCAGCGTGGGTGGGCTCGCGGGGAACGCGGGACAGGCCAACTACTGCGCCAGCAAGGCCGGCGTGATCGGTCTGACCAAGTCGTTGGCCAAGGAGGTCGGCAAGCGGGGCATCACCGTCAATGCGGTCGCCCCCGGGTTCATCGACACGGACATGACCCGCGTCCTGCCCGAGCGCGTGAAAAAGGCGGTCAAACCTTTGATCGCCCTGCAGCGGTTCGGATTGCCGGAGGAGGTAGCGGCCGTGGTCGGCTTCCTGGCCGGCGAGCAGGCCAGCTACATCACCGGTCAGGTGGTGGTGATCGACGGCGGGTTAAGCATGTGAGTCCCGTTGTCGGTCGGAGGCGTGCGACCTACCGGAGGGAAACGGTCGTGACCGGCGGTTCGGTTCGTCCAGCTCCGTGCGACGGGTGCCGCCCTCCGTCGGAATGGAGTTGGGTTTCCGGCGTGCGGTCGAAAGGTCGCGGACGGACATTGAGCCTTGCACAATCGAGCGCCCGGCGGGTATAGTACCGCCCGTTTTCGCCGGGTCCTCGAGCGTCGAGGCGGCGATTTAAGGAGGATGTCAACGTGCCCACGGAGCAAGAAATAGAAGAGAAGGTCATCTCGATCATCGCCGACCAGATGAACATCGACAAGTCCGAGATCAGCCGAGAGACCTCGTTCATCAACGACCTGAACGCGGACAGCCTGGACACGGTCGAGCTGGTGATGGAGTTGGAGGACGAGTTCGAAATGAGCATCCCCGACGAGGATGCCGAAAAGATCCAAACGGTGGGCCAGGCCATCCAGTACATCGTCGAGCACTTGGCCAAGGCGCCGAAGTAGGGTCGCAGGCAGGTTCCGCGGGATGAGTGACCGGAGGGTGGTGGTCACGGGCATGGGGGTTGTCACCCCCCTGGGGAGCACGCTGGAGGGCTTTTGGCGAAGGTTGATTGACGGCCAAAGTGGTGTCCGTACCATCGAGGAGTTCGTCCGGGTGGGGTTGTCCGTTCACCTGGGCGCCGATTGCAGGGATTTTGATCCCCTCCAATACATTGACGGCCGCCAGATCAAGCGGCTTGACCGCAGTGCTCAACTCGGCATCGCCGCCGCAAAGTCGGCAGCCGCCGACAGCGGGATCGACTTCAACAAGACCGACCCATACCGGGTGGGTGTGGTCTTGGGGTCCGGTATCGGCGGGATCTCCACGATCGAACAGCAGCACCTTCGGATGATCGAGAAGGGCGCGGCGAAGATGTCCGCCTTCACCATCGCGCGTCTGATGATCAACGCGGTCAGCGGTCATATCTCCATAGAGCATCACATCAAAGGTCCCGTTCTTTCCGTGGCGACGGCCTGCGCGAGCAGCAACAACGCGATGGCCGAGGCGTTCAACTACATCCGCCGGGGCGACGTGGACATCATGTTCACCGGCGGGACGGAGGACACCCTCTGTCCGCTGGGGGTGGCCGCCTTCGCCTCCATGAAGGCCCTGTCCACCCGGAACGACGACCCGCCCGCCGCCAGCCGCCCCTTCGACCGCGACCGCGACGGGTTCGTCATGGGGGAAGGCGCGGGGGTCATGATCATTGAAGAACTCCACCATGCCAAGAAACGGGGCGCGCGGATCTACGCAGAGGTGGTGGGTTTTGGAACCACGGCCGACAGCTACGACATCGTGCAACCCGACCCGGAAGGCGAGATGGCCGCCCGCGCGATCCGGCTCGCCCTGTCGATGGCCCGGCTCAACCCGGAGCAAGTGGACTTAATCAGCGCCCACGCCACCGCCACCACGCTGGGTGACATCGCGGAGACCCGGGCCATTAAGAAGGTATTCGGACCGTGGGCCCGCAAACTATCCGTCACAGCGACAAAAAGCTCCATTGGTCATCTACTGGGGGCCAGCGGTGGTGTGGAGATGATCACATGCCTCCTGGCCATGCGAGACGGCATCATCCCACCTACGCTAAACCTAGAGCACCCCGACACGGACTGCGACCTGGACTACACCCCCCTGAAGGCCAGAGAACGCCGTGTGGACGTAGCCGTCAACAACTCCTTTGGCTTCGGCGGTCACAACGCGGTGATCGTCGTCCGCAGGTTTGCCTAATCCCTCTCAAGTTCGCGCCCGTCCGGACCGATAACAAGCACAGGGATATCCCCGACCACGGCCACATTGCGCGGTCATACCGCGCGGGGTTCGGTCCCGATGCCTAACGCCCAGATGGAGATTGATGCCATCCTCGCCGAGGCCCAGACCGTCCTGGACGCCCGGACGGCGCATGAATCGGATTTGACGGGGGCCTCAAGCGACTCCTCAAGGAAGTTCACTCCCGCGAAAGGTCCGACCAAGAAGGGGAACGCGGCGCACGGACGCAACCTCAGGCACGTCTTGCAGCTCGAAGTCCCGGTCATCGTCCGGTTGGCTGAAAGGAAGATGCCGGTCAAAGCGATCCTCCAATTGGCCACCGGCTCCATCATCGAGTTCGACAAACCCGCCGACGACGAACTCGACTTGATGATCAACAACAAGTGCATTGGTCATGGGCAGGCGGTCAAGGCCGGCGAGAACTTTGGGCTCCGGGTCACCACCATCTGCAGCGTGCGCGACAAGATCGAGGCGTTGGGCGGGCGCTGAGACGATCCGCCGCGTCGCCATTTGCCCCATAGCCCGAAAACGGGGACTGGCTCCGAGCCAACCCTCGAGTACGACCCAGAAAACGGGTTCGGGCGAGGTGCCTGTCCCCGTTTTTGAACCATGCCCGGTTTTTGAACCCATCTGCCGAGCGATCCGTTGCGGTCGGAGTGCGGAGGCTCCGGATCGAGGGCCAGAACGGGCGTCGAAGGATCATCGGCGGGTTGAGGGTGTCGAAACCGCCCGGGCCTTTCGGGCACGTGGCCATCCGCCCGTCCTTTGGCGCAGGCGATCAAGGCGTCATAATACCGAACATGGCGTTCCATGACTCGCACCGACAACTCCGCGGATGGCTGACGACGGTCGGAGGCCTGGCGGTGGTCTTGATCTTCGGCCTGGCGGGTTTGGCGTGGATGGCCTACCGTCACATCCCGGCGTGGTATCGCCCCTCGTATGTCCCCTCGGAAGACGAACAAGACGCCCGCGATGAACTCGGCGCGGCGTTCACCGAACTGAGTCGCGGCATGGGGCAAGGACGCCCCTTTGACTTCGTTGTGCGCCAGGACGAATTGAACCGGTGGTTGGTGGCCCGGGATCGCATCTGGCCGGCAAGCAAGCGGTGGATTCCCGAACAGATTGCCGACCCGATGATCGCCTTTCGAAAGGACGAGGTGCTCCTGGCAGGGACCTGGCAGGGACCGGGTCCCCGGACGGTGGTGAACATCCGCCTACGCCTTGAGATGACCGACGAGACGCTGCGTGCCAACGTACTGAGCGTTCGCGGGGGTTCGCTGCCGATTCCGCTGGGGCCCGTCAAACGCCATATCGCTCGATTGGAGAACGACCGGGCGGGGAGAAAACGCCCATTGCTGCCGGACGGCACATCGATCGTGCAGGCGATCGAGGGATCACCCCTGCCCCGGGAAATCCCGTGGTCCCAACCGCGAGGGAAATTTCGGATCGAGGGGTTGGAGGTCCGCCCGGGAGAACTCCAGGTGCATCTCCTGCCGACCGGTAAGGAAGCGTCCGGGAGCCCGAGGGGTGGAGGTCTCCGCTAAGCTCAAGCTGCCTTCAAAAATGTCTGAACAGTGTAAAGAAGCACACGGGTTACCGCGATGCGCCCTGCCGGCGGGGCACATCGCGGCAGCCCGTGTCACCAAGCCGTCGGTCTTTCTTTGAAGACAGCTTACGCGGAAGTGTTTGGACAAGGGTGAAGGAACGCCAACCGTTCGGTCTTCTTTCGAGCCGCTTGGCTTGCCGAAACGCCGCCGCGCTCCTATACTGCGTACACATCCACTGGAACGTACCGAGACGATGAGGGAAAGGACGATGCCCTTCTACGAATACCGCTGCCGGAGTTGCGGCCATCCGTTCGAGGAGTTTATCCGAAGCATGAGCGCTCCGGCGAAGGTGAAGTGCCCGGCCTGCGGCAGCAAGAAGACGACCCGGCAGTTCAGTGTGTTCTCCACGGCCAAGACGGCCGAGCCCACGCGGCACCCCAACCCGAAGTGCGCGACGTGCTCGGATAGCAACTGCCCCTACGCCCCTTAGGTTCTTTCAAGAAATGACTCGAACTCGCACAACCCAACCTGTTGTCAAGTCGTCCTCAATCGCCGGCTTGCTCGCATGGATCCTACCGGGGCTGGGGCACTGGTACCTCGGACACCGCGCTCGCGCGATCATCCTCATGGTGGTCATCGCACTGACGTTTTGGACGGGGGTGGCCATTGGGGGGGTCAAGTCGACCATCGATCCGCAGGAAAACCGGGTGTGGTTCCTCGCACAGGTCTGTACGGGCACCCATACCCTCCTGGCTGCCCTGTGGTCCGGTCGGTTGGAGCCGGTCATCTACTACTGCCCACATTGCGGAGAAGAACTCTCCGAGCGTCCACGGGGCGACACCCCCTGTGCGAGATGCGGCCGGCGAGTCGCTCCGGCCGAGGTGAGAAACAAGACGCGATTGGCCTTCTGGCCTCAGGTGGACATTGCCGTGGTCTATACGGGAATCGCCGGGCTCCTGAATTTGTTGGTCATACTGGATGCCATCGCCCGTGCCGAGATCAAACCCCAGCCGGCGGGCACGCCGGGGGCCGAAAGGACCGGTCATGGTTGAGTCCCTGCTCGCCCTGTTCACCACACCGTGCGCGGAATTGACCGGATGGCAGCGCGCAGGGTTGATCCTGCCGCTGACCCTGTCCATTGCAGTGGTTTATAAGACCATCAAGTGCCGGACGCCCCGCGAGATCCCCCTGGCCAGCCTCGTCCTTTGGCTCACGATCGTCGCAGGGATGTACCTGGTCGGTATCGGCCTGATGGTTGCCTACGAGCTCATCAGCTCCCGGACGTAGACCGGCTGCGCATCCGCCTCGGCGCCCGCACCGTCTTCAGGCACGGATGGGGACGGGCGGGGGCTTCGCTTCGTCCGACCGGGGTTCCGGCAACGGGTACGGTCCCAGCGCGTAGTCCAAGGCGAAGACGATCGCACTCAACCCGAAGAACAACGGGTTGGAGATGACGGCGTGACTCGTCTCGATGAAGGCCGCGTGGATCAGGTAGCTCACGAAGAGGATCCAGTACAACACCACCAGATCGCGGTTGATCGGCTCAGCGCCGGTTGGCGGTAAGCGGCGGTACACCCGCACGCTGGCGCGAAACAGGGCTACCAGCAGCCACACGTACAGAACCAGACCCACCAGACCACACTCGCTCAAGATGCTGAGGAAGTTGCTGTGCTGGACGGCCAGCGCGGCGAAGCGGTGGTACGGACTGGCGGGGTCCGTGGCATAGCGCGGGGCGTAGTCCCGAAAGTGCCCGAATCCCACGCCGAACACCGGCCGGTCCTTGAACATGTCCCACGTAATCATGAGCAGACCCACCCGAACGTGGATGGGCTCGAGGGCGGTCACCCCGCCGACCTCTCGCTGCGGCGAGACGATTCGCCGCCAGTTCACCGCCGCGCCTACGACGAGCACCGCGACGACCAGAGACAAGCTGACGATCCGCGTCAGACCCCTCCGGGACCACCCGAGCCACAACGCCCCACCGACGAGCATGGCCAACCACACGCTACGGGTCTGCGTCCAGAAGATCACGGGGAGCATGGCCAAACAGGCGAACCGGGCGGTCCAGCACAGACCGGTGCCGGACATCCGGGCGAGGACCAGGTTGCCGTAAAAGGCAAAGACAAGGACCAACCCCATCTCCATCGACATGAGGAAGGGTCCGCGGACGCGCCCCCAGTGAATGCCCTTGGTTGGATCGGCGATGAACCTCGGCCAGACGAGCGACCAGAGTTTAAACTGCTCGGCCCATCCCGTGAACGTCAGGTAAAGCCCCAGAACAAAGAAGAAGATGAGGATCCGCCGGATGTCCACGTCGGTCCGTATGAACTGGACCAACAGAAAAAAGGCGAGGAACGCAAACCAGTATCCGGATATCAATCGGTAGTGCACCGTGATGATGGAGGCGGTCCGAAACCCCGAGACGGCCGCGGAGACCGTGAAGTAGATCAGGATCAGCCCCATTGGCACGGCGGCTTGACGGGCCCAGCGGATACGGATTCGCCCCGCGGCGACCATCGCGGCCAACCCGATCGCCAACACCACGATGAACACCCGCGGGATCGTCAGGTTGAAAAACCCCGGCAGGATCAGCCGGGCAAACTCCTCGTGCAGACAGGTCAGGGAGACGAACCAGGCCAGGACCGCAACCAGCGGGTCGCCCAGGACCACATACGCCGCGAAGCCCGCCACGCCGCCGATGCCCCCCAGCCAGTAGGGGATGAACTCCACCGGGACGATCCACACGGTGGCGGCGGTCAGGGCAACCACCAGGACCATCACGGTCGGACTGATCTTCTGGGCGGCCAGTCGCATTGCAGGTGCGGCACGATTCCCCTTCGACACAAGGGGAGGCCCCGTCCTCCCCGGCCCGGACGGGTGAGCGAATCCTTCTTTCTCGCGGCTACAGGCGCCGGTAAATGAAGCCGGGGATTGGAAATCGACGTTGGTTGAGCACGACGCCGAGGAGTCGGCCTCGGTTTTGCTCAATTCGTTTCTTGGCCTCGGCGACGGTTTCGCGGCGGGTCTCGCCCGCCCGCGTCACCAGGATCGTTCCGTCCACCAGACCGGTCAGGGTCTGGGCGTCGGGGTAGCGATTGGCGGCCGCCGCGTCGATGAGGACGTGGTCGCATTGCGCCGCCAGATCTCCCAGGACCTCGCGGAGCGCCTGGCTTCGCAGCAGGCCCAGCGGCTGATCCAAACGGTGACCCGCCGGTAGCAACCGCAGGTTGCTCAATGCCGTCGGACACATCGCCTCGCTCAGCGGGACCTCGCCGCGAATCACCTCGGCGATTCCGGCCCCGGCCTGTACCCCGAGGACGCGGGCCAGAGCGGGATGACGAAGGTTGAAGTCCACCAGGAGGATCCTCAGCTCGGCGTTGGACTCCGCCCCCACGATGCCCAAGCCGGCCACGATCTGCGTCACCCCTTCGCCTCGCTCTGAGGCCGTCACCAGCAGCGTCCGTGGTGCGGCCCGTTCGGGGGCGAAGAACACGCTGGCCCAGAGGTGGCCGATCTCACCCCGCAGGGAACGCCGCACTCTCCGCATGGATTTCGTGCTTTCGGTCAATACCATGGCCTTCTCCAACGGTCTTCGTCGGGCGCTCTGCGCGCCCGTCACACGACGATTCGGCGGCCCGCCTTGGACACCGATCCGACCACGGTCGTCCCCAGGTACCGCTCCACTTCCTGGATGTTCCGGAGGGTGTGGTCGAAGTGGTCGGCCAGGAAGGCGTACGCCAGCGCCAGCAGGATCGAGACGCCCAACGCGATCACCGTGTACACGGGCGTCCAAGGAATCACCGGCCGCTCGGGGTCGGGCGTGCCGGCCGTGTCCACCACCTGAATCGTGGTCGCCTTGCGGGCCTGCTGTTCGTCCGCCTGGGCTTGGAGCAACTCGGCTTCGAGCCTGGCGTAACTGGTCCGAGCCATCTGCAGATCGCTTTTCAACCGTTCGTACTCGGGCAGCAGGACGCTGATGGCGTCGAGCTTCCGGGTCAGACGGACCAGTTCCCTGGTCACCTCGTCCTGCTGGGCCGTGAGCGTCTTGATCTTGACGTCCAGGGCCTTCTTCTCCGCCTTGAGTTCCTCGACGATCTCCAGCTTGGCCCGCGCGATCTCAATGTACAGATCCACGAGCTGCCGGTAGGTCGGGGCAAACTGCCCCTGCATCTTGTTCCGGTCGATGATCAGGTCCGCCAGCTTCTTCTTCATCTTGTTCACGATGTCGTTGTTCCGCAGAACCTCTTCGGGCACAATGATCCGCGGTTCGTCCGTCATCGTGGCCAGCTCCGCCGTGATCTGGGCCAGCTCCTCTTGGCGACCGGGTTTCTCCTTGCCGTCCTTCGACGGTTCGCCCAGCACCATGACGCGGGCCTCCAACGCATCCACCCGCGATTTCGTGATGAGCTTGGCGATCTTCTCGTCGGTGATCTGTTCGGCCAACTGCTGTTGAAGGGCCTGGGCGTGTGCCAGTTCGGTTCCCAGACGGATCTTCTCCTGCTCGAAGCGCGTGCGAATGATCTGCGCACCGGCCTCCGTGCCACTCTTGAGCAACTGCTCGAGGATGACCACGTCGGCGGGGATCAACGCCGTGTCGGGTTGCGTCGTCGGGGCGGCGGACCCCAGCTTGGTGTTCAGGAAATCGTTCAGGGCTTTGTTGGCCGGATCGAGCGTGCCGGTCTTCAGGTCGTTCAGCCGCTGGCGGACGAACGCGGAGGCGTCCCGAACGCTTTCACTCTGGACCTCCCAATAGCGGTCGAGGTAGCAGGAGGAGAGGAGGTCGACGGCCGTCCGAGCGCGCTGACCCGGCTTGAAGCCCGGCAGGTCGGCCAGGCGAACCCGCACGGTGAACACCTCCGACATCCCCACCACCTCGCCGCCGGGTGTCCGGATGTCCACGCTCTTGCGAAAACGGCGGAGGTCCTCCTGCCGTTCGTTGACGATGGCGTCCGCGCGTTCGTCGATCTGCTTGATCACCGAGGCGAGTCCGGCCAGCGCCTCGGCACGGGCCTCCGGTGAAGCGGCCGAGGCGACCTGCCGAGCCTGCCGCCAGGTCTCGCGAAGCGGGGGTGACTCCAGCAGGACCATCGTCCGGCTGATCACGCGGTCCGAGAGGATCAGCTCGCGCTGCGTCTTGAGGAAGACCTCCAGGGATCGGTCGGCGGAAACCTCCTGGACGGTCGCCGTTTGACGCTTGGGTTGCTTGACCAGGATGGTCACGGACGACTCGTAGATCGGCTTGGCCTTCCGGCACGCTACATAGGTCCCCCCCGTCAGCAGAACGACGATGAAGATCATCCCCAACACGTGTGAGAAAACCACCCGTGTCAGCTCGCGGAGCGTCCGTGTCGTAAGCGGTTCAGGCATGACAAATACTCACCGTTTTTGTTTCCCTCGAAGCGGACCGGCCGGGCCGTCCGCATCGCCATCCCTCTACGGTCCGATGCCGATGTTCACGTTGGGGGTACCGCCCCCGTGCGTCTTAACCGTGGTCGGCTCGTTGTGGAGGTCGTAGCCGAAGTTCAGACTCGTCGAGAATGAGTACGGCAGAATCGATCGGATGCCTTTGGTGAAGACCTGATCCACCCAATCGTCGAACGCGGCCAATCCCGTCATCGGGACGTACACGATGTCCATGTCCTGAAGCCACAGGTCGTAGCGGAAGGCGCGGACATCCAGCGCCCCGGTTCCCCGGGCCTGCTTCATCACCGACATGAGCTGATCCACATCCACCACCACCCCCTGCGGGATGGGGACGCCCTTGCGGCGGATTACCAAAACCTTGCTCTGATCTCCCCGAGGGGTGGCCCCGCCCGCCGAGGCAATCGCCTGGACGAGGCTGATCGGTGTCGGCGAGGTCACGGCCCCGGGGGCACGCACCTCACCCAAGACGAAGAACTTCTGCGGAGCCCACGTGTTCATCTGAACCGTCACGTCGATCTCTTCCAGGTCGGCCTTGGCGTAGGCGTCGTTGATGTCCTGACGCAACTCGGCGATCGTCTTGCCGAAGGCCATCACCGACCCGATGTACGGAAGATCCACGGTCCCGTCCGGATTGACCGGCATCAGACGGGACTGACCCCGCGGGGCCGTCGTGATCGCCCGCTTGAGCTCCTCGATCTTGATGTTGGCCTTGCTGGCTTTGACGGTCAGCTCGGGATTCTTCAGGTGACTGCTGTATCGCCGCTTGAGATCCCTCTCCACCTCGTCCACCGTCATGCCGACGGCATGGTCCGGGTTTCCATCCGGCGAGTGGGTGAATACGCTCACACGCCCCAACAGCAACAGCCGGATGGTCCCGTCGCTGTTCACCACGACGTCCTGGTCGTACTGGGGCTGGAACGGGAAGCGAATCGACACGGTGTCCTCGATCTTCAGGCGGTAGTCCTCCCGGCTGATGGTGTGCTTGACGTGGTAGATGATTTCCAGTTGGTCGCCGATGTTCAGGCGATACGTGGGCAGGACGATCTGTTTGGTCGGGATGTCACTCGCCTGTTGCGCCGGCTGAAACAGTGCCTGGAAATCCGGCGGTGCGGGTTTGCACGATTTCTGGCCGCATTGGCACCCCCCCGTGCCCCAAACCATCACGATTACCCCCAAGAGCGCCGTGGAACAGCGTGGGTCGAACGCCGTCCGCCCGATTGATCTGTTCGATACCTGTGGCCTCACGGCCGGACCTCCAAAACGCAACATCAGCCATACCAAGAAGTCATCACACGCTACGGCACGACCCGGGCCCCGGGAACGTGCCGTTTGATTCGCTCGAGCGCCTGCAGGGCCTCGTCGTACGTCTTGTACTGTCCGACCTGCACCAGATAGAGCGCTTGTCCCTGCCGGGTCTCCATTTGCTGCGAGGCATCCAACCCGAGCTTCCGGAGTCTGGCCACTTCGTTCGCTGCCGCATCGGGCTTGCTCAACGCATGGCACTGCACGGTGAAGTAGGGTCGGTTCCAGCCCATCAGCGTCTTGGCCGACTTGGCCGCCGCACCGTTGGGATACTTGTGAAGAATCCGGGCGAATACCTGCCGCGACGGCTCCCATTGGCCCAGGCGCTGGAGGCTGATCCCGTGGCGAAGCAGGTGGTCGTCGTAGTCATGAATGTCCTCAATCCAGGGCAGCGCCTCGCCGTAGTAGTTTGCCGCGGTGGCCCAGTTCCCGTCGTCGTAGGCCATCACCGCCAGACAGGCCTGGGCCCGCGCGATCAGGTCCTTGCGAGATGCCCTCTGTAAAGCCACCTCAAAATCACGACGCGCTTCGCTGCGATGCGACAGCTTCAACTGGCACAGGCCCCGGATGTAGTGGGCCTCCGCGACCTCGGGTGCCTCCTTGTTCTTGTCGATGAACTGGCTCAACTTGGTGGTCGCCGAATTGTACTCTGCCTTTTCGTATGAATTAACTCCTTCAGTTAACATCTGGCGGGCTTCAGGCGTAAGCTCTTGGCAGCCAATCACTAATGAAGCGAAGACGTAGACCACCTGTCCTTTGGCCAATCCAAAACGGTTCATCGTCTTCGTCTTCGCCCTATCCCTCAGTCCGGACAGAGTGGATGCGCCCTCTGACCCGTCACAACGATCTTCGACCGCGGTCCGAGAATCACTTGAATATTTCTGTAGAGATTGGCCGCACCTCATTCCTCCGCCCTTGGGCAGCCCTCCGCCCGCCCCGTACGGGACGCGATAGGGACGACCATTTCAAACTGTCGAACAGCGAGTGAGCCGGGCGCGTGACAATTTTGGCGGGTTATGTTCCGCCCCGAAGGGGCACGAGAGACTAGCCGGGGCCAACGGCCCCGGTAGTCCGACGCCCCCAAACCTCCCCAGCCCTGAAAGGGCGTGATGACG
>Ga0129299_1001655_pt1 | contig 14872 bp, 19 predicted proteins | sample ConPoolayeCmetaG_FD_94477 | JGI IMG/M metagenome (GOLD analysis project Ga0129299, IMG submission 94477) | Hot spring microbial mat communities from California, USA to study Microbial Dark Matter (Phase II) - Cone Pool mat layer C metaG ... | reverse complement strand
GGCCGTTGCCCCTCCATGGTTTGGAAAGCCTGTACCGGTGGATTGAGGTGCGCGGTAGGGTGCCGGCACGGATGCCGGCGCTCCCAGCGGGGCGCCAGTGCGGCTACAGGGCCTTGATGCGGGCGATCAATTCCGTCGTGGACAGGCCGGCAACTTTCGGCACCAGGACAAGCCTGCCGCCGCCCGCACGAACGGTCTCGGCCTCAATGCAATTCTCGCCGTACTCTGCACCGTTGACATGCACGTGCGGGCGCACGGCTGCCAGGAACGGCATGGGCACGGTCTCATCAAAGATATGAATGTAATCCACGATCTCCAGCGCGGCGAGAATCTGCCAGCGCTGGTCTTGCGGCACCACCGGGCGGCGCGGGTCTTTGTACTGCTTGATGGACGAGTCGGAATTCAGGCCCACAATCAGCACATCGCCCTGTGCGCGCGCGGTCTGCAAAAAATACAAATGCCCGAAATGAAACAGATCGAAGCTGCCGTTGCACGTCACAATCGTGCGGCCTGCGGCGCGCAGACGGCAGCCTAAATCAGCCAATGCATCCCGCGGAACGAGCTTGGCCCGCGGATCACGCGGCGGCCTGGCTGTTACGCTTTCCACAACCCGTGCAGGTTGCAGTACTCGCGGGCGGTTACTGCACTGGCATTGACATGGAACACAGCTTCCGGCGTGTCGCCCGGCTTCAGATGCTTGCGGTACACGGTGCCGTCCGCGATCAGCTCGATCCACTGGATGTAGTGCTTCTCTTCCATCGGATGCGGCACGCTGCCGACGCTGACTTTGAATCCACCTTCCACCTTCGTCACCACCGGCACATGCTTTTCTTTTGACGCATCCACAGTGTTTTCTTTCAGCAGCACCATCGGCTGGCCGCAACACACCAAATCACCCGCGCCACCCTGCAACACTTCTACGATATTGCCGCACAACTCGCACTTGTAGACTTGAAACCGTTCTGTCATAGTAAGTAACATCCTTGTTATGTTGGTTAATGACGCTCCCCTCGTGGTTATTATACTAATTGCTGAAGCAGCTGTCAACTACCACATAACCCCTATGTCCGGCGACTGGGGAAGACCGCCGGCCACGGTGGCCTTGAGCGCGGGGCACAAGGGCAGCGAGGCCGCAGCCCCTCCACGCCCAAGTCGTTATTCGCCGCATCTAAGTCATGGCGCAGGATTCGCACTATGCAGGCATTTTTGCTACAATAACATGCGCGCTAGTGCGCTGGTTAATTGATGGCGAAGGAGCTTGCGATGCGTTGTTACACATGGTTCGTGCCAGCAGTGCTGCTGTGGCTGCTGGCGGGCTGCGCGGCACACACCATCCGTGTTGTGCAAACCCCGGGGTTGGAACTGCCCGGGCGGTATAAATTTCGCATGAATTTCACGGTGCACGATCCCGACGGCAAAGCGATTACTGATGAGATCATGGAAACGGAACTGGAGCGCTGGTTGTTGTTTACGGAGATGACGGGGGCGGCGCGCGCGGCGTTTGAAGACCGCGGGTATGTGTGGGTGTACGACCCGCTTGAGCCGGCTGATTTTATGGTGGACGTATGTTTTACGGCGTTTTATTCAGAAAAAATGACGCGTGAAAAAATGGAACGGCAAAAGCCGGCTTCCCTGATGGTGGGCGGCATCAAGGACGGTACGTATCTGCATATGGTGGTGATTTCCGTGTTGACACGGCCGCCGGGGCTTACGGCGGAGGGCTTTGTAACCGTCTGGGAAGGGCGCGGCATTGCCGAGAGCAAGCATGCGGATGTGCGCATTGCCGGCTTCCCGCTGATTGCAGACATCGTCAGCCGCTTCCCCCGCGCGCGGCCGCGCTAAAGATTGCAGATGACAGCACTACCGGCATATGTGGCCCGCTTGGAGCATGTCTCCAAAATCTACACCGTGGGCCCGGTACACGTGACTGCGCTGGATGACGTCAACCTGAGCATCCGGCGCGGCGAGTTTGTAGCGATCACCGGGCCGTCGGGCTCTGGCAAATCCACCTTGATGCACATCCTTGGCTGCCTGGACAGTGCGACGAGCGGCACGGTGGAGCTGGAAGGGCGCGACATTAGCCGCGCCTCGCCGAATGAGCGGGCGCGCATCCGCAATACGCGCATCGGGTTTGTCTTTCAAGCGTTCAACCTGCTGCCGCGCTTTAGCGTGCAGCACAATGTGGAACTGCCGCTGACATATGCGGGGATCAGCAAACATGAACGGGCAGTGCGTGCGCGGCGGTTGATCGAACTGGTGGGCCTGGCAGACCGCGCGCATCATCTGCCGCAGCAGCTTTCCGGCGGGCAGCGCCAGCGCGCGGCCATCGCGCGCGCGCTGGTCAACGACCCGGCGCTGATCTTCGCCGACGAGCCCACCGGCAACCTCGACACCAAAACCGGCGCGCAGATTCTGCAGTTGTTTGCCTCGCTTCATCAGCAGGGGCGCACAATAATTATTGTGACTCATGATCACGATATCGCCGCGTGCGCCGGGCGGCGCATCGCCCTGCGCGACGGCCGCATCGTACAGGACACCGCCGCCTAACGCCCGCGCTCTCACGCATATGGGAATTCTGCAAGGCATTATTGTCGGCTTCAAGGAAATCTGGGCGCACAAACTGCGCTCATTCCTCACCATGCTGGGTGTGATTCTGGGCGTGGCGGCGCTGGCCTCGATGTTTGCGTTTGTCGAAGGCATGTTTGCCGGCTGGAAACAGGTGATGCAGGAACAAGGCGGGATGGAAAAACTCTCGACCAACGAGAGCCAAATCCCGGAGAAACAACGGCCCTTCCGCCATATTGCGCGGCAACGCCGGCGCGCCGACGTCATCTCGGTGCGCGCCAATGTGCCGGGTGTGGCCGCGTTTGCGCCCGAGCTCGACCTGCAGGGCGGCCTGGTACGCTATCGCAACAAGCGCACATGGATGCCCGTCTACGCGGTGACAGCTGGTTCGCTGCTCGTCAATAATCAAACCGTGGCGCAAGGCCGGTTCATCAGCGACCTCGACCGCGTCACGGGAGCGCGCGTGATTGTGCTCGGCTCTGGCATTGTCGAAGAACTCTTTGAAAAGAACGCCCCGGCGGTTGGCCGGCTGGTCTACTTCCGCGACCAGCCGTTCCGTGTGGTGGGTGTGATGCAAGCCTTGGGCACGCCGGGCACGCGCGGCATGCGGCGCGGGCACGATTTTATGCGCTGGCGCAACCGCTTTTCCTATATCCCGCTCGAGACCGGCATGCTGCGCATGACCGGCACCAAAGACCTGACCTGGCTGAACTACAAAGTCAAAGATACCAGCCGGCTTGACCGCATTGCAGAAGCCATTCAGAATGTGCTCTTTCTGACGCACCGGCGCCTGTTGAATTTCAGCGTCACCACGAATACCGAGATGTTCGAGCGCTTTGCGGAAATTACCGGCGCGTTTGGCGTGTCGCTCGGCATCATTGCCAGCATTTCGCTCTTGGTGGGCGGGATTGGCATCATGAACATCATGCTGGCCTCGATCAACGAGCGCATCCGTGAGATTGGCATCCGCAAGGCCATCGGCGCGCGCGACCGCGACGTGTTGGTGCAAGTGCTGGTGGAGGCGGTTGTGTTGAGTCTGACGGGCGGGCTGCTGGGTGTTGCCGTAAGTTTGGGGCTGACAGAAGCAATTGGCATCATTCTGCGCAACACGTTCAGCGCGCCGGTAGTGCGCGCCGGCCCGCTGGTGTTTTCGTTTTGCGTTTCCGTGCTGGTGGGGATTTTCTTTGGCTTGTATCCTGCGTGGCGCGCGGCCAAACTTGATCCGATTGAAGCCTTGCGCTACGAATAGGCGCGTTAGAAGTTGCGGCGCGCTTCACATATAATCACACTACCATGCAGGACAGCGTTCCAACATGTGCGTGCCGCGCGGGGTAAGGAAAGTTGAAGTGTTGAGAAGACAAAAGATAGGGCTGATGCAGCAGCTCTTTGCGGTGGTGGAGGGAGGATGAGCTACGATCCGGCGGTGCATCACCGGCGCAGCATCCGGCTAAAATGGCATGATTATGCCGGGGGCGGGGTGTATTTTGTCACGGTGTGCGCGCATCGCGAGCTGATGGCGGCAACAGGCGGGAAGCCGTTTGCGGGGCCACTGCGCGCGCTGATTGAAGAGCGCGTGCGGATGACAGCCGAAAAATGCCTGCAGATGTGCTGGGGTGAGTGGGTGATTATGCCGGATCATTTTCATGCCGTAATCCGCATGCGGAAAGGACCGTTGCGGCTGGGGGATGTGATTGGCGGGTTCAAGGCGGCGGTGTCGCGGGAATGGAATCGGGTGGCGACAGGGGCGACACAGGTGTCGCCCGTACGTAGGGGCGAGGCCTGCCTCGCCCCTGCGTCGCCCCCCGGATGTGGCAGCGCAATTATTATGAAATGATTGTGCGCACGGCGGAGGCGGAGCGGAGGATTGCGGAATATATCCGCATGAATCCGTGGCGGTGTGTGCAGGAATTGGGCGGCGGATTGCGCGGCATCGGCAATCCGGCGCTGTGGGGCTGCGTGAAGCTTGGGGTGCTGTGCAGCAGGGGGGCACAGGGGGCGAGACAGGCCTCGCCCGTACCGGAGGCGGAGGTATGTTTGGGCGGGTGGCATTCGCCGTTTGAGCGGGAGATTTTGGCGTGGTTGCTGCGGCAGGGGCGGCGCGTAATTGCCTGCCCGGCGTGGGGGGTTAAGGATGCGGCGTTTGCGCCGGGAATCCGAGCCGCGCTCGAGGAAAACCGCATGCTGATTTTGGAAATGCGCGATGTGTCGGGCAATCTTGCGGCGGCGGAAGCGCGCAACCGCTTTGTCATTGCAAACGCCGATGCGCTTTTTACGCCCTATGTTGCCCGGGGCGGCATGCTGGAGCGGCTTTTGAACGAATCATCTCATTCAACACGATCATTACTCACAACCTGACCACAACGTGGCACGAAAATTCGAAAGATTGAAGGGTGAGGCAAGGGGCGCTTGAAAGGCGGGCGCCGGGAGCGGGCGGGCATCTTGACAGGTGGGGCGTGCTTCGCTACCATAGAGGCACGAGCGGGAGACGCAACGGGGTGTAGCTCAGCCTGGCTAGAGCGCTTGCCTTGGGCGCAAGAGGCCGCTGGTTCAAATCCAGTCGCCCCGACCATAACAGCAAAACGAAGAGGATGCGCATGAAGCCTGCATGCAAACTTGTGACTGTGGTGATGGCCGTATGTGTCGTGAGCGCGGCGAGCGCGCGCGGGGCGGAAGAGCATTCGATGATCAAGGGACTGGGGCGCGGGGGTGCCAATTTGCTGGCCGGCTGGCTTGAGCTGCCGCAGTGCATCACATACTATTCAGTGGAATATCCAGTGATTGGGTTTGTGCCGGGCGTGCTGCAGGGAGCCGGCATGACGGTGGTGCGGGCGTTTGGGGGCGTGATTGACCTGCTGACGGTGGGCTATCTTGCGCCGGGCAGCACGGTTTACGACGCTATGGAAGAGCCGCTTCTGCCATGGGAGGGGCCGTGGCTGCCCGTGAAGCGCGCGGAGTGATTCAGCACGCCGCGCAAGTCATCCAGCGTAACATCGGCGATTGAGGCGCGGTGCAAATCGGCGCCTTCCACATAGTGGCCGACGCCCACGGCCTTGACGCCGGCGGCGTGCAGGGCTTGGACGCCAAGCGTCGCGTCTTCCACGCCGACGGCATGTTCCGCCGTGGTCCCGGCTCTTTCCAGCGCCACGCGGAAGATGGCGGGATCAGGCTTGGTGTGCGTCACGTCATAGCGATCCACAACAATATCCACCTGGGCACACATCTCTGCGCGTTTCAAGACACTTTTTGCATTCTTGCTGCCTGAAGCGACCACGACGGTGATCTTGGCGTTGCGCAGTGTATCGAGGAGCTCACGGGCGCCGGGGAGGACAAGCTCGTTGGGCCCGGCCTTGCTCAACATGGCCTGGTAAATGCGGTTTTTGCGTTCTGTCAGTTCGTGCACAGCTTGGCGCGAGGGCACGGGGCGGTTGTTGAATTCTTCGTACAGCACACGCACGCACTCTTCGCGTTCCATGCCGCGAAAGCGGTCGCCCATCTGCTCGTCAAACCGCAGGCCAAGGTCATCAGCCAGTTCCTGCCAGCTCAAATAGTGCAAGCGGTGTGAATCAACCAGCACACCATCCAAGTCGAACAACACTGCGCGCAAATCAGCCATGCTACTCCTGATCATGTATGTGAATGTATCTGTGCATAGTATAACAGATTGACGTTAGAATGTCACGCCTGCGGCATATGGCACTTGCTGATTGTGCCGGCTTTTGTTATAATGTAGCATCGTATGAACGGTCCTCAACAGCGTGGCTGTGTACGCGGAGTGCGTGGTATGCGCAGGATGGCGCATACGGCAGCGGTGCTCACAGCATGTATGCTGGGGGCGTGCAGCGTGGCGCCGGAAGAGGCCGTGGATGGGATGTTGCGCGCGGTGGCACGCGGCGATGTGCGGCGCGCAGGGCTTTATTGTATGCCCGCCTTGCGTGCGGCGTTAAGCAACGCGCCCGGCTGTGCGGATTTGGTGCGCTACAGCCTGCGCACGCTGCGGTGGAACGTGCAGAACATGTATGCCGCGACCAACGGCATGCTCGCCGTCGTGCCGTTTGTAAGCATGCGCGAGACGCCGCCGCCCGGCGTGCTGCAGGGGGTTCTGCTAGTGCATATGGTGGACGACGGCGGCGTCTGGCGTGCCGCGGCGATCGAAGTGGACATCCCTGAGTACGTTGAATTTGTCACCACGCCGCAGGGCGGCGATGAGTTTACAATGTGGTCAATGACCAAGCCGCGCTGGCAGCGGAAACAAGCGGTGCGGGAAAGTCTGCCCGCCTTTGCGCAGCGCATGGAAGCGTATTGGCGGTCGTTCCGGGAATGACGCGGACGGATGAATGATGAACGTATGGCAAGGAGTTGTATGAACACAACAGTGTGGGTCGGATGGGCACTGGTTGCGGCGGCATGGCTGGCGCGTGCGGATGTATTGCTGCCGCATGTATTGGAGCCGTCCACCAGCGCTGTGACGCGCACAGAGCACGGGCCTGCGAGGGACGGCACTGCAGCGGCGGAACAGGCCGGGCCGCGAGCTGCGGCGCCGCGCGGAGGGCAACCAAGCGAACCTGGCGCTGGCGGGCAACCAGCGAGCCTGCCGCTTGCACCGCCAGTCGTGCCGCGCACGGGTACGGGCATGGGGCCGGGGACGCGGCCGGGCGCGCCATATGGCACGGCCCCAGGCATGGCTGCCGGCGCCCCTTCAGGCGCGGCCGCTGAGCCAGTCCCTGGCTTGGACTTAATGTCCGAGGCAGAGTATCAGAAACTGACCGAACCGGTTGTCCTGCGCACCACCGCGCTATGGCGCGTGATGGGCTTTGGCTTGTGGCGCGGGTTTGCCAATCTCACCATGTGGCCCGGCGAAATCGTGCGCGGCTTCACGTATGAATTTTCCAGTGACCGCGAATGGTATGAAGCCATGGGAACGTCATGGCTGGCGGGCTTTGGCGGCGGGCTCAGCCGCATGTCGGCCGGGATGGCAGATATTCTTACCCTGGGGTATTTTGGCGACACGCGCCTGGCACGCGGATATCCCGATTTTGTCTGGCAAGGCGACTGGCTGTATCGCGAGACGCTGACGCCGCCCACCATGCACACCGCCGATACCGCCGTGCCGCCCGGCCCACCGCGCAGAATCGTTCAGCCCGGCACGGCCGCTGCCACGGCGCGCACGTCCACATCGAGCGTGCGCACCTCGGCGCCCAGCGCCCCGCCGCCTCCCGCCGCCCGCGTGGCCGATCCAACCCTGCCCGGCGGCTCGCCCAACACTCCCCGCTAACGCGCACACCCACAGGAGACAACATGATGCTCATCAAGATGGTTATCACCGTTCTGGCAGTCACGCTGCTGGCCGCGCCGCTCTGCGCGCAAGACGAAGGCCCCACTGTGCTGCCCGAATACCAATTTGACAGCACGGGTGAGGCCATGGGCTTCGGCCTGCAGCGCGGCGCCGCCAACCTGCTGCTCGGCTGGCTCGAAGTGCCGCGCAACCTCAGTTATGAATTCACCAAACGGCCGCTCTCGGCCATCATCACCGGCCCGCTCATGGGCGCCACCATGACGGCCGCACGCACCTTGTTCGGTGCCGTTGATGTGCTCTCCGCCGGCTACATGGGCTATTACGGCTATGCCACCGCTATTCCCGATTATCCATGGGAAGGCGCATGGGTTGCGGACAAGGCCGAATTATACTAATTGACCACTACCACAAGGCGATCCATGAAACGGACACTGACAACAAGCTGGCTGATGGTTTTGGCGTGTGCACTGGTGGTGCAGGCGGAAGAAGGAGCGCCCACGGCGCCTGCCGCTGCGCCAGTTGCTGTAGCCGCGCCCGCGCCGCCTGCGCAACCCGCGCCGCCTGCGCCTGCGCCACCCGCGCCGCCCGCGCCGGTGCGCCCGTCGTATCCACAAGAACTCAATCCACCTTGGGCCTTCTTCCGCGGCTGCGCCAACCTCGCCACCTGCTGGCTCGAGCTCCCGCGCAACCTCGTGATTGAAAATGTGAACTATCCCGTCTTCGGCCTCGGCAGCGGTTTGCTCAAAGGCCTGTTCTTCATGACGTCGCGTGCCGTGCTCGGTGTGGTGGACGTGGCTATGCTTGGCATGACAGGGCCCAGCGCATTCTCGCCGGATCGTTTTCCCGAATTTGTCTTTGAGGCCCAGTGGTCGCCCTACGCGCCGCCGTCGCCTGAAGAACAAAGTCTGCAAGTCGAGTTCGAAGAGCTTGACGCAACGGAAGACAAGATGGAGACAGCCTATTAACCCCGCACGCTTGCCGTGCACGTAACATATCACCCAACACACACACTATGACCTTGCCGGATTACAGCAAATTAAAGTACAAGGTAGCCGACATTTCACTGGCCGCGGCCGGGCGCAAAGAGATCACCATCGCCGAGCACGAGATGCCTGGCCTGATGGCGACGCGCGCGAAATACGCAAAGCAGCAGCCGCTGAAAGGCTTGCGCATCACCGGTTCCTTGCACATGACCACCGAGACGGCCGTGCTGATTGAGACGCTGCGGGCGCTCGGCGCCCAGGTGCAGTGGGCCTCGTGCAACATCTTTTCCACACAGGATGACGCAGCTGCCGCGATTGCCAAAGCCGGCGTACCCGTCTTTGCCTGGAAAGGCGAGACACTCGAAGAATACTGGGAATGTACACGGCGCGCGCTCACGTTCCCGGGCGGCAAAGGCCCGCACCAGATCGTGGATGATGGCGGTGATGCCACCTTGTTGATTCATCGCGGCTATGCTGCTGAAAACAATCCTGCCATCTTGGAGCAGGGCAACGATAACAAAGAACTGGCGGTCGTCAATGCCGTGCTGAAACGCCAATTAAAGCGCGATCCCCAGCACTGGCACCGCATCGTCAAAGACATCCGCGGCGTCTCGGAAGAAACTACCACCGGCGTGAACCGCTTGTATCAAATGATGCAGAACGGCACGCTGCTCTTCCCAGCCATCAATGTGAATGATTCTGTCACGAAATCAAAATTTGACAATTTATATGGCTGCCGTGAATCGCTGGCCGACGGCCTGAAGCGCGCGCTGGGTGTGATGGTGGCGGGCAAAACGGTGTGCGTGTGCGGCTATGGCGACGTGGGCAAAGGCTGCTGCCAGTCCATGCGCGGTTTTGGCGCGCGCGTGCTGGTCACGGAGATTGATCCGATTTGCGCCTTGCAGGCTGCCATGGAAGGGTATCAAGTCACTACCGTCGAAGACGCGCTGGCCGAAGCTACGATTTTTGTCACGGCCACCGGCAACCTCAATGTCATCCGCTACGAGCACATGAAAAAGATGCTCGACCAGTCCATCATCTGCAACATCGGCCATTTCGACAACGAGATCGAAGTAGACGCGCTGCAAAAAGCGCCGGGCGTCAAGCACACCAACATCAAGCCGCAGGTGGACATGTACACCCTGCCCAACGGGCGCTCGCTCTATCTGCTGGCCGAAGGCCGCCTGGTCAACCTCGGCTGTGCGACGGGCCATCCCGCCTTCGTCATGTCCAACTCGTTCACCAATCAAGTCATGGCGCAGATTGACTTGGCGCGCGAGAAAAAGCCCATCGGTGTGACCACGCTCTCGAAGAAACTGGATGAAGAAGTCGCGCGGCTGCATTTGGAGAAACTCGGTGTGAAATTGACACGTTTGACTCAAGAGCAGGCCGACTACATCGGCGTGCCTGTTGACGGGCCGTACAAACCGGCGCACTACCGCTACTAGGGCACAGCCATGGCCGAGATCACAGTTGACGCGGCTGGCGCGCTGCACGTGCCGGACAATCCCACGATTCCTTTCATTGAAGGCGACGGCACGGGGCGCGACATCTGGCGCGCCGCGCAGCCTGTGTTTGACGCGGCGGTGAAAATCGCTTACGGCGGCGCGCGGCGCATCGAATGGCTGGAAGTGCTGGCCGGTGAAAAGGCGTTCACACAGCTCAACGACTGGCTGCCTCAGGCCACGATTGATGCCATTACGAAATATCGTGTGGCGATCAAAGGCCCGCTGACCACGCCCGTAGGCGGCGGCATCCGCAGCCTCAACGTCGCGTTGCGCAAGCTGCTTGATCTGTATGTGTGCCTGCGTCCTGTGCGCTGGTTTCAGGGCGTGCCGTCGCCCGTCAAGCGCCCGCAGGATGTTGACATGGTGATCTTCCGCGAGAATACGGAAGACATTTACACCGGCATCGAATTCCAAGATGGCACGCCGGAACGCGATGCATTTCTGGCTCTGCTGAAAGAGCGCTTCCCGGCAGAATATCAGAAAATTCGTTTTCCCGCCACGGCGGGCATCAGCATCAAGCCCGTCTCAAAGGAAGGCACTGAGCGCCTTGTGCGCGCCGCCATTACCTACGCGCTGAAACACAAACGCCGCAGCGTCACCCTCGTGCACAAGGGCAACATCATGAAGTTCACCGAAGGCGCGTTCCGCACGTGGGGTTACGAGCTGGCCGAGCGCGAATTCGGCGGCCGCGTCTACACGTGGCTGCGCTGGGAACAAACCAAAAAAGACAAAGGCGAAGAGGCCGCCAACGCCGAGCAACAAGCTGCTCTCGCCGCCGGCAAACTCCTGGTCAAAGACGTGATCGCCGATATTTGTTTTCAGCAAACCATCACGCGCGCCAAAGACTTCGATGTGCTCGCCACGATGAACCTGAACGGCGATTATATTTCCGACGCGCTGGCCGCGCAAGTCGGCGGCATCGGCATCGCCCCCGGCGCCAACATCAATTACGTCACCGGCCATGCCATCTTCGAGGCTACGCACGGCACGGCGCCGAAATATGCAGACAAAGATGTAGTTAATCCGGGTTCTGTGATTCTCTCTGGCGTGATGATGCTGGAGCACTTGGGCTGGCAGGAAGCGGCGGATTTGATCGTGCGCGGAATGGAACGCACGATTGCTGAAAAAATTGTGACCTACGACTTTGCGCGCCTGATGGAGGGCGCCTGCGAGGTCACGTGTTCTGAATTCGGCCGCCAGATTATTCTGCACATGGTGTAGCCGCATAGGGCGCTGCGGGCCCCGGCGGGCGTGCAGAAGTCAGAGTGCAGAACAGGAGAAATAAGAAGTCAGACCTGCTGCATGGAGCGGCAACGGCCTCGGCGCGCACTTTCAATTGACAATGTGTGTCGATTGCACACGACACAAAATGCCGATTGGAGGGCTGCCGGCCCCGGCGGGCGTGCAGAAGTCAGAGTGCAGAACAGGAGAAGTAAGAAGTCAGACGTGCTGCATGGAGCGGCAACGGCCTCGGCGCGCACTTTCAATTGACAATGTGTGTCGATTGCACACGACACAAAATGCCGATTGGAGGGCTGCCGGCCCCGGCGTGTGTACGTGTCCCTACTTCTCTACAACTCCACCTGCGAGAGCAGCTCACTGGCTACGCTGCGCGGCAGGCCGGGCACGCGGAACACATCGGCCTGCGTCTTGAACGGGCGCGCGTTGATGATGGCCGTGGCGCGCGCAGCGCCGATGCCTTTCAACTGCATCAATTCCTCGCGCGGCGCGGTGTTGATATTGATGCGCGGGCGCTGCGCAGCCAGCTCGTGCGTGATGCTGCGCACGGCCTGTTCTTCGGCGCGTTCCTGCGCGCGCAATTCGACCAGCCGCTCCGGATCGGTTGCCACCCACGCACCCGCGCGCTTCATCGCCGCCATCAGCTCCATGTCCTGCAGGCGCGCCATGTGCTCATCGCGGGCAACACCATCGGGCGTGGTGCGGCCCACGCCGCGCGCGCGCGCCAGGCCGCGTTGCACCAGCAGGCCGCCCAAGTCCTCCCCGCGCGCCGTCACCACAAACGCATAAATGCGCCCGCCGTCGGTGCTGCCCAGCGCGCTGGCGAACGTCGTGTAGACGGTGAATGGCTCGCGCAGCTGAGTGCGCGTAAAGGCCGTGGCGCGATGGCCGCAGGCAATCGTCTCCGCGGCGTTGGTGTGGCCAAAATAGCGCATCTGCTCGCGCACGCGCCGCAACGTCAGCTCCGACGCCGAGGTCTCCGGCGCATCCACAAAATACAGCCGCAGCGCCCGCACCGTGCCGTTTAATTCGGCGTGAAAACTGTCGCCGTCATTTGAACTGTTCGCCACGTAGCGCGCATTCGTAATCACAGTCAACGTGTCCGCGCCATGCACAGCACATGCCGTGACAACAACAGTTGCAACCATCCATGGTAGTGTTTTCATCGCGTGCATGATATCATCAGGATGTAAACGGGCATTAAATGTATGATAAAACCAGAATGAATTTAGGAGGCACGGGCTGCCGGCTGCTCGATTAAATAGCGCCAATAGCGCTGTGGCATGTTGCGGCGCTGCAGCGACGGGTTGCGGCGCGCGGCGATGGTTATGGATTCGAAGTAGCCGCGCCACATGCGCTGACAGGCGTGTTCCGCGTCCGTGTAAAGATTATCAGCGGCTTGCTGACTCTGCTGCAGTGCCGTCTGGAGTTCTTCGTCCATCGTCACGAGTGACAACGTGTGCGTATCCCAGCGCACGCCGTAGCCGCGCCGCACATCATACACGACCCAGACACACGACGGCATGCGCCGCTGGAAATGCGCGGCCAGTCCGCACGCCACGTTGTGATCAGGCGCAATGGGCGCCCACAGCGTGCCACCATGCAATTCACGGAAGCGTACAAGGCCTGTCAGCCGGTGCAGCTCATGCCCCACTTTGCGCGCGCAGGCGTGCACCGCGCGCACGGCGTCATGGGCGTGATAGTGATCAACCGCCGCACCGCGCTGGTGCGCGAGGCGCACATACGCGAGCAGCGCATCTTCAAAGCCCGCACGTTCTGACAAATAATTATACAACAGATTGCGCATGACGGCGCGCGACGTTGCCGCGCGCAGCGTGCGGGCGAACGCTGCGGCTCGCGTACTGCTGGTGGGCACTTCCCGTGCGGCGCCGAAGAGCTGTGGTTGTGCCGTGTGTGCCGCGGCAAGGCTGGTGATGCCCGCATCGGCGCACGCCGCGTCCAGCGCGCACAGCAGGCCTTCGAACGAACCATCGTACACAAGCTGCATGTTAGAGTTGGCCGAACAAATCCAGCTGCGTGACACAGGCCGGTTCGCCGGCTTGCAGGGCTGCTCGCAGGTCGGCTGGGCGTACCATGCGCGGTATTATGCTTTTGCCGTGACACGTCACGAAATACTGCGCGCGCTTCATCACTACGCCTAGTTTGGATAAGTCTTCCAAGCGCAGCGGTGCGATGCGGCGCGTGGCCACAATGCGTCTCGCGGAGCGGATGCCGATGCCCGGCACGCGCAGCAGCACCTCGTAGTCCGCGCGGTTCACATCCACGGGAAACCAGTGCAGGTTGCGCAGCGCCCATGCGCATTTCGGATCCAGCGCGCGGTCAAGTTGCGGCGTGCGTTCATCCAGAATCTCCGCGCACGTGAACCCATACACACGCACCAGCCAGTCCGCCTGATACAAGCGGTGTTCGCGCAACACATCCGGCCCCGGCGGCGCGGGCAGCCGCGGGTCATCGTTCACCGGAATATACGCCGAATAATACACGCGCTTCAGATGACACTGTTCATAAAGGCTTGAAGCCAGGCGCAGAATCTGCCAATCAGATTCTGGACTGGCGCTGACGATCAATTGCGTGCTCTGGCCGGCGGGCGCATAGCGCGGCGCGTGCCGGAAGCGCCGCCGCTCATCGCGGTTCGTTGCGATCGCGCTGGCAATCATCTTCATCGGCTCGAGCACGTTCATACGGCTCTTCTGCGGCGCCAGCAGTTTGAGCGATTGCTCTGACGGCAGTTCGATATTGACACTGACGCGGTCGGCATACAGCCCGGCTGTGTTGATCAAGGCAGGGCTTGCGCCCGGAATTGCTTTGACATGAATATAGCCGTGGAAATGCCGCTCCTCGCGCAAGCGGCGGCAAACGGCGACGAGCTGCTCCATGGTGTGATCGGGACTGTGTTCCACTCCGGAGCTCAGAAACAGCCCTTCAATGTAATTGCGCAGATAAAACGCCATCGTCAAATCAACGACTTCGTCCACCGTGAAGGCCGCGCGCGGCACGTTGCTGCTGCGCCGGTTGGCGCAATACGCGCAGTCGTAGATGCAGCGGTTCGTGAATAGCACTTTAAGAAGCGAAATGCACCGGCCGTCATCCGACCAGCTGTGACAAATGCCGGCGCGCGCCGCCGCGCCCAGCCCGCCGCGCGCGGCGCGCCGCGTGCTGCCGCTCGACGCACACGAGGCGTCATACTTCGCTGCTGCCGACAGAATCTTCAGCTTCTCTTCAACATCCAGCATCATAGGTCCTATTCGTCCTGTAGGTCCTAT
>Ga0129299_1001654_pt1 | contig 14872 bp, 12 predicted proteins | sample ConPoolayeCmetaG_FD_94477 | JGI IMG/M metagenome (GOLD analysis project Ga0129299, IMG submission 94477) | Hot spring microbial mat communities from California, USA to study Microbial Dark Matter (Phase II) - Cone Pool mat layer C metaG ... | reverse complement strand
GCGATAAGCGATACGCGATACGCGATACGCGATACGCGATTTGCGCGCCCCAAAAATTATGCTACAATACTCCCAAACCAGGCCCCCGAGCCGGAGGTAAACAATGGTCCAGATCGTCGTAGCTCCAGAAAGGCTCGAAGCCGTTGCCCAACTGTTTGCGGACAAAAGGGCCGAAACGGAGGGCATCGTCTCCACCCTGCGCGCTACCCTGGAAGCGTTGAGCGCTGAATGGGAAGGCGTGGCCCAGAACAGATTCTACAGCCAGTGGAACGAGATGCTCCCTCGTATGGCCCGCTTTGCCGAATTGATGGGCGAGATCGGTGGCGAGCTGCAACGGGTTGCCCAGGTCTTTCGCGAAACAGACACCTCGGTGATCTAGGTTCGTCCGGACTCTGGGACATCGTACTCTCAACACAGAACAAGGAGGAAGGACAATGGCCGACATCCGTGTATCCCCCGACCGCCTGCGCGAGGTCGCTTCGCAGCTCGACGCTCAGAGCGCCTCGGTAGAGGAAGGCATGCAGGCAATGATCCACACCGTCAACAACCTGGCCGGCGAGTGGACCGGCCTGGCCCAGGTCGATTACGCCAACCTGTTCAATCAGCAGGTGCCGCAGATGCAGGCCCGGCTGCGCGAGCTGCTGGCTAACCTGAGCGGTGAGATGCGCCGCATCGCCAACGTCTTCGAAGCGACCGACCAGAGCGTCATCTGATAGACACCTGCGCGGACCCGCCGGCAACCGAACGCAGAAATCACGGGGGCCTGGTGGTTGTCGCGGTTTCCGCCCCGTCGATCACGATGGCGATGGCTCTGCCGTCGCCATCGTGTTTGTCCCGCCCCAACGGCGGCCGATCTCCTCCGCCCAGGCAGCGACCACCTCCTCCGTCCCCGGCGAGGCCACCTGCAACGGCTCGCTTCGACCGTGGCGCACGACATAGCCACGGCCCGGCAGCGCCCCCCGTTCCCCTGCTGCCGCGACGCGCACGCCCAACGGGTTCTGCTCGCTCCCGTCCAGCACGCGCAGCAAAAAGCCCGACCGCTCCACGCGCACCTGTTTGGCCAAGGGATCCCGGTACGCCGCGCCACCCAGGTCCGGCAGCGCGCCAGCGAGGATGAAATGGAGCCCCAGTTCACGCCCACGGCGGGCCAGGGACACCAGTCCCTCCTGCACCGCGCGGTCCGCAGCCAGCGCATCGAACAGCAGCTCATAGTCGTCGATCGCCACGACCAGGCGCGCCCGTGCCGCCGCGTTGGCCTGGCGCCGCTGCCCTTCCGCCTCCAGAAAAGCCCACAGCGGGCCCCAGCCGTCCGCCGCACGGCAGAAAGCGACGACGTGCGGCAGAGAGGCCAGCGGCGCCAGGCTGTCGCGTCGACCCGAGACGAGCGCAAACTGTACCTGCTGAGGGCCGTTGGCCTCCGCCAGCGCCAGGAGCCAGCTCCACAAGAGTGTGGTCTTGCCGCCGAACGGCGTGGCGGCGACGAGCCAGTGCGGGCCATCGCCGTCCAGGTCGACCCAGAGCGGCAGCAGCCGCTGCGCCTCCAGGCCCAGCGGCACGGCCAGCGCCGCCGATTCTGGCGGCCGCGGCGCGATCAGCAGCGGGCGCAGGGGCACGATCTCTGGCAGCAGCGCGACCGGCGCCGGCCGCGCCCCCTGCCAGGCGGCATCCATCGCCTGCACCAGGCGCCGCAGTTCCACGCCCTGCGTCGCCTCATCGGCAGCGCGGACCGGCGCGGCGGCCTGGAACTCGAGCGGCGGCCGCCCGTACCAGCCCCGCCCCGGCGGCAGCCGCTGGTCGGAAGCCGGCCGCAGGCGGGCGCCCAGGACAAGGCCATATTCGTCGGCTTCGGCCAGGCGCAGCGCGGCCCGCCGCGCCACCAGGCTGCTCACCGTCGCCGGCACATCGCCGGCGCGGTCACCGGCCAGGACGACGTGGATGCCGCACGCACCGCCCTCGCGCAGCAGGCGCAGCAGCCAGTTCATTTCGTCGGCAAAGAGGGTGCGGAACTCGGCCAGCCCGGCAATGACCAGCAGGATCGCCGGCGGCGCGGCGTCAGGCCAGCGGGCGCGCAACGCCGCCACCCCTTCGACGCCCTTTTGCTCGCAGAGCCGCCGCCGCTCCTCCAGCTCGTCCAGCAGGCGCAGCAGCAGCCGCTGCACGCGCTCGCCGTCCGTCGCCCCCAGCAACGCGCCCAGGTGCGGCAATCCCTCAAAGACGCGCAGCGCCTGCCCGCCCAGTTCGATCAGGTAGACGTGCAGCCGGTCCGGCGGCCAGTTCAGCGCCAGGCTCACGACCAGCGTGCGCAGCCACAGGCTCTTGCCCGACCCCGGCGCGCCGATCAGGAGCAAATGGCCGTCCTGCTCGGCCAGGGGAAGCTGCCAAACGCTCTGCCGCTGACGCTCTGGCTCGTCCAGCAGACCCAGCACCGCCGTCAGGGCGGGCGGGCACTCTCGCCATCGCTGGCCATCCCAAGACGGCCCGGCCAGGAGGTCCGCCAGGGCCAGCCGCTCCGGCAGGGGAGCCGGCCAGGGACTGTGCAGCTTCTCGATGCCCACCTCGGCGGCGGCCTGCGCCATGCGCCGCAGCGCCACGTCGAGGTCGCAAAGGGCATCCTGGGCGCGCGGCGGCCGGCCCGCGTCGAACAGCACCGTGCGCTGTCCCAGCGGCGATACAGCGCGGATGACCAGCCGCTCTTCCTGCTCGACCTCTTGTTTGCGCGAGCCGGGGTAGGGTCCGGCCACGCGCGCCACCTGGAACAGTTCGAAAACGTCGTCGTTGCCGACCTGGAGGTAGCCGCGCCCTGGGATGCGGGGCAGGCTGACCGCGTCGGGGCGATGGAGCATCTCCTGGCTCTCCTGCCGCGTCTCGACGCGCAGGCAGATGCGGAAGCGGGCGTTGGCCCAAATCTGCTGGCGCACCACGCCAGCGGGACTTTGCGTCGCCAGAATCAGGTGCAGTCCCAGCGAGCGTCCCACCCGCGCCACGCCGACCAGGCCGTCGATGAAATCGGGGTGGTCGCGCGCCAGTTCGGCAAACTCGTCGACAATCACCACCAGGCGCGGCAGCGGCACGGCAAGCGCATCCTGCCAGTAGAGCCGCTGGTACTGGTCGATGTCGCTCACCCCGGCCTCCTGAAAACAACGCTTGCGGCGATCCATCTCCGCCTCCAGCGCCACCAGCGCCCGCTCCGCCAGGCGACCGCTCAGGTCGGTGACCACGCCCAGGACATGCGGCAGGTCGGCCAGGCCGCCAAAAGCGCCGCCGCCCTTGAAATCGACCAGCACAAAGGCCACGTCGTGGGGGTGATGGGTGAGGGCCAGGCCGACCACCATCGTCTGCAACAGTTCGCTCTTGCCCGAACCCGTCGTGCCGGCGACCAGGCCGTGGGGGCCATGGGCGGTGGCGTGCAGATCGAGCAGGAGGGGACGCCCGCCGCAGCGGATGCCGATGGGCACCTGCAGCCGGGCGACGCTGGCGCGCTCCCGCCAGCGCGCCCCCACGTCGTAGCGGTCGATATCCTCGATCCCCAACAAATCGAGCAGGCGGACCTGCGTGGGCAGCGCCTGGTCGGCCTGCGGCGTCTGAATCTGCAAGGGGGCCAGGCTGCGCGCCAGGGCATCGCAGAAAGGCGCGTCGGCGCGGTCGGGCCAGCAGCGCGCCTCGCCGGCTTCTCCCGTCGCCGCGTGCTTCAACTGCCCGTCCGGCTGGAGCTCAGCGAGCGCGCGGCAGCCGGTCGGCACGTCGACGGGCTGCTCGACGACAAAGAGCGCGGTCGCGTTCAGGCGGCGTCCCACCGGCGAAAGGAGCAGGTGAACGGCCGGGTGCGCCAGCAGCGCGGGCGGCGCGTCGAGCAGCAGCACCAGCCACGGCCACCCGGAGGGCAAGGTCAGCGGCAAGGGAGATGACAGATCGTTCTGGCGTTCGCGCAGGCGCTCCAGCAGATCGTTCAGCAGGGCATCGGCTGCGGAGGGATCGGCAGCGAGCAGCATGTCTCCGCGCTCGTCACGGCTGTGAGGCAGCCATCTGATCCAGGCCCATTCTTCCGCGCGCTCCGGCGTCACGACGGCCCACAGAGAGACGCAATCCGGCGCGTGGTGGGTCGCAAGCTGGCAGAGCAAAGCGCGGGCGATGTCGAAGCGGGCCGGGGCCGGCCCGGCGATCCCCAGCGGGCCATTGCGCAGGTCCGCCGCCAGGGGCACCTGCGGCAGCCAGGCGTACTCGGCTTCCAGGGCGTGGGCCGTCTCCAGGCGCGGGTCGGGCATATCGGGATGGGGCGCGACGACGGTCACGTTGGAGCGGCGCGTGCCGATGCCCAGGCGCAGGCGCAGGAAATCGTCGTCCTCTGGCTGGCGCTCCCAGAGGCGCGGCGAGCGCTGCCGTGCGCGCTCCAACAGGGTCTCCAGGGCCGGGTCCGTCTCGTGGAGCAGGCGCTGCTGTTGCTGGCGCAACCGTTCCAGCTCGGCGCGCTTCTGCTCCAGGACGCGCGCGTAGGCCTGTTCGGCTTCCTGCAGAGACTGTTTGTACTGCCGTTGCTGCGCCTTGCGCACCAACAGCGAGGTCAGCGTCGTGGTGGCGGACATGACGAGCATCGGCAGGAGCATCAGCGGGTTGGCATAAATCGCCAGCATGACGCCGGCCATCAGGAGGATGCCGGCCAGCGGCAGCAGGGCCTGATACCAGAACAGACGGGGCGGGCTGCTCACAGCGGGAGGAGAGGGAATCCTGACCTCGTCCGCCGGCAGCGGCATACGCAGGCGGGGCATGCGGTTAAAGATTTGTGTACGGTTCATGCTGCGTTGACCTCTGTAGTGCAAACCGACTGGTCGCATTTTACCCCAGGGGGGGCGAAAATGCAAGGGCGGATTTCCTTGACAAATACCCCTCTACATGTTACCATGTGAGAGTCAGTTCTAGCACTCTATAACCGAGAGTGCTAAAAACGACCGGGAAAGCGAGATGGAAGAGATCACACCCCGACAACAGACGATTTTGGGGCTGATCGTGCAGGAATATGTGCGCACGGCGACCCCCGTGGGTTCGCGCACGCTGGTCGAGCAATACGGCCTCAACGTCAGCCCGGCGACGGTGCGTAACGAGATGGCCCGCCTGGAAGAGCTGGGCTATCTGACCCACCCGCACACATCCGCCGGCCGCGTGCCGACGGACCAGGGCTACCGCTATTTCGTCGAGCGGCTGTTGCAGGAGACCACGTTGCCACTGGACGAGCGCCGCACAATCGCCCATCAGTTTCAGCAGGTGCGGCAGGACATTGACGAGTGGATGCCGCTGGCGGCGTCGGTGCTGGCCCGCACCGCCCGCGGCGCCGCGGTCGTCACCGCCCCGCAGACCGCCCAGGCGCACTTTCGCCAACTGCAACTGATCTCGGTGCAGGGACGGCTGGTGCTGCTGGTGCTGGTCATCCAGGGCGGCGCGGTCAAACAGCAGATGCTGACGCTGGCAGAGCCGCTCCCTCAGCCTGTCCTCAGCGAGGCAGCCGATCGGCTGAACCAGCTCTGCGCCGGGCTGACCGCAGCCGAGATCGAACCGCGCATCGCCAGCCTCCCTCTGTTGGAGGCCGACATTGCCACATTGGCAGCCGAGATGATGCGCCGGGCCGACTCGATGACCGCCGAGGGAGTTTACCACGACGGGCTGAGCGAGCTGCTCCAGGAGCCCGAGTTTGGCGAAAAAGTGCAGGCGCGCGGCGTGCTGCGCGTGCTGGAAGAACGCAGCTTCCTGGAAGCGGTGCTGGCCGAAGCGCTGGGACCGACGGTAGGCAGCGTGCGGGTGATGATCGGCGGCGAAGGCCGCTTCGACGAGCTGCAGGCGTGCAGCCTGGTGCTCAGCCGCTACGGCGTCGCCGGGCTGGCCACCGGCGCGCTGGGCGTGCTGGGACCGACGCGCATGGGTTATGGGCGGGCTATCTCCTCCGTCCGCTTTGTCGCCAACCTGCTCTCCGACCTGATCTTTGACGTCTTTTCCGGCGCCGAATCGCTGCCATCTGCCAGCAGGTCGTAACCACAGATTACACGGTGAGGATGTACAGTATGGTCGACGAACAGGCTATCCCGACAGAGGAACCATCCGAAGAAGAGGCCGAGACGGGCGTGCTCGAATGCGCGGTGGAAGGCGAACTCGAAGGCGAACCGTCCGTTGAACAGCTCCAGCAGCAACTGGCGGAAGCGCAGGCCCAGGCCGCCGAATATCTCGACGGCTGGCAGCGCGCCCGCGCCGAGTTCGCCAACTACCGCCGCCGCCAGGAGGCCGAGCGCGAGTTGCAGATGCAGATGGCCAACGCCGCCCTGCTGACCCAGCTCCTGCCCGTGCTGGACGACCTGGAGCGCGCCCTGGTCGCAGCTCCCGACAGCGCGCAAGGCCAGAGCTGGCTGGAAGGCGTCCAGCTCATCAAGCGCAAGCTCGAATTCGTGCTCGAATCGCAGGGCGTCAGGCCCATCGAGACCGCGGGGCGCTATTTCGACCCGACGTACCACGAAGCGGTAGCGAGCGAGGAGGCAGAGGGGTACGAAGAAGGACAGATCATCGCCGAGGTGCGGCGTGGCTATATGCTGGGCGACCGCGTGCTGCGCCCGGCGATGGTGCGCGTGGCCCGCCCGGCGACGCCACCCACCTCAGAGACAGACAAAGCGGAGGAAGCATGAGCAAAATCATCGGCATCGACCTGGGCACCACCAACTCGGTCTGCGCGGTGATGATCGGCGGCGAACCCGTCGTCATCCCCAGCGCCGAAGGCGGGCGGCTTTTCCCCTCTGTCGTCGCCGTCAACCCCAAGACCGGCGAGCGGATGGTCGGGCAGGTCGCCAAACGACAGGCCATCGTCAACCCCGAAAACACGATCTTTTCGATCAAGCGCTTTATGGGCCGCAAGTTCGACGACCCCCAGGTGCAGCGGGCGATCAAGATGGTGCCCTACCGCGTCACCGCCGCCCCCAACGGCGACGTGCGCGTCTGGATGGGCGACAAGGAATACTCCCCGCCCGAAATCTCGGCCATGATCCTGCAAAAGATCAAGGCCGACGCCGAGGCGTACCTGGGCGAGCCGGTGACGCAGGCGGTCATCACCGTGCCGGCCTACTTCAACGACAGCCAGCGCCAGGCGACCAAGGACGCTGGCAAGATCGCCGGGCTGGAAGTGCTGCGCATCATCAACGAACCGACAGCCTCTTCGCTGGCTTACGGCCTGGGCGAGAAGAAGGACGAGATCATCGCCGTCTATGACCTGGGCGGCGGCACGTTCGACATCTCGATCCTCGACGTCGGCGACGGCGTCTTTGAGGTCAAGGCCACCAACGGCGACACTTTTCTCGGCGGCGACGATTTCGACCTGCGCGTGATGGATTATGTGGTCGAAGAGTTCAGAAAAGAGCACGGCATCGACCTGCGCCAGGACCGCCAGGCGCTGCAGCGGCTGCGCGAGGCGGCAGAAAAGGCCAAGATCGAGCTCTCCTCGATGATGGAGACCGAGATCAACCTGCCCTTTATCTCCGCTGACGCCTCCGGCCCCAAACACCTGCAGGTGCGCCTCACCCGCGCCAAACTTGAACAACTGACCGAAGACCTGATCGCGCGCTCGCTGGAGCCGTGCCGTCAGGCGATGGCCGATGCCGGCCTGAAAGTCAACCGCATCGGCCAGGTCGTCCTGGTCGGCGGGCAGACGCGCATGCCGGCCATCCAGCGCCTGGTGGCCGAGTTCTTCCAGCGCGAGCCGCACAAGGGCGTCAACCCGGACGAGGTCGTCGGCATCGGCGCGGCGATCCAGGCCGGCGTGCTGGCCGGCGAGGTCAAGGACGTCCTCCTGCTCGACGTCACCCCGCTGACGCTGAGCATCGAGACCCTCGGCGGCGTGGCCACCCCGCTGATCGAGCGCAACACGACCATCCCCACGCGCAAGAGCCAGATCTTTTCCACCGCCACCGACGGCCAGACCCAGGTCGAGATTCACGTCGTGCAGGGCGAACGCCCCATGGCCGCCGACAACAAGAGCCTGGGCCGCTTTATCCTGGACGGCATCCCACCCGCTCCCCGCGCCGTGCCCCAGATCGAGGTGACCTTTGACATCGACGCCGACGGCATCCTCAAGGTCTCGGCCAAAGACAAGGCCACAGGCCGCGAGCAGTCGATGCAGATCATCCCTTCCAGCGGCCTGGCCGAAGACGAGGTCGAGCGTATGGTGCGCGAGGCCGAACTGCACCGCGAGGCCGACCAGCGCAAGAAAGAGCAGGTCGAGGCGCGCAACGTCGCCGACACGACTGCCTACTCGGCCGAAAAGTTCCTCCGCGAGATGGGGGCGCAGATCCCCGCAGCAGCACGGGAAAAGCTGGAAGGCCGCATCAAGGCCGTGCGCCAGGCGCTGGAAACGGACGACGTGGCCCGCATCAAGCAAAGCACCGCTGAATTGAATGACGCCATCCAGGCCGTGGGCGCGCAGATGTACCAGGGCGCCGGACCATCCACCCCGCCACCCTCTGGCTCCGCCGGCAGCGGTCAGGGCGAAGAGGGAGATGTGATCGAGGGCGAGTTTAGCGAGCGCTAGCAGGCTGGCCGAACGAGCGGAGCGAAGCCAGCGAGAGGCCAGCAGCAAGTCAGAGTATGAGCAGCAAGCCGGATTACTATCGCGTCCTGGGTGTCGAGCGCTCGGCCTCGCCCGATGAGATCAAGCGCGCCTACCGTCGCCTGGCGCGGCAGTACCACCCCGACGTCTGCAAAGAGCCCGACGCCGAAAACCGCTTCAAGGAGATCAACGAAGCCTACCAGGTCCTCTCGGACCCCGAAAAGCGCTCCGTCTATGACCGCTTTGGCCACGCTGGCCTGACCAACGCCGGGGGAGGATTCGATTTTGGCTTTCGCGACCCCTTCGACATCTTTGAAGAAGTTTTTGGCGGCCTGGGCGGCTTTGGCTTTCGCAGCACGCAGCGCCGTGGCCCCCGCCGCGGCTCGGATCTGCGCTATGACCTGCGCCTCTCTTTCGAAGAGGCCGTCTTTGGCGTCGAAAAAGAGATCGAGGCCACCCGTCCAGAGGTCTGCCCCGAATGCAAAGGCAGCGGCGCCGAGCCAGGCACAAACCCCGTCCGCTGCAAGGAATGCAACGGCACCGGCCAGGTACGCCACGTCCAGCACTCGTTTCTGGGCTCTTTCGTCAACGTGACCACCTGCCCGGTCTGCCGCGGCGAAGGCGAGACGATCCCCATCCCCTGCCGCAACTGCAGCGGCACCGGCAGGGTCTATGCCACCCGCCGGCTGACGGTCAACATCCCCGCCGGCGTCGACAGCGGCACCAAGATCCGCCTGGCCGGCGAAGGGGAGCCAGGCGAAAAGGGAGGGCCGCCAGGCGACCTCTACGTCCTCCTCGACGTAGAGCCGCACCCCTTCCTTCGCCGGCGCGGGAACGACCTGATCATGGAGCTGAGCATCAACGTCGCCCAGGCCGCGCTGGGGACACGCGTCAGCATCCCCACGCTGGACGGCCAGCCGCAGGAGGTCGAGATCGCCGCTGGCACGCAGAGCGGGGCGATCCTGCGCCTGCGCGGGCTGGGCGTGCCCTACCTGCGGCGCAACGGGCGCGGCGACCTGCTGGTGCTGGTGCGCGTCGAGGTGCCCAAGAAACTGACCGACGAGCAGCGCGAGCTGTTTCGCCGTCTGGCCGTCACGCTCGACCCCGATGCTGTGGTCGAGATCAAAGAGCCGACCTTCCTCGACCGCGTCCGCGAGGCGCTGGGGCTGTGATGCACAAGCAGGCAACGGAATGGCTGGAGCTCAGCGTCACAGTCAGCGGCGAGGCAGCCGAAGCTGTCGCCGAGGTGCTTTCCCGCTATGCCCCTGACGGCGTGGCCATCGAGGCCGGGCCAGAGGGCATCGCCGCCGGGCCGGTCACCGTGCGCGCCTACCTCCCCGTCGACGAGCGGCTTGCCGAAACCCGCCGCCGCGCCGAGGAAGGGCTGTGGCATCTGGGCCAAATCCTGCCCATCCCCGATCCAACCTTCCGCCGGATCGCCGAAACGGACTGGGCCGAGGCGTGGAAGGCGCAACTGCGCATCCTGCACATCGGCCAGCGCATCGTCGTGCGCCCCTCATGGCTGCCCTACAGCCCCGCCGAAGGCGAAATCGTCATCGAGCTCGATCCGGGCATGGCCTTTGGCACGGGGCTACACCCCACCACCCAAATATGCCTGCTGGCGCTGGAAGAGCACATCCGCCCGGCCATGCGCGTGCTGGACCTGGGCACCGGTTCGGGCATCCTGGCGATCGCCGCGGCCAGGCTGGGCGCGGCCTCGGTGCTGGCGCTGGACAACGACCCGCAAGCTGTGGCCGTGGCCCAGCAAAATGTGCGCCACAACGGCGTGGCCGACCGGGTGGAGGTATTGCCCGGCTCGCTCGATCAGGCCAGCGGGCGCTATGAGCTGATCGTGGTCAACATTCTGGCGCAGGTCATTATCGAGATGCTCGCGGCGGGCCTGGGAACGCGGCTGACAGAGGGTGGCCTGCTGGTGCTGGCCGGCCTGCTCCTCGAACAGGAGGGAGAGGTCATCGCTGCGCTGCGCCGCGCCGGGCTGACTGTGCGCCGGCGGCGGCAGGTGGAGGATTGGGTGGGGTTGGAAGCGGGGTAGGAAGTGTGCAAGTGTGCAAGTATGCAAGTATGCAAGTTTGCAAGTATGCAAGTATGCAAGTTGGTTCAAGGAGGGGCGTGCCAGGTTTGGAGGATGGCGGAGTGCAGCAGGCCGTTGGTGGCGAGGATGGCAGGCTGACCCACTATCCAGCTCTCTCCTTCCCAACCGCTGATGGTCCCACCCGCCTCGGCGATGAGCAGGCTGGCCGCGGCGGTGTCCCACGGATGGAGGCCGGTCGCAAAGTAGGCGTCCAGCCAGCCAGCGGCAATATAGGCCAGCGCCAGCGCCGCCGAGCCCAATGAGCGCACGGTGCGGCAGCGCGGCGCCAACGCCTCCAGACGTCGCAGCGTCTCGGTGCGGTCCTGGTCGCTCTTGGCCCAATCCAGGCCGATGACAGAATCGATCAGATGAGCGGTGGCGCTGACGCGGATGGCGCGCCCGTTGAGCGCAGCGCCTCCCCCGCGCCGCGCGGCAAAGGTGTGGCCGCGCAGCGGGTCGTGTATCACCCCCACCAGCGGCGTCCCCTCCACCACCGCGGCCACAGCAACACAAAAGGTCGGGTGGCCACGGGCATAGTTGGTCGTCCCGTCCAGGGGGTCCACGATCCACAGACAGCCGCCGCCCTCCAGCGCGCCGGCCTCCTCGGAGAGAATGGCGTCGTGGGGGAAATGGGCGCGGAGGACGGCCAGAACGATCTGTTCGGCAGCCGTGTCGGCGTCGGTCACGTCGTCGCGATAGCCTTTGGAGGCGACCTCTCGCTGCTGTGCGGCGCGGGCCAGCAGTTCGTCGCCAGCCTGACGGGCGGCCTCCAGCGCCGCGCTCAGCATGGCGTCGATGGCCCGCATTCCGGATGCGCCCGCTTCCCTCACGCCCATGTGCTCCTCATTGGCCCCTCCTGCCACGCCCAGACGGTCACTCGGTGAGGGATTCGTTGCACAGGCGAAGGATGCGCACCAGTCCCGGCGCCGGCTCTGCCCCCTCGGCGACATCGCGCAGCAGGCCCTCCACTTCGCGGCGGCAGCGGTCATAGCCGGTGACCGCCGGCTCGGCGACCAGCTCGTTTTCCAGCAACCCCAACGCCGTCTGGTAGAGAGCGTCCTGCTGCAACTCCGCCCCCAGCAGCGCAGCGGTCGAGGCCCGCGTGGGCATGGTGTGGGTAGCCTCAACCCAGCGTGCCTGCTGGGGGGGAGCACTCAGCCACCTGACCAGCAACCAGGCTGCCAGTTGCCGTTCCGGCGTCGTGCGCAGGATGACATAATCCAGGCCATAAACCGCGACGAGAGGCGTCTCCAGCGTCGTGGGCAGGGGGATGATCGACCAGTCGAAATCCGCCCCGGCAGCGACGGCATCGTGAATTTCGGGCAGGGCAGATGTACTGTCGATGATAAAGAGAATTCGACCCGCGCCAAAGTCAGTCCGGTCGCCCTCCCGCTCGACCGTCCATGTTGCACAGCCATCCGCCACGAGCGCACGGATGAGATCGAGTGTCTCCAGACCGCTGGCGTTGCCAAAGGCATACCCTGCCGCGCCCTCTTCGAGCATCTGGCCACCGTGGTTGGCCAGCATATCGACAAAAGTCACCGCATCGATGGAAAAGGCATAGCCACGTGCGCCTGTGCCGGCGGCAGAAGCGGCGCAGGCCATCTCGCGGAAAGCGTCCCACGTGCGCGGCGGCTCTGTGTAACCCAGCTCGTACATCAAGTCCTGGTTGTAATAGAGCACCTCGACGGAACGGCTGGCGGGCAGGCTGTAGAGGCCCTCGAACTGGGGCAGGACGCTGACGGCGACGAAATCCTCCCTCTCGCTCTGCGTCAACCCCCAGGTGCGCTGCTCGACATAGGGCGTCAGTTCGACCAGCGCCTGGCGGCCAACATATGTAGCGACCTGGTACGGCGCGGCGATCGAGAGGTCGGGCAGAGACCCCGTTTCGATGCGTTCCTCGATAGCCTGGTAGAGGGCAACAGTCGAACCGGCTGATTCCCCCACCACCGTGATACGCCAGGGATTGGTCGCGTTGAACTCGTCGAGCAGGGCCAAAAGCACCTCCTCGCGGTGGCCGCTGTAGGGGTGCCAGAAGGCGATCACCTGCCCCCGCGGGTCGACAGAGCTCAGATCTTCGGCGGGAGGCGCATCGAGCGGCTGGCCTGCGCCACTGGAGCAGGCAGCAAGAAACAGCACGAGCGCTGCAGCGATCAGGCGGGCCGAGAGCCGGGCAAAAGACATCCTGTTCCTCCCGAAACGTTTGTCCGCAACTATAACACCGTCGGCAACTTGCGTCAACCAGAAATCGCGGCGGGGCGCCCTATGCGCCCCGCCGCGTTTGGGCCAGCAAGAGCGGCTCCTATGGCATCAGCTCTGCCTGGAGCTCGTTGGCCTGCTCCGTCAGAGCATCCAGCGTGGCCTGGATGTCGGCGCCCTGCATGATCGCGTTGAAAGCCTGCGTCGCCGCATCGCGGACACCCTGGTAGGAGATCAACTGCGGCTCATACGTGCCGTAGGGCAGCAAGGCAACGGCCTGCGCCCACTGCGGATTCTCCTCCAGGTAGTCGGTCAGCAGGTCGGCGGTGCTGGCGCGGGTGGGGAAGTAGCCGCTGACGCGGCACCATTCCGCCTGAACTTGGGGTGAGGTGAACCACTTGATGACCAGCCAGGCTGCCAGTTGGGTTTCGGGCGTGGTGGCGGGGATCATGACATCGCCGCCATAGATGTTCTGGACCGGTTCGGGGGTGGTGTGTGGTACAGCGATGACGCTCCAGGTGCCCGTGTTGCCGACAGCTTCCATATCGCTCTGGTAGTAGGGGATGCCGGAACTGGAGCCCATGGTGAAGATGGCGCGGCGGGCAGCGAACTCGGGGTTGGGATAGCCCTCGGTGTAGAAGTAGGCGCAGCCGTCGTCGTACAGTTGCTTGAGGAAGGTCATGGCATCGATGGTCGCCTGGCCGTTGTAGACGTAGCCCATGCCATCCTCGGTCAGCACGTTGCCGCCAAAGGCAAAGGTCCATGCGGCCACAGCGGAGGCGTCGTCGCGCAGGATAAAGCCGCCGGTGCCGTCGCCGTTGGCCGCCGCCGCGGCGCAGGCGATCTCGCGGAACTCTTCAGGCGTGGTGGGCGGGTTGGGGAAGCCAAGCTCCTCGCCCCAGGTGTTGTTGTAGTAAATCACCTCCATCGAGCGGTTGGGAGGGAAGCCCAGGCGCGCGCCGCCAAAAGCGGGATGGACGCCCTGCTCCAGGAAGGCAGGGTAAAAGTCGGCCTTTTCCTCGGGGGTAAGGCCTCAGACCGGGTCATCGATGTAGAGGTTCATATCGGCCAGGCCGCCGGCCAGCGCGTAAAAGGCCTGGTCGTTCTGGTAGCCGACCACCAGTCCGGGCAGCTCGCCGCTGGCGATGCCGGCGTTCATCTTGTCGCGGATGTCATTGTAGCCGCCCTGGTACTCTGGCACGAGCGTGATGCCACATTCATTGGTCGCGTTGAACTCGGCGCTCACCTGGTCCAGCCACTCCTGGCGGCCACGAGTGTGCTGATGCCACCAGACCACCGTCTGCCCGCGCGGGTCGATGCCGGCCAGCGGGCCTTCGGTCGCCGGGGCGCAGGGTTCGGACACCACCGGCGGCTCTGCAGTGGGCGCTTCGGTGGGCGCTTCGGTCGGCGCTTGCGTGGGCGCCTCGGTCGGCGCAGCGGTGGGCGTAGGAGCAGGCGTGGGTTTGCAGGCCACGGCCATCGGCACAACCAGCGCCAGGATGATCATACATGCCACAAGTGTTCGTGCTTTCATTGTTTTCTTCTCCTCCTGAGATGAGTGATTGAACTGCTCTATGGGTACCCTTAGAGCCTATCCGAATAACCCTGCTGCCCGAAGGGCAATGAGAGCACAGGCAAAATGCAGAAAAGCGATGTAATTCTCCGCCTCCTTTTCCCAACGAATGAGGATGCGCCGGAAGCGGTTCAGCCAACTGTGGGTTAGTTCCACTACCCACCGCCGAGCCCGCTTGCCGGCTTCCCTGGCGATTTCTTTTGCCTCTTCTCCCCGTGAACGAATATGGGCGGTAAAACCAAACTCCAGCAAGGTATCCCGAACTTCTTGATAGTCGTATCCTTTGTCCAGGCACACATTCTGAGGATGTTCCTCCGTCGGCTCTGGACGTTCTACCACGATGTTCTCGATCGTCTCCCGCACCAGTTTCATATCATGGCGATTCGCCCCTTCCACAGCCAAGCCAATGGGCACACCGTGCCCCTCCGTCAAAAGGCTC
>Ga0129299_1001648_pt1 | contig 14908 bp, 11 predicted proteins | sample ConPoolayeCmetaG_FD_94477 | JGI IMG/M metagenome (GOLD analysis project Ga0129299, IMG submission 94477) | Hot spring microbial mat communities from California, USA to study Microbial Dark Matter (Phase II) - Cone Pool mat layer C metaG ... | reverse complement strand
TCGTCGCGATCTGGACTATCTCATGGCCTGTTGGTGCGAAGTTTTGCGCGAGCAGGGGATGAGCGACATCGCGTCTGCGCTGCCCTGGCTGCCCGGCGGCGTCGAGCATGGTCTCGACGCGATCTCCGTTCGTATGACGCAGGCCTACATTGTCGCCTTCGGCCTTTTGAACATGGTCGAAGAGAACGCCTATGCCCAGAGCCACCGGCAACTCGCCTCGGCAGGACAACTGAAGGAGCGGTCGGGCTCCTGGGAAAACACCTTCAACCTCCTGCTGGCTGCCGGCTACACCGCCGACGAGATCGCCGTGCTGGTCGAATCCGAGCGGTTCGCCGGCGGAAAGATCTACCGCATCCACCGGGCGCTGCCGGACGGCACCATGGAACTGCAGGGCGTGCCCCGCCAGCGGTTTCAGTGCGAGGCGGGGCTGTTCTTCCTCCGCGCCGACGAGCACCGGGCCCGCGCCGACTTCGACGAGCTCGCCCGGCTGGCGGCCGCCGACCCGCCCCCCTGCCGCATGAAAGCCCACCTCGCCCGGCTGACCGGCCCGCAGGCCCGGCTGGTCACCGCGATCATCTACCCGGCCGAGTACGACCCGGAGGTCTCCGCCTGGCTGATGCGCCTGGACTACCGCGGCGGCGACACCGTCGAGGGCGGCGTCAGCCGCGTGACCGACTACTATGCCGCGGCGCCGCAGGTGATCGACCGCCGCCAGTGGTGGCCGGCGCGATCCCTGTCGCGAACCGCCGACGAGGTGCTGGCCACGACCCATCTGGCCCTGCAGCGCAGGCCGGCCTGAGGGCAGCCGGTGCCCCCGGGCCGGGCCTGGCGGAATCGGGTATCATCCTCCCGGCGTTCCGGTGCGTGCGGCGCGGGCCCGTCGGAACGGAGTCAGGGTTCGATGCGACCATTCACCCTCCGCCCCCTGGCACTGGCGGCCTGCGGGCTGCTGCTGTTGTCCGGCCCGAGTCCTTGTCCGGGCCAGGGCTCCCCGCCTGTCGATGTCCCCGGGGCTCAGACCGCCCCGGCGGCGGCCTCCGCGCCTGCCCCGGCGACGACCACGCGACCGGAAGGCGGTGCAGGCCCGGAGATCACCGTTGCGGCGGCCCAGGAGCGGCTCGCCCAGCTGGAGGCCGACACCTCGCTGGCCCCGGAGACCAGGAACCGGGCGATCGAACTGGTCCGCCAGGCCATCGAGCAGGCCCGGCACGCCGAGGAGTGGTGGGCCAAGGCCGCGGCCTTCGAACGGACTTCGGCGCAGGCTCCCGATCGGCTCAAGGCGCTCAAGGCGGCGCTGGACCTGCCGGCCTCGTCTCCGGCCATCCAGGTGCCGGCCGAAGCCGGTCTCGGGCAGCTGGAGCAGGAACTCCGCAAGGCCGAAGCCTTCCTCGCCGAGCAGCGTGCCCGGCTGGCCGAGTGGGAGCGCGAGCCGCAGCGGCGTCTGGATCGCCGGGCCGAGATCGCGGTGGTCCAGCGTCAGCTGCGCGAGCGGCTCGAACAGGCCCAGCGGGACCTGGAACCGGTTTCCCCTGACGAAGCCCCGGCGCTGGTGGCCGCCCGACGGCTGCAGGCCATGGCCCGTGCCGAGGCGGTTCGGCAGGAGATGGCCGCCTGCGAGCGCGAGCTGGCCAGCTACGACGCCACTCTGGAGATCGTCGCCGCGCAGCGCGACCTGGCGGCCCGGTCGGTGACCCAGGCGGAGCGGGTGGTGGGGCTTTGGCGCGACGCCGTGGCCGCCCGTCGCCGCGCCGAGGCCGAACAGCAGCAGCGCGAAGCCCGGGCGGCCAGCGAAACGGCCGCCCTGAGCCTGCCGACGGCTCAGCGGCTGGCGGAGCGCAACCTCCAGCTGGCCGAGATGCGCAAGGCCCTGACGCTGCGGATCGAGGAGGTCGCCGGCGATCTGGAGGAGGCCGGGCGGCTGCTCAAGGACATCCGCGGGGATTTCGAGAACATCCAGGTGCGTGTCCGCCGCGGCGGGGCGAGCCAGACCACCAGCCTGCTGCTCCGCGGACGCCGCGCCGGGCTTCCGGATCTGCGTCTGCGACGGCTGAACAACGCCCGCATCCACGAGGAAATGACCGTCGTTCAGCAGACGCTGATGAGTCTGGAGGAGGAGCGGTCCGGCCTGGCCGACATCGACGAGCTGGTCCGCAGAGAAACCCAGCGGCTGGATGACACATTCGATGCCCGCGGGCACCGGGAGGTCGCCGAGACGCTGCGCGCCCAGTACACCCGGCAGCGTGATTTTCTGGACGCACTGATCGTCGATTACAACACCTACTTCAACCGGCTCGGCGACCTGGACCTGGTCGAGCGCGAGCTGATCGCGGCCGTCACCGAGTATCGCGACTTCATCAGCCGGACGGTCCTGTGGACGCGCAGCGACCTGCCCTTCGGCCCGGCCCATCTGCCCGCGGCGGGGCGGGCGCTGATGCAGTTGCTGAGGCTGCAGGGGTGGGCGGACACGGTGGCCGTCCTGCGCCGCGACGCCGTGGAGCACCCCGTGGCCGCGGCCGGCTCGCTGATCCTGGTGGCCGGGCTGTTCTTCGGGCGGTCGCGGATGATCCGCTCGCTGGAGGCCGTGGGACGCCAGGTCGAGCGGCGTGCCGACGCGTCGTTTCTGCCGACGCTGCGTGCCCTGGTGCTGACGGTGCTGCTGGCGGCGCCCTGGCCGCTGGTGGTGTACCTGGCGGGATGGCGGCTGGACCTGGCCGGGGACGCATCGGCCTTCGCCAAGGCGGTGGGTACGGCCTGCGAGGGGATCGCGCTGCCGCTGGCCCTGCTGCTGCTCTTCCGGCAGATCTGCCGGCGGGAGGGGCTGGCTGCCGGTCATCTGGGCTGGTCGCCGCAGAACCTGCGTCTGCTGCGGCGGCACATGTGGTGGGCGATTCTGGTCTTCCCGGTCTGCAACTTCGTCGTCCTGATGCTGGAGGCCCTGGACGACGAATCCGCCAAGGGATCGCTGGGGCGGCTGGCGTTCGTCGCGGCCCTGGCGGCGGTGTCGGTCTTCGCGGTCCTGGTGCTGAGCCCGGGTCGGGGGGTGCTGGCCGGGCCGCGGTGGGCGGTTCGCGGCAGCTGGGCCCACCGGCTGCGGCACCCGCTGTACTGGACGGCGGCCGGGTTTCCGCTGCTGGTGGCCGGACTGGTTCTGGCCGGTTACCACCACGGCGGACTGGAGCTGATGCGGCGTCTGGAGGCCACGTTGTGGCTGGTCCTGTTTTTCGTGGTGCTCAAGGACCTGGCCCGGCTGTGGCTGCGGCTGTCGCACCGATTTCTGGCGATGCGGCTGGCCCGGCGCCGCCGCGAGGAGATCCTGCGAGCGGAATCGGACCAGGGCGCGGCCCAGGCGGCCGTCGAGCCGGCGGTCGACCTTCCGGAGATCACGGCCCGGGCCGGCGTGCTCCTGGAAGGCCTGATGCTGGTGGGGCTGGCCGGGTGCCTGTGGGCGGTCTGGAGCGACGTGACCCCCGCGCTGCGGGTGCTGAAGACCGTCGAGTTGTGGTCCACGACGTCCACCGGCACCGCCGCGGTCTCGCGCCCGGACGGCACGACCGTCCAGGAGGCCGTCGTGGCCACCCGCAGGATCACGCTGGCCGACCTGGCGCTGGCCGTGCTGGTCGGTCTGGGAGCCTGGGTGGCGGCGCGAGACGGACCGGCGTTCCTGGAGATGTCGATTCTGCGGCGTTTTCATCTGGATGCCGGGGCCCGCTACGCGGCGACCACGGTCTTCCAGTACGCCATCTCGGTCGTCGGCATCGTGGTGGTCTTCGGCATCCTCGGCGTGAACTGGTCCAGCGTCCAGTGGCTGATCGCCGCGGGGACCGTCGGGCTGGGCTTCGGGCTCCAGGAGATCTTCGCCAACTTCGTGTCCGGGCTGATCCTGCTGATCGAGCGTCCGATCCGCATCGGCGACACGGTGACGGTGGGGGACATCACCGGGACGGTGACGCGGATCCAGATCCGGGCGACCACGATCACCGACTGGGACCGCAAGGAGCTGATCATCCCCAACAGGGAGTTCGTGACCGGCAAGGTCGTCAACTGGGCGCTGACCGATCCGATCCTGCGGCTGACGATCCGCGTGGGTGTGGCCTACGGGAGCGACACCGCCCTGGTCGAGCGGACGCTGCTGGCGGTGGCCGCCGCCCACCCCGGCGTGCTCAAGGATCCTCCCCCCTCGGCCCTGTTCATGGCTTTCGGAGCCAGTTCGCTGGATTTCGAGCTCCGGGTCTTCGTGCCCCGCGTGGATCAGCTGCTGACCACCCGGCACGACCTGCACCGCGAGATCGACCGGGCCTTCCGCGAGGCCGGCATCGAGATCGCCTTCCCGCAGCAGGATGTGCATGTGCGGAGCATTTCCGACGTGCTGCCGATCACCCGGGCCGCCGGAAGGCCGGAAGGCGAAGCCTCGACGTGAACCGGGCGGCTGTCGATCCCGCCGGCATGGCGGTACAATCCGCGGCATGAAGCCGCAGCTGCCGGATTTTGCAGGCCGCCGGGTGGTGGTCATGGGCCTGGGGCATTTCGGCGGCGGCATCGCCGCGGCCCGCTGGCTGTGCGCCGCCGGCGCCCGGGTCACGGTCACCGACCTGGCCGGAGCCGACCGGCTGGCCGCAAGCCTGGAACAGCTCAGGGATCTGCCGATCACCTATCGTCTCGGGGGGCATGATCCGGCGGACCTGGAGGGTTGCGACCTCCTGGTGGTCAGCCCGGCGGTGCCCCGCGAGCGCTCGGAGTTCCTCCGCCTGGCCATCGAGCGCGGCGTGCCGCTGTCCAGCGAGATGAACCTCTTCCTCGAGCGTTGCCCGGTCCGCCGGGTGATCGGCGTGACCGGTACGGCCGGCAAGAGCACCACCACGGCGATGATCGGCTCGATCCTGCAGTCGGCGGTCCGCGCCGGTCTGGCCCGCCGGGCCTGGACGGGCGGCAACATCGGGCATTCGCTCCTGGGCGACCTGCCGGCGATGAGCCCTGAAGACCTGATGGTGCTGGAACTCTCCAGTTTTCAGCTGGAAGATCTGGCCGCGCTGGCCTGGAGCCCGCCGCGGGCGGTGATCACCAACATCCGCCCCAACCACCTCGACCGCCACGGCACGCTGGAGAACTACGCCGCCGCCAAGCTGAACCTCGTCCGCCATCAGTCCCCCGACGACGTGGTGATCATCCCGGCCGGCGACGCGGAGCTGCGCAGCCGTCTGGAACGCGCCGGCGCCGGCCCGCGTGTCCGCGAGGCGGTCTTCGATCCGGCCTTCGCCGAGGCCGTGCATCCGCCGGGTCCGCACAACCGCGTCAACGCCGCCCTGGCGATCGCCGCCGCCCGCTCATGGGGTCTCCCCGACGACGTGATCCGCGCCGGTCTCGACGGCTTCGCCGGCCTGCCGCACCGCCTGGAGTTCGTGGCCTCACGCGACGGCGTGCGCTGGTACAACGATTCGAAGTCCACCACGCCGGAATCGACGCGCCTGGCCATCGACGCCTTCGAGGAGCCGGTGATCGTGCTGGTCGGCGGGGCCGACAAGGGCATGTCGTTCGCGGAGTTGGGCGAATATATGGCACTGAAGGCCCGGGCGGTGATCGGCTACGGGGCGATGGGTCCGACGATCCTCGAGGCGGTCCGCCGGCACGTTCCCCCCGGGACCGCCGACATCCGCGCCGCCGCCAGCCTGGAGGAGGCCGAGCGGATCGCCCGTGGTCTGGCCGTGCCCGGCGACGTGGTGGTGCTTTCGCCGGCCTGCACCAGCTACGACATGTTCGCCAACTATGAGGAGCGCGGCGAGGTCTTCCGCCGGCTGGTACGGGCGGATTGACCCCTTGGCCGTGGCCCGGCGGGGTCGGGTCGGCACCGGCAACTCTTGCCGCCGGCAGGCAAGCTTTGCGCCGGACGCGGCCTGTGCCGGGGTTCGTTCGGCTTCGAAATATCCCATTTTAACAATTCTTCTAATCCCTTACGAGATAGTCGTTTACGAAAAAACCGGCCGGCGTGCGGCTCTAGCAATTCCCGTGCCGCGAGTCCCTGGCACGGCAGTTGCGTAGCGACGCGGGTCGGTGGCCACGCGCATCCGCCGCAGCGTCGGCGGCGCGGAGTCTGCGGCCGCCGGCTGTGTGCATGGAGTGTGCCGATGGGCAGGCGAGTGGTTCGCCAGGCAATGGATGGCATCGCGGGGTCCACGGACTGGACCACCATCGGCGCACGCATCCGGCGTGCGGCGGAGCTGGCCGGGGCGATTCACATGCTCCAGCGGGCCAGGATCGCCCGACCGGCCCGGAATGCCGGGGGCGTGACCGGGTCGGGCGGCCGGGAAGAACCGGCGGGCGACTGAGGCAGGGATCGGCGTGATTTACGGTTTGTACCAGTCCGCGGGAGGTCTGCAGTTGAACCAGTACCGGCTGGAGGTGCTGGCCAACAACCTGGCCAACGCCTCCACGCCGGGCTTCAAGCACGATCTCACGCTGGTCCGCGAGCGGCCCCCGGAAACCCGCGAGCGGCCGGGCGATCCCGGGCTGCGCCACCGGACGCTGGACGGCCTGACTGGCGGATCGCTGGTGGCGCCGACCGTGACCTCCTTCGAGCAGGGGGCTCTGGAGCGCACCGGCGGACCGCTGGACGCGGCCCTGGTGGGCGACGGCTTTTTCACCGTCCAGGACGGCCAGGAGGTGCGCTACACCCGCGACGGGCGGTTCGAGGTGAACGCCGAGGGCCGGCTGGTCACCGCCGCCGGCGGGTTGCCGGTGCTCAGCGACGAGGGCGTGCCGATCACCGTGCCGGCCGAGGCCTCCGGGCCGCTGCGTCTGGACGCCGACGGCAGCCTCCGTGCCGGATCGGCCCGGGTGGCCCGGCTCGGGGTGGTCGATGTCGCCGACCGCAGCCGGCTGGTCAAGCTCGGCGGCGGTCTGCTGAAGGCCGAGGGCACCGAAACGCGCCCCGCCGAGGCGGCTGTGCGTCCCGGCTTCATCGAGAGTTCCACGGTCGATCCGGCCAGGGCCATGGTCTCGATGATCGAGGTCAGCCGGGCCTACCAGATGAATGCCACGATGATCGGGCTGGCGGACGCGACGCTGGCCCGGGCGGTGAACGACATCGCCCGGCTGCGGTGACGGGAGTCTGACGGACAGGCAGGGAAGCTGACGCGATGGCAGTGACGGCATTGCATGCGGCCGCGACGGGCATGAAGGCCCTCGACGAGAAGCTCAACGTCGTGGCCAACAACATCGCCAACATCAACACCGTCGGCTTCAAGCGGTCGCGGGTCAACTTCGAGGATCTGTTCTATCAGGTGCGGCGCGAGCCGGGCGTGCGCGACGTCAACGACGAGCCCAGCCCCCACGGGATCCTGGTGGGTCTGGGCGTGCAGGTTTCCGGCACGCAGCTGAACTTCGAACAGGGCACGGTGGACCCGACCGGCAAGAAGCTGGACCTGGCGATCGACGGCGAGGGCTTCTTCCAGGTGATGACCTACTACAACGGGCAGCAGACCGTGGCCTACACGCGGGCGGGCAACTTCGTCCGCAACGCCAACGGCTACCTGGTGCTGGCCAACAGCGAAGGCTCGATGCTGGAGCCGCCCATCACCCTGCCGGAGGACACGATTGAAAGCAGCATCACCGTGGGCCGGGACGGCAAGGTGATCGTCAAGCAGCCCGGGGGCGGGCCGGAGGGCACCGAGGTCGGCCAGATCCAGCTGGCCCGGTTCGTGAATCCCGAGGGTCTGCTGCAGGTCGGCAAGAACCTGTTCGTGGAGTCGGAAGCCTCCGGCACGCCCATCGAGGGCAACCCCCTGGAGGAGGGCCTGGGCGGGCTGATCCAGGGGCACCTGGAAGGCAGCAACGTCGAGCCGGTGCGGGAACTGGTGGAGCTGATTTTCACGCAGCGCGGGTTCGAGCTGAACTCGCAGGTCGTGCAGAGCGCCGACGAGGCCCTGCGGGCGATCGCACTGCTGCGACGGTAATCCGGTGAGCGCGGGCGGACGAGCCCGCCGGGACGGTGACGGAAGAACGCGGCTGCGGCCGCAGACCAGCGGGAGGCCCGATCGGGCAAGTGTGAATGCAGGACGCACCGGGCCCCGGACACGGGCGGGCCCGGGGCACCATCAGCGACGCGGAGGTCGTCCATGCAGGATGCGCGATGGCACATGTCGGCTGAATGCGGGAGCCAGGTGGCCGGACGGATGGTCCGCGCCGGACTGGCGGCGGTGCTGGCCGCCTGGGGGCCGGCTCTGCCCGCATCGGCCGCGTCGGACGCGCCCGGCGAGACGGTGGTGCATCTGTACCCCTCGGCCACGGTCTGCGGCGACGAAGTCCGCCTGGCGGACGTGGCCTGGCTTCACGGCGAGGGCGCCGAGCTGGCCGCCGGCTGGGCGGTGGCCGCGGCTCCGCCTGCCGGGGGGCGGAGCGTCCTGCAGCTGGGGGAACTGCGGAGCCTCCTGGCCGCCGGCGGGGCCAACCTGGGCCGGTGGACCTTCCGCGGCAGTCTGGCCTGCGAAATCCGCCGCCCGGCCGACGGCGCGGCTTCCGGTCCGGCCTCGGAGGTCTCCGGGGGCACGATCCTGCCGTCGGGCCCGGCGACCCGGCCTGCTCCCGCGTCCCCAACCGCCGCCGATCCGGCAACGAGCACCCGTCCGGCCGGCCTGGCCCCGGTCCGCACGCTCGAGCAGGCGATCCGGGAGCACATCGCCGGGCGGCTCAGCGACCTGGGCGGCACGCCGGTGGTGCGTTTCAGCGCCGGCCTGGCCCGTTCGCTCGGCCTGGCCAGCCCGCCCTATGAGTTCCGGATCAGCGACCGCGGCGGGCGGCTGCTGGGCATGGTGCCGCTGGAGGTCGGGGTCTACGAGCACGGCCGGCTGCGGCAGCAGCTCAACGCGCTGGTCGAGGTGTCGGTGAACCGCAACGTGGTCGTGGCCGCCGGCCCGATCAACACCGGCCAGGTCATCGGTCGCGACGACCTGGCGGTCGAGCCGCGCAGCTTCACCCGGGACGAGGGGCTGGGCACGTCGGACCCCGGGGTCTTCATCGGCCAGCGGGCCCGGACGCTGATCGCCAGGGGGACGGTGCTGGCGGCCCGTGACATCGAGCCGGTGCCTCTGGTGTCGCGCAACGACCTGGTGACGGTGTGGGCGGGGCAGGGGGGTCTGCGGATCAAGATGGTGGCCCGCTCGCTGTCGGAGGCCGGCTACGGCCAGCCGGTGACGCTGAAGAACGAGTCTTCCCGGGAAACCTTCGTGGCCACGGTGACCGGCCCGCGTTCCGCCGAGATCGCGGCCGGCGGCGGCGGTCAGCCGGCGGGGGGTGGGCGATGATGCGGCGGGTGTTGATGGTCGTGCTGGCGGCCTGGGCGATGGCGTTGCCGGGGGCGCAGGCTCAGAGCTCCTCGCTGCTGCGCACCCCGCCGGCCCGGTCGGAGCACTCGGTCGCGGCCCGGAGCGGCCAGGGGCTGGGCCCGCCGGCCGCGGCTCCGGGGCCGGTTTTCGACGCCGCGCCGCCGCGCGACCGGACCCGCCCGATGGCCCGGACGCTGGAACGGGTGTCGTTCATCGCCCTGCCGTCGATGCCCCCGCGCAAGTTCAAGGTCCACGACCTGCTGACGATCATCGTCCGGCAGCACAAGCGATACGAATCCAAGGCCAAGATGGACACCGAGCGCAAGTGGGCGATCGACGGCGAGTTGTCGAACTGGTGGCGGTTCTACGACGACTGGCGGCATCTGGGGAAGGACCGGTTGAGCAACGGGCGGCCGGGCTTCAAGTTCGACCTGGACAACAAATACGAGACCGACGGGCAGAACAACCGCAAGGACGTTTTCGAGACGCGCATCGGCGCGCGGATCGTGGACGTCAAGCCCAACGGCAACCTGGTGATCGAGGCCACGATGTCCGAGACCCACGACGAGGAGGTGCTGACGATCACGATGACCGGCGTGTGCCGCGCCGAGGACGTGACCGCGGAGAACACCATCCTCAGCACGCAGCTCTCGGACCTGGTCCTGGTGGAGAAGAACTCCGGCGCCGTCCGGGACGCCACCACGCGCGGCTGGATTCCGCGGATTCTGGACTTCGTGAGGCCGTTCTGAGGCGGGTGCACGCGGGCGAGCCTCCGCGCCGCCCTGGAGACCGAGATGAACCGGTGGCTCAGGAACATTCCGATCGCAGGGGCGCTGATGCTGGCCCTGCCGGCCGCGGCGCCGGCCGTGAAGGTGGGCGACATCACCCACCTGCAGGGCTGCCGCCCGAACCGCATCGTGGGCTTCGGGCTGGTCGTCGGCCTCAGCGGCACCGGCGACGGCGGGAAGTTCGCCCCCACGATGCGCTCCCTGGCCCAGCTGTACCAGAGCTTCCGGATCTCGGCGGTGTCGCTGGACGAGCTCAAGAACGCCAAGAACGTGGCCATCGTCGAGGTGGAGGCCGTGCTGCCGGCCGACGGCGTCCGGGAGGGCGACCAGGTGGACGTGAAGGTCAGCAGCGTCGGGGCGGCCAAGAGCCTGGCCGGCGGGCGGCTGTTCCTGACCCACCTGTTCGGCCCCAACCCCGACGACGACCGGGTCATGGCCCTGGCCTCCGGACCGGTGCAGATCGCCGACCCGCTGACGCCGACCGTCGGGCGGATCGTGCGCGGGGCGACCATCGAGCAGGACTGGATTCACAGCTACATCGCGCTGGGTTCGGAACTGAGCCTCCACGAGGCGTTCAGCCGGGCCCGGCCGCTGGACTGGCTGCGGCCGGACGAGCCCTACGTCACGCTGGTGATCGAGGAGCCGCACGCCGAGTGGGCGGTGGCCCACACCGTGGCCCAGCACATCAACGAGGACAACGCGATTTCCGAGGCCGCCGGCGACCGCCGGTCCGCCGAGATCGCCGTGGCCTTCGACCCGCGGACGGTGGTCGTCCGCATTCCGCCGTCGGAGCGCGGCAACCCGGCGCCGTTCCTGGCGCGGATCGAGAACCTGCAGCTGTTCATGCCGCTGACCGAGGCCCGCGTGCGCATCAACCACGCCGCCCAGTCGGTGGTGATCACCGGCGACGCGGAGATCTCTCCGGTGGTGGTCACCTACAAGGGGCTGACCATCACCGCCCTGGTGCCGGCGCCGCCGCCGGATCCGGCCGCCCCGCGCATGGTCCAGCAGGAGTTCATCGGCGTGGATCCGCAGCGCAAGGGCGGGGCCCGGCTCACCGACCTGCTGGAGGCCCTGAACCAGCTGCGGGTCCCGGCGGCGGACAAGATCGCGATCATCGAGCAGCTGCACAGGACCGGCAAGCTGCACGCGGCCCTGACCGTGGAGCCCTGAGGACACCGACGATGGACAGCGGACGGCTGAGTTGGAACGTCACCGGCGCCGCGGAGCTTCGCCCGTCGGCCGTGGCCGGCGCCGGGCGCGAGCGGCGGCTGGAGATGCTCCGGCAGGCTTCGCAGGAGATGGTCGGGGCGACCTTCTTCGCCCCGATGCTCAAGATGGCCCGCGAGTCGGTGCTCAAGGGCAGGTACGGACACGGCGGCCGCGGCGAGGAGATCTTCCGGGCGCAGCTGGACGACGAACTCGCCCGCCGCGCGAGCCTGGCGATGGACAACAGCCTCAGCGACGCGATCTGCCGGCGCCTGGCCGGGAGGGTCACCGAGTGAACGGGTTGAAGACCGACATCCTGGCCCGGGACCTGGTGCGGATGCTGGGGCAGCTTCGCGAGCTCTACGACGAGCTGGCCGCCCGCATGCGCGAACGGCTGGAGGCGGTGCGGCAGGCCGACGCCGGCCGGATCCAGGCCGCTGTGGCCGTCGAACAGGAACTGGCCGGACGGCTCCGCGAACGCGAGGGCCTCGGACGCCAGCTGGCCCGCAGGCTCGCCGAGGCCACGGGCCACCCGGCCCCCCGGGACGCGACCTCCAGCGAACTGGCCGGGCGGCTCCCCGAGCCGCGGCGCAGCCAGCTGCTCCTGGCCGCCGCCGGCCTGCGCGACCGCGTCCGGGAGGTCGAGCGCCTCCAGGCGGTCCTGGGGCTGGTGACCCGCGAGATGCTGGTCCACCTGGGGCAGGTGCTGGACGTCATGCGGTCCGGCGGGCGGTCGAGCGAGAGCTACTCGCGCACGGGCACGAGTCAGCTGGTCGGGGCGGCGAACGTTTTCGAGGCTGTGGGTTAACAGCCATGAGTCTGACCACCGGAGCACTCCAGATCGGCCGAAGCGCGCTGCTGAGCTACCAGAGCGCGCTGCAGGTCGTGGGCAACAACCTCTCCAACGCCGGCGTGGAGGGCTACACGCGCCAGACCGCGGTGCTCTCCCCGATCCCCGGCGTCCAGCTGCCCGAAGGGTTCACGCCCGGCGCCGGCGTCGCGCTGACCGCCCTGCGCCGCAACATCGACGAGACCCTGGAGAACCGGCTCCGCATCGCCCTGGGGAACGAGGCCGGCACGCTGGTGCAGCAGCAGATGCTCGGCCGCATCGAGGGCGTGATGAACGAACTCTCGGAGTCCGACCTTTCCACGCTGCTGCAGGCGTTCTTCAACGCCTTCAGCAACGTGCAGAACCAGCCCCACGAGGCCGGGGTCCGCGGGATGGCCATCGCCTACGGAGGCGAGGTCGCCGCCGAGATCCGGCGGCAGCGCCTGGAGATCCTGGCGCTGGCCGACGAGATCAACCAGGACATCGTCACCACCGTCGGCCGGGCCGACGACATCTGCCGCGAGGTCGGCGACCTCAACGTCCGGATCGCCGCGGTGGAGAGCGCCGGGCGGGGCGGGGCGGCCGCCCTGCGCGACCAGCGCGACCGGCTGCTGCGCGAGCTGGGCGAACTGATCCAGATCGAGGTGCGCGAGCAGCCCAACGGCGGAATCTACGTCTACGCCGGAAACGAGCCGCTCATCCAGGACGGACTGGTCCGCGGGCTCACCACGACGCAGGAAACGCAGGGCGGCTACACCCGGACGGTGGTGCGGTTCGCCGACAACCAGAGCGGCGTCGAGCTGCGCGGAGGCCGCATCGCCGGGCAGGTCCGGGCCCGCGACGAGCTGATCTTCGGCCAGATCGAGCGGCTGAACGGTCTGGCCCGGGCCCTGATCCAGGAGGTCAACAAGGTCCACGCCTCCGGCCAGGGTCTCACCGGTTTCACCCGCCTGACCGGCACGTTCGACGTGCTGGATCCCGCCGCGGTCCTGAACAGCGCGGCGGCCGGCCTGGATCTGACGCCCCGGAACGGGTCGTTCCTGCTGACCGTCCGCGACGCCGACACCGGCCTGTCGCAGACCAGCACCATCACCGTGGATCTCGACGGCATCGGGGCCGACGAGACCCTGGCGTCCCTGGCCGCCCAGATCAATGCCAAGGCCGCCAACGTGACCGCGCAGGTCACCGCCGACAACCGCCTGCAGCTCACCGCCACCAGCGGTTTCGAGTTCACGTTCGCCCAGGACAGCTCCAACGTGCTGGCGGCCCTGGGCCTCAACACGTTCTTCGACGGGCGGGACGCGCAGAGCCTGGCGGTCAACGCCGGACTGGCCGCCGACGTGAACCGGCTGGCGGCGGCGACCCGCGGCGCTCCCGGCGACGGCTCCAACGCCGCCGCCCTGGCCGCCCTGGCGACCACCGCTCTGGCCGGTCTCGGCGGCCGCAGCATCAACGACTACTACAACGCGATCGTCTCGGACGTGGCCGTCCGCGGCGCGGCCGCCCGGGCGAGCTCCGAGGCCGCCGGGGCGATCGTGCTCTCGCTGCAGTCGCAGCGCGAGTCGATCAGCGGCGTCAGCCTCGACGAGGAGACCATCAACCTGCTCCGGATGGAGCGGGCGTTCCAGGGCGCCGCCCGTTACGTCTCGACCGTCGACCGGCTGCTCGAGGAGGTTCTGACCCTGGTGGGTTAGAGACGAGGTAGACCAGGACCATGGCGATCAGCTCCATCAACGTGTCCCGCGTGAGCCACAACATGCGGACGCTGTCCCTGCTGGAGTCGCTGCGCGCCAACACCATGCGGCTCTTCGCCGAGCAGGTCCGGATCAGCAGCGGCAACCGGCTCAACGCCCCCAGCGAGGACCCGGTGACGTCGGCCCGGGCGATCCAGCTGACCGAGGTGCTCGAGCAGCAGGATCAGATCCTGGCCAACCTGCGCCACGCCGACTCGTTCATGGCCACCACCGACGCCTCGATCAGCGAGGTCAACGATCTGCTCATCCAGGCGAGGTCCATCGCCTCCGAGATGGTCAACAGCACCGCCGACCAGTCCCAGCGCGACGCCATGGCCGAGCTGGTCACCGGGATCATCGATCAGCTCGTGACCGTCGGGAACCGGATGTACGGCAACGTCTATCTCTTCGGCGGCCAGCAGACCCTGCGCGTGCCGTTCACCCAGGTGCACGGCGGCGTCGAGTACCGCGGCGACGAGGCCGCCCTCAAGGTCCAGGCCGCCCGCAACCAGGAGCAGACCATCAACCTGACCGGCGCCGAGCTCTTCGGCGCCCTGACCGGCCAGGTCTCCGGTTACGTGGACCTGAACCCGGCCATCACCGCGGACACCCGCCTGGTCGACCTGGGCGGCACCGCCGGCACCGGCGTCCGGCCGACGCTGATGCGCGTCTCGCTGACGGTGCCGAACGTCAGCTTCCTGGTCGATCTCAGCGGGGCCGACACCGCCGGCAACGTCGTCGACGCCATCAATGCCGCGGCCGCCGCCGCCGGGCTGGTCGTCGGACCGGGCGGGGACTTCCAGGCGGGCTTCAATGCCAGCCGCGACGGCTTCCAGCTGACCGCCGCCGCCGGGAACGTCACCGTGACCGAGGTCGGCGAGGGGGTCACCGCCCGCGACCTGGGGATGCTGGGCACCGGGGCCCCGGTGCTGGTCGGCCGCGACGTGAATACCCGGCTGACGCCCATGACCCGGATCGCCGACCTCTTCGGCGGCGCCGGGGCCGTGCTCGGGGCCATCCGCATCGACAACGGGT
>Ga0129299_1001645_pt1 | contig 14925 bp, 10 predicted proteins | sample ConPoolayeCmetaG_FD_94477 | JGI IMG/M metagenome (GOLD analysis project Ga0129299, IMG submission 94477) | Hot spring microbial mat communities from California, USA to study Microbial Dark Matter (Phase II) - Cone Pool mat layer C metaG ... | reverse complement strand
CCGAAGAATGCATCATCTTCAGGCCTTCGTCCCTCCGCGCAGTCAGGGGGAAAAACAGGTTGCTTCCCAGGTAGCCGCAATGGTCCGCCAGCGCATGGGCTGCCCAGGCACAGCCCGCCGCAACGCCTGCTTCCGCCCCCCACGCAAGCCATGAGGCAATTCCCGCAGCCGCCGCCAGAAACAAACTGTGGCTCCACCTTCTGTGCCACGGCAGAAAACCAACCGATATCCTCCCGTCCTTCAACTGTTCCAGGCACAAGAGCGGACCATCGAGACCTGCAACGCTGATCTCAGCCTCATACTCGATTCTGAGATCCGCCTGGACCTTCGCCTCGGCGCGCAACCTTCGGCCGCCGGCCTCCGGCGGGCGGTCGCAGACAATCCCGCCCACTGGATCAACCACCGGTCCATACTCCACGATCACCTTGCGTTCCGCCGGATCGAACCGCACCTTGTAGCTCTGCCATCTGTCCGAAGCCAGGCGAATTGAGCGCAGGCGCAGCCGCAACGCACGTTGCCGCGCGGCGCATCTGTCAACAGCCCATGCCACTCCATGAACAATCATTGAAGGATCAGGCCGCAACGGATCTGGAACTATTTCCACATCGTGTCCGGCAAGATACCGGCTGATGCGGAAATCCAGCGTGTCGGGCAATATGCCGGCGATTCCGCCCAGAACAAGCGGCCAGCCGTTCCCATCAAGAGCGCTCCGGACCACGGCCGGAATGCACGACGCGATCGCTACTCCCATGCTGAAATGGGCAATTCCTTTCATCCGGAATTTTCCGCCACGCTCCGAAAAACAGCGAACTCCGACTTCATGGCAGGGGACCAAGGAAACGCGCGGTGTCCGGCCCGAATCCGGACATTTCCAGCGCTATGGGGAGAAGAATCACGCCAAGGCAGTTGAGGCGCCTGGAGCCGAACACGATCGGCAGCAGACCGATGCCGGCCCCGACGCATGCAACCAGAAACCCGCGCCATCCCGCTGCGGCTGATACCAGCAGCAGCGCAATCAACGCCGAAACAATTGAAATGCCGCGGCAGGAAAACTCTGCCATTAATCTGGCCGCGGCGCGCAGAGCAGGCCCTGCCGACCAGCATGCAAGCGAAGCGCCGACAGCTACCGCGGCCAGCGCCAGAAAGAAATCCGCATGTCCGACGGGTCTGCGGATTGATGCTATCAGTCGCGAGCCTCCGCCTCTGAGCAGCGGATAATCGGGAAGGAAGCCGAGAAGCAGCGAGCCGCACAGATAAACCGAGCGCGAGACACCCTGCGAGAAAAGAAACGCCCGGGAGTCGCGAACGGACAATGCCTGGCCTGCCAGCATGGCCCCCACCCCGCCTGTGACCGCCGGAAAAAAAGCCGCAAACGCCCCGCCCGCGAATCCGGCTGCAAAGCCATGCGCCAGGATCGGAAGAGGCACGCCTTCGCCGGGCCGTGGCTGTTTCTGGACCGGAATGCGGGTTCCGCAGGCGATATTCAGCAACAGCCACGGAAGCGTGAACAGGCCGACAAATGCCGGCATCAGATTATGAAAGGCTGACGCGGGAGGAACCACCGGCCGTTCCATGAGCAGGCATCCCAGAAATCCCGAGAGGAAAAACGTTAGCAGTCCGGCCGCCGGCGTCATCCATCCCCGAACAAGCCGGCGCCATCCTGCCGGATATTCCCCGCCCGTCTTGGGCCATTCAGAAAGCAGCATGAAAGCGATAACGCTCCAGAGGATCCATCCGAAATGCGGATGAAGAATCCGATTCGCCGCGCTGGCAAGGCGCTGTCCGGCAAGCGGCATTGCCGCCAACAGAACGCACAATCCGCAAACTCCGCCTGCCATCACTGTCAACGCGGACTCGATTCCCCTCCCCTCCATCAGGCCCCTCTGCGACGGAGCCACGATAAACACCGCGCTTTCATCAGGTGCGGCAAGCAGCACGGAGGGCAGCGCCGAGAATATGCAGTATGACGCCACCATCGCCGCCCCTGCTGCGGTCATCGCCACGCCGGCCGCTCCGTCAGCCGCGGCGTAATGCGCTGCCGGAATGGCAAGCAGCCCCATGACGTTGTAAACATGAAGGCCGGGCACGCACCCGGCGACCAGGCCAAGAGCCGCGCCGCCAACGGCTCCGATTATTGCCGCCAGAGCGATCATCCGACATTCCGTTCCTCAGTTCCGCCGAATGCAGAATCCGGGCTCATTTGAGCAGACCCTCGCACCGCCGCGGAGTTTCTCCTGCGGCAGCACAGGAAGGCTCGCCTGCCTTCGGCAGGCTCTTTTCGGTACTGTGCCGTATTGTCCATGCCGCAGGCCGAAGCACGGCCCGACCTCTGCGATCCATCTCCACGGTCCCGAAAACCGTGATGAACTCGCCCCGCGCGGGCTTTCCATATCTCGCCGCCAGCCGCCTCGCTGCCGATCCCTCGGCTGTTACCATTATGCTGCCGGTTCCATCGCAGAGGCGAAACCCTATCCTGCCGGCCGCCGCGGTTCCCGCTCCTGCCGACGAAATGCGCTCAACAAAACCCTCCATCACGACCCTGGCAAGGTGCATTTGCGGGGAGATATCGGCAGCCCGAATCATGGCGGGCTCGCTGTACCGGGCCATGAGCCAGAGAAAAATGATGCCAGCAGTACTCGTGAACAGGGCACCCCATCTGATCATCCTGACGGGCTGGGGCGAAATTCCCTCCGCTTCGCAGTAAGGACACTCATCCGCCGGTCCCGCAAATCTTCCACACACAGGACAGACACCAGGCTCATGCTCGCTCACCCTGTCCACCTCCAAACAACGGAGATGTGATATGAGACAAGGAACACAAACTGGCTATCAGGAAATTGCTTACAGGCCGTGTAAGGATTTTCCCTACAAGGATTGGCCCGTCATCAACACATGCTCACCGGCTGTCCTCCACCTGCTCAGGCTGAAGGAAATCTTCGGCAGATTGCCCGCCGCTGCTGCCGCCCGAAGCGGCGCTGTCAGTTCCATTGATTTCTCGCACGGTCAGTTTCGTGCGGCGCGAGGGATCGGACTGAACCTCGATATCCTTGACCATCCATCTTTCGCCCATCTTCTTCACGCTCCGAACCCACAGGGTGCGGACTGCCCTGCCGTTCGTGTCCAGCCCCTGGGCCTGCAACATGAAATGCAGCTTCTCGTCAATCCACACTCTCACGGCTGCATATGCGCCTGTGCCGGCCGCGGCGCAATCCGATGATGCAGGGGAAACAAGCACCACGAGACATTTCCTGCCGCGCACTTCCTGCCGGCCAGTTACTGCCGCATTGGTCCATCGGAGAAAACCAAGGCTGAGATCAGCCCACGTGATATCCGTCTCCTGGATGGGCTCGAAAAGATTCGGCACCTGAGCGTCTTCATCGTCATTGCCCTTCCTGTAGGAGTACGAACATCCTTTTGCAGTATCCGGAGTCACAACCAAAGTTTCGAGATGACGGCCGAAAGCATCCATGATGCTGTAAACCACGCTGGGCTTCTCTTCGCCGAGCCGCATTCTGACCTCAAATTTCAGCTCCTTCAGCGGCATGCCGTGCCTTTTCCTGCAAAGGATGTCGCCCTTCAGATCGACAGGCTCGAGCGGAAATTGAGCAAGCACATCTGAGATCAGTTCCTGCCCTGCCCGGATCGAGTCATCCTGATTTGCGCGCAGGATGCCTGAGCAGAACAGGCATGCCGCGATGATCAGGCCCCGCAACACCCCCCGCGCAGCCGAACGAAGGAAGATGCAGGATGTCCCCGTGTTTTCCGCGGAACGAACCGGAATCAGTCCGGGGAAGGCGTCCCGGTGGGTGCAGGCGGCAGCGGGCCTGCCTTTTCGCTGGCTGCTATCACATGCTCCAGGATATCGCGCACAACCTGGAGGCCTGACGCGGGGATTATGATCGTATCTCGCCAGCCGCCCACATCCTCTGTCACTCTCAGAAAACGGCCCCGCTCGTTTTCCCGCAATTCGAAGGAGAAGTTCTTCCGCTCGACCCGCACCTGTTCCCTGAACAGTTCGGCGTCCATGATGCGGCCATCCTTCCCTGCCGGCCGGCCCGCCCATGGGCATACCCGGCCGCGGACTCGAATAATTCGCCCTCTCAATTTGATGTGGTGAACTCATCGGCGAAACGTGTCAATCGGAAAGAAACAGAAATTTCAGATGCCTCTCATACAGATTGCGTGTTACACGTGGACCTGTAACTCCTGCGGACTCCTTGAGGAGGAACAGGAACTCGCCTCCGATCGCGGCTGCGGCCTGATAGCCCACATGCAGAAGCTGGCGCAAGTGCGGATTTCGCAGCGGACAGGAGGGATCGTTCTCAAGCGCAGCAACAAACCGATCAGCGGGCCAACGATCCACGTCATCCGGCGTCGGCAGTTCCGCCGCATCGAGTTCCACCACCGGGGCATAGGGCCGAATGTACTTCTCCCGCTCTTCAAATGCCGCGCGGTATATCCGCCTGGCCATGCGCAACCCTTCCGGCCCCGCCTCCGCCAGACCCGCAAGCTCCTCCAGCCATGTTGTCCCCGAAGTTTTCAGGTGGAGACCCAGACCGAAGCGCCTCAGCGCACGGCCAAGCAGCGGATACAGGGAAAACTTGTCGCTGCCGGAATGTATGCTGAGTTTGAGATCCTGAGGCATGCCCAGCCTGGAGACAGCGGCGCGGATTGCAGCGGCGTGGCAGAGAAACTCACGGAGGAACGCCTGCGGATCTCCGACATAATCCACTCCCTTCAGGAATTTGCCCGAAAAACGGGGCGCGATTGTATGCGGCCTGACCCCCTCCTCGCCCAGCGCGCAGAGGAAAACAAAGAGTTCGAATGGCGTGACAGGACGATCGGTCTCGTCCATCGAGACCTCGATCACGAAACGATCTACACCTCTGGCCGACTCAATGCGCCTGTAAAGGGTACCGGCTTCACGGGCAGCCGGAAGAACGCGCATGGCGGCGGCAAGGCCGCCGTCAGCAGGAACGCTGATCGGCGTGTCCGTCAAATCGGATTCGATGGGCTCAAGATGCATCCGGTTCCGCCTGAGAAAGGATCGCGCATCCTCCGCTGATGCCGGAACAGCCAGCGCGCCTGCGACGTCCAGTGTGAAAAAATCGCTGTCGGCAAGAAAACGCTCCAGAGTGGCGGCGGACACGTGGTCGGCGTCAACAAAGAAAGGCCCTTCCCATCCTGACTCCTTCACCGCGCGCTCGGCTTCCCTGCGGACATCTCCGGGAGTCGTGCCGATTATCGAGTGCTCCCTGTGGGATTTGTTCCATACGGGAGTCACCGTGACCCCGCAGCGTTTCGCCATCAGAAATGCCTCGATCTGCGAGCGGCCCTGAAGCCCGAACCGGTCGCCTGCCCCACACGAGAAAAGGCCCAGATTCATGCTCCGTTCTGTTGATGCCCTCACAGCCACCCCGTCAGCTCGGCCAGCATGCGGCTATATCTCACGAAGTCCGGCCACGAGATGTCGTGGGGCACGCCATGATCGCATCCGGGAATGTACCCGCCGGCCTTGACGACCGGTTCCAGTCTGCGCAGCTCATCCTCGATGGCCGCGCCACCCCTTGCTATGCAGCGCTTGTCAACCCCCTGTCTGTAAGCCATGCTGCGTCCAAATCTCGCGCTGATTTTGGGGAGATCATTGCCAGCGGCCACTTCGACCGGATCACATACATTGATGCCGCTTTCGATCCAGACCGGAATCAGGCTCTCGATGAATCCGTCCGAGTCCATGTCCACGATCGGAACGCCGGCCTGCCTTGCCTCAGACGCCCACCTCTTCCATGCCGGCGCAAGAAATTCGGCGGCCATTGCCGGGCTGATCATGCTCTTCTCCTTGTAGGCCATGTCCTCGCTTATGTGTACAGCGTCAACGACGCCCGCCTCCAGCACTCTGGCCAGGGTTGCGGAGACGAAATCGGACCAGAACGTGACCATTTCCCTCACGAAGTCCGGATCGTCGAGGAACAGAACGCACAACGGCTCGAATCCGCACCATTCCCTCATCTGCCAGAAGGGGCCCGGAATGTTGATGGCGCAGACGTCGTCCCGGTCCCTGAGGACCCTGACTCGCGCTTCAAAATCTTCGGGATACCGTTCGGGGTCGTCGGGCCGGTACCGCTTCTTCATTTCCTCGAAATCAGCGCGGGTCTCGACCGGAAACTTGTGCCATTTTCTGGTCACGAAGTCCTTCGCCGCCCGGATGTACGTGTAATCGTATTCATCCGAAATCTCGGTGATATTGCCCATCCAGTCCTGGACGATGTAGTGCCCGTCCCTGTGTTCGAGAACCTTTTCTTCAAAGGTCGGATTCATTCTGACGTTCGGGCCCGGCCAAGGAGCCGGCCTGACGCCGGAGGGACGGGCGATGCCTATGGTTTTGCAGAGATGCTCAAACCAATTCGCGTCTTCCGGCAGGCCCTCGGCATGCCACCGCTTGAAAGTCTTCTCGCGAGGCGAGCCGGGCTGGAACGGAATGCGGTCAGCCGACTCGTATCTCAAAACGGCTAGATATCGCTCCCTCGGCGTCATTCCTGAGAGCCTGGTCATAGTAGTCTGCCTCCGACCTGACAACCTATCCCTGAGATGCGTCAACGGCGGCAAGCAAACCGCGGACTTTCTCCGTTTCGGCCCTGAGTTCCTGCTCCCTGCGCCGCTGGCCTTCCACAACATCCGCCGGCGCCTTGGAAACGAAACCTGCGTTCCGAAGCTTGGCGGAAACCCGCTCCAGTTCGCATTCCAGCCTTGCCAGGCGGCCCTGAAGCCTTTTCCTCTCCACCTCCGGATCTATCAAACCGGCGAGCGGCATGAAGATGTCGCCGAGCGATGCGACAGCGCCCGCAGCGCCACGCGGCGTCTGAAGGGCAGAGGATATCTCCAGCTTGTCGGCCCTCAGCAGAAGGCGAAGCGAATCCACGTCAGCCAGCAACCGCCGCTCATCCTCGACTGTGTGAGGTTTGATCAGATACGAAACCTTTCGCGAAGGTGGAATTTCGTAATCCGACCTCAGCGCCCGGCCCGCCCTCACAACGTCGTGTTTGCGGGTCACGTAATCAACCGTATCCGGTGTTACACCCCATTTCACGAGGAGCGGCTCCGGAAACGGCTCCGGCCACTTCGCCAGGGATATGAAATCCTCTTCGTCGCCATATCCCATCTGCCGCCACAGCTCCTCGGTGAGGAAGGGTATGAACGGATGCAGCAGTTTGAGCGAGCAGACCATGGCATGGTGGAGAATGCGCAGGGTTTGTTCCCTGCGCGGACAATCGGGGCCGTCCAGGACATCCTTGGTCGCCTCGAGATACCAGTCGCAGTACTGGTGCCAGACAAACTCATAGAGAGCGTGCGACGCGTCGTTGAACCGGAAGGCGGCGAGACCGTCGGAAACGGCCCTGACCGTGTCATGAAGCTTTGCCAGAATGTATGTGTCCTCGCTGCCGAGCAGAGAAGCATCCAAATCTGGAGCGCGGGAAGCGAAGGGCCTCAAACGCGCGCCATCGCCGGTCCGGAGCAGAAGGAATCGGCAGGCGTTCCAGAGTTTTGTGCAGAAGTTGCGCCCAATTTCGAACTTTTCGTTCGAGAGGTAAACGTCCTGTCCCGTGGAAGCCGCCATCATCAGGCTGAAACGGAGAGCATCGGCACTGAACTGGTTGATGATGTCGAGCGGGTCGATGGAATTGCCGAGGCTCTTGCTCATCTTGCGCCCCTGATCGTCGCGCACCGTGCCGTGTATGTAAACGTTGCGGAACGGAATGTCGCCCATGAACTCGCATCCGGCCATGATCATGCGCGCCACCCAGAAGAAAATTATTTCCGAAGCCGTGACCATGTCGTGGGTGGGATAGTAAAATCGGAGATCGCTGTTTTCCTCCGGCCAGCCGAAGGTGCTGAAAGGCCAGAGCCATGAGGAGAACCATGTGTCCAGCACATCGTCGTCCTGCTTCACCGAGCGGCCGCCGCAGGAAGGGCATGCTTCGGGCACGCCCCTTGCAGCCCAGACTTTTCCGCATCCGCCGCAGGAAAAGACCGGAATGCGGTGTCCCCACCATATCTGCCTCGATATGCACCAGTCGCGAATGTTCTCCATCCACTCAAGATAGACCTTCGTCCATCGGGCGGGGATAAACACGATCCTCCCGTCCCGCACCGCCTCGATGGCGGGGGCGGCCAGGGGCTTCATGCGGACGAACCACTGAGGAGAAAGCCGCGGCTCAATGATCGTATCGCATCGGTAGCAATGCCCCACCGCATGGCGATGGTCCTCTATCCTGACAATGAGGCAGGCCTTTTCGAGATCGGCCACTATTCTTTTTCGGCACTCGAATCTGTCCAGCCCCCTGTAAGGTCCCGCATCGTCGTTCATCGTGCCATCGCCGTTCATCACGTTCACGGACGGAAGGCCGTGGCGCTGACCAATCAGAAAGTCGTTAGGATCATGGGCGGGAGTGACCTTGACAATGCCCGTCCCGAATTTGGGATCCACATATTCGTCAAAAATCACCCGCAGTTCGCGGTTGAGCAAGGGCAGATAAACCTTTCTGCCGGCCAGTCTCCTGTACCGACCGTCTCCAGGATTCACGGCGACGGCCGTGTCTCCGAGAAGCGTCTCCGGCCGCGTTGTCGCCACTACGATAGTCTCCTTCGAGCCGGGCGCGTCCAGGGGATAACGGATGTGGTACAGACGGCCTGTGATCTCCCTGTGCTCGCTCTCCTCGTCGGAAAGGGCGGTGTGGCAGCGTGGACACCAGTTTATGATGTAGTTTGCCCTGTAAATAAGCCCCTTCTCATAAAGGCGGACGAAGACTTCCACGACCGCCCTGCTCAACCCATCGTCCATCGTGAATCGTTCCCTGTCCCAGTCGCAGGAACATCCAAGCCGCTTGAGCTGGCGGATGATGGTGCTGCCATACTTCGCCTTCCACTCCCACACCCTCTTTACAAACTCTTCGCGACCGAGCTGTTCCCTCGTCCGCCCCTCTTTCCTGAGCGCCCGCTCGACGACATTCTGGGTGGCTATTCCCGCGTGATCCGTGCCCGGCATCCACACCACGTTGCGGCCCTGCATCCTCCTCCACCTGACCAGCACATCCTGGATGGTGTTGTTGAGCGCGTGCCCCATATGCAGGATGCCTGTGACATTCGGAGGAGGGATCACAATGCAATACGGCTCGCCCCCTCTCGACGAGTCGCTGTGAAACAGCCTGCGTTTCTCCCATGCCGCAAGCCATTTTTCCTCAACTGCCTTCGGATCGTACGTCGGCTCCATTGTTGTCCCCTGCAGCCGGAACCTTCCGGCCCCCTCCGTTCTTCCTGCGCTCTTCCTCCTTGAACAGCTTGTATTCGACGCTGTCCACCAGCGCCTCCCAGGAAGCTTCTATGATGTTGCCCGAAACGCCGACCGTCCCCCACGTCTCTTCGCCGTCGGTTGATTCGATGATCACCCTCGTTTTGGCGGCGGTGGCTTCTTCAGGGTCAAGTATGCTGACGCGGAAATCAGCCAGCGAGACAGTGTTGATTTCAGGATAAAAACGCGTCAGCGCTTTGCGCAATGCCCTGTCCAGGGCGTTGACAGGGCCGTCTCCATCGGCTGCAGTCTGTTCCCTCTCGCCCTTGACTCTGACCTTCACCGTGGCCTCGGAAACACAACGCTGCCTCTTTCCCCTTTTCTCGACTATGACCCTGAAGCCTTCGAGATCAAAAAAAGGCCTGTGCTGCTTCAGCGCCTTCTGAACAAGAATCTTGAACGAACCGTCCGCCGCTTCAAAAGCGTATCCCTTTGCCTCCATCCGCTTCAGAGCGGCCAGCACCTGGCGCATTTCGTCCTTCCGGGCTCCGGCGCGCCCGACTCCCAGCTCAATGGCCTTGAGAAGAACGCTGGTTCCGCCCGACAGCTCCGAGACGAGCACGCGGCGCCTGTTGCCGACATCCTCCGGCTTCACGTGTTCAAAGCTGCGCGGATTCTTGTTCACGGCGTCAACATGCGGCCCCGCCTTGTGGCTGAACGCGCTCTGCCCGACATAGGGGGCCCTCGAATCCGGCCGCCTGTTCAGAATGGTGTCCGCAAAGACCGACAGATCCTTCAATCCGCGGAGGGCCTCGCGCCCTACTGTCTGCAACCCCATTTTGAACTCGAGAGACGGAAGCACGGCGCACAGATCCGCGTTGCCGCAGCGCTCGCCGATGCCGTTTACCGTCCCCTGCACGTGAACGGCCCCGGCTCTGACCGCCTCCACCGTATTGGCCACCGCCATCCCGCCGTCATTGTGGACGTGTATTCCCACCGGCACGCGAAGCGCCCGCACAACCGCGCGGGTGGCCTCGTAAATCTCGGCGGGAAGCGCTCCGCCGTTCGTGTCGCAGAGCACAACCGCGTCGGCGCCCGCCCTGACCGCCGCTTCCAATGCGGCCATGGCGTAAGAAGCGTCCGCCTTGTAGCCGTCGAAGAAGTGTTCGGCATCGAAAAGAACCTCACGGCCGCAATCCTTCAGATACGCGACGGTGTCCGAAATCATTGCCAGGTTTTCGCGCGGCGTGGTGCGCAGCACATCCCTGACATGCAGAATCCACGCCTTGCCGAAGATTGTCACCGCGCCGGTTTGCGCGGCCAGGAGGCTCTGCAGCAGGGAATCGTCCCGGACCTTCCGGCCCGCGCGCCGCGTGCTTCCGAACGCCACGATCCGGCTGCGTTTCAGAGGGTATTTGCGGATGGCGCTGAAAAAATCCATGTCCTTCTGGTTGGAACCGGCGTATCCTCCCTCGATATAGTCAACGCCGAACGCGTCCAGGCGCAGCGCCATCTTTATCTTGCCCGCGACAGTGAATGAGACTCCTTCCGCCTGCGCCCCGTCGCGAAGCGTCGTGTCGCAAACCGTTATTCTCGCCGGTTTCATAAGCCGCCACCCTGTCAGAGAGATTGACTGCCCGAAAAGTTGCCCTCGAACCCCTCAACTGTTCCCAAAAAAAGCGTCGTAAAGCGCTCTTACCGCTTTCACGCGGTCGTCCGCCTTCACACCGAACATCATGCTGATTTCCGACGAACCCTGATTCATCATCTCTATGTTCACGCCGGCCTTCGCCAGCGCGCCGGTGGCCCTGGCGGCCATGCCGATGCAATAATGCATGCCTTCGCCGACGATCATGATCAGAGCCAGCCCGCGCTCCACCGAAACATCGTCCGGATTCAATTCGATGCGTATTCGCTCCAGCACCCTGCGTTCGATCTCCTCTGTGAACTGCTTTTCGCGGAGAATCACCGACATGTTGTCTATGCCTGACGGCGCGTGTTCGTATGAAATACGCTCCTGCTCCAGAATCTGCAGCAGTTTTCTTCCGAAACCGATCTCCCTGTTCATCAGGTATTTCTCGAGAAAAATCGTGCAGAACCCATCCGCGCCCGCAATCCCCACTACTGTTCCCGCCTTGTCGTCCTTGGAAGGAGCTATCACTGTTCCCGGGGCTTCAGGCCTGTTCGTGTTGCGCACATTTACGGGTATACCGGCCCTCACAACCGGCTCTATGGCCTCGTCATGAAACACCGCGAAGCCGGCGTATGACAACTCGCGCATTTCACGGTAGGTCATGGCGCTCACAGGCCTGGCGTCCGGCACTATGCGCGGGTCGGCGGCAAACACGCCGTCAACATCGGTGAAGTTCTCATATACGTCAGCCTTAACGGCGGCCGCAAGAACCGCTCCTGTGATGTCCGATCCGCCCCGCGAAAATGTGGCGATCGTTCCGGCAGGAGTGATCCCGAAGAAACCCGGAAAAACGATGACTCCCTTCTCATCCCTCAGTTCAGCCAGCCGGGCGTACGAATCCCCGAGAACCATTGCGTTTCCGTACTCTTCGGTGACGCGCAGCCCCGCTTCCACCGGACTTGCGTACCTTGCGTTGAGGCCCCTGGCGCGGAAAATTGCCGCCACCATCCTTGCACTGTAATCCTCCCCTGCAGCCTTCACGAGGTCAAGGTAACGGTTCCTGTTCCCCCTGTCGCTGTCCAGGCGGCGGCGCAGATCATCAGCGATCCATGCAACCAGGCCTTCCTCCGCTCCCGCTTCGCGACTGATGGACGCATACCTGCCCACAACGGCGGCGGCCTCATCGCGCGCATCGCGGCCGGCGCACTTCGCCTCTGCGCACGCTATCAGCATGTCGGTCACCTTGATGTCGTCCGGGCGGCGTTTGCCCGGTGCGGAGACCACCACAATGCGCCGGCAGGGATCGGCCTTCACGATATTCACCACTTTTTCAATCTGGGCCGCGTCCGCCAGCGATGTGCCGCCGAATTTCGCAACTTTCAACGAAACATCTCCTGTCATTGGCTGCAATCCCCATTAACCGCCAGGCGAGATCCGCGGTCAGTCCTCAATCCGCAGAGAAACGGTCCGGCTCCCGACAAGGCGAAGCCGATCTATGAGAGCCACCGCCCGCCCCACGTCCCTCTCCTTAGCCCTGTGCGTCAGTATCACGACCGGCACGCACCGCCCGCTCCTGCCCTCCTGCTGCAGCACAGAAGCGATGCTGACATTATGCCGCCCGAGAATGGTTGCCAGCCTGCCGAGCACGCCTGGCCGATCCGAAAGGGCCATTCTAAGATAGAATCTCGACTCGCTCTGCGCGGCGCCAGCAATCCGAAGGCCCCTGTCTGACAATCGCGGCAGAGACGGCAGCGCGTGCCTTCCGTCGAAACAGATCGCCCGGGCAATGGACGAAATGTCGCTGAGCACCGCGCTTGCAGTGGGAAGCCTTCCGGCGCCGCGGCCGTAGTAGAGCGTTCTTCCAGCCATGTCGCTCTCGATGAGGATTGCGTTGTACACGCCGCTCACCGACGAAAGCACATGGTCAAGCGGCAGGAGTGCGGGATGCACGCGAATGTCGAGCGCGGCGCCCCTCCGTCGAATGACGGCCAGAAGTTTGACCCTGTAGCCAAGCCCCAACGCATAATCCATGTCCGCTTTCGCCAGCCCACGGATTCCCCGGACAACGATGTTGCGCAGGGGCACTGCGGATCCGAAAGCCAGGGTCGCGAGCACCGCCGCCTTGTGGGCGGTGTCATGGCCATCAATGTCCAGGCCGGGATTTGCTTCGGCATACCCTTCTTTCTGCGCCGCCACGAGCGCGTCGTCAAACGCGAGATTTTCCTGCTCCATGCGCGTAAGGATGTAATTGCACGTTCCGTTGAGTATGCCGAAAATCGCATTTATCCGGTCGGCCACAAGGCCCTCCCTGAGCGCCCGAATTATCGGAATTCCCCCTCCAACGCTGGCCTCGAACCCCATGGGGACGCCTTTCCTGGCCGCAAGCTCGAATAACTCCCGGCCGTGTTCAGCAAGAAGCGCCTTGTTCGCCGTGACAACAGGTTTGCCGGCTTCGATGGACTCTCGAATGAAATCTCTCGCAACGCCTGTCCCGCCTATGAGTTCAACCACCACGTCAACCGACGGGTCGTGGATGGCCTCGCGCGCGTTCCGTGTCATGATGGCCGGGTCAACCCTGACCCCCCTGTCCGACTCCAGATCAAGGTCAGCCAAGCGCCGAAGCGCAAGCTTCACCCCCAGACGCCGGGCGATAAGATGGCTGTTTTTCTGAATGCCCTCGACCACGCCGGCGCCGACAGTGCCGAACCCGAGCAAACCTATTCCGATTTCCTTCATGAATCGTCACCCCACGGCGAAAACCGTTACTGTATCCGACCGCTCCGGCCGCTCAAGCACAAATGAGCTTGACGATCCGGATGCCATGCGAGAAAGTGCGGGCGTTGTGCTTCGATTTTGGGCAGAATTTGCTCGACTGATTCAAAATCCGCACGCTGAGGGGAGGAAGGGAAAATGGCAAAACTCGTTTCGATGGTTCCGCTGCTCAAGGCCGCCGAACACAGGTCGCGCGAGAACCCTGGCAAGGGTTCCTCAATCGGCGCTTTTAATGTGAATTTCTATGCTCAGGCCGAAGGCATACTCGAGGGGCTCCGCCGCGCCGGCGCGCCGGGTATCATCCAGGCAAGCCGGGGCGCCAACAAGTTCCAGGGAGGAGCCTCAAAGATTCAGGAGATGGTCCTCAGGGCTATGTCGTACCTCAAGATGGACAACTATCCCATCTGCCTGCACCTTGATCATGGAACGCCGGAAACCTGCGTTGAATGCATTCAGAGCGGATTCAGTTCGGTCATGGTTGACATGTCGGAAGAGCCGCTCGAGCGCAACATAGCCGTCACCGCGGAAATAGTCAAAATCGCCCGCAAGAAAGGGGTGAGCGTGGAAGGCGAATACGGCGGCCTGGGCGGCATCGAAGAGGACGTCGAGCAGCAGGCCGTGTATTCCAATCCGCTGCTGGTGCCCTATTTCTTCGCCGAAACCGGCGCAGACGCCCTTGCAGTGACGTACGGCACCTCGCACGGCCCGAATAAGTTCGGCCCGGAAGTGAATCTGGATCACGTGCTGAAGATCGAGGTCGTGGAAAAAAGCTACAGAGGCCTCGTCGCCTACGGCATGAGCGAAAAATGCTTCCTTGTAGGACATGGTTCCTCGACCATTCCAAAGGATCTCATTGCGGAAATCAACGCACACGGCGGCAAACTGAAGGACGCGCGGGGCGTTCCGCTTGAGAAGATCATCGCAGGCCGCGATGCCGGGATAAGAAAATTCAACATAGACACAGACCTGCGCCTCGGCATCACAGCCGAATTCCGCCGGTATCTTTACAAGGACAACCCCGGCATAGTGAAGAAATGCGAGCCTCTCAGACTGGCCAAGGATGTTTTCGACGGAAAGATTCCGGCCAAGGACAAGGACGGAAAACCCGTTGATCCAGGCAAACTTACCGATCCTCGGAGTTATCTGGACCCCATAGACCGCGAAATTCTCCGCAAGGACTATCGCGGCACTGAAATGGAAGAGTTGATGACTCGCGTCAAGAACAGGGTAGCAT
>Ga0129299_1001644_pt1 | contig 14928 bp, 13 predicted proteins | sample ConPoolayeCmetaG_FD_94477 | JGI IMG/M metagenome (GOLD analysis project Ga0129299, IMG submission 94477) | Hot spring microbial mat communities from California, USA to study Microbial Dark Matter (Phase II) - Cone Pool mat layer C metaG ... | reverse complement strand
GGCGCTGAAAAGCGCGGGACTCGGCACGCGAACCGTGTTAAGTGCCCGGCTGCCGCTCACTGTTGTGCCGACACTGTATACCCGCTGGGGCGACTGGCCGTTATGTGCGGCGCTGTTCATCTGCTGTGGGGCCGGGCTTTTTATTTTAGCGGGTGTTGCGGTCCGTAAGCTTCGATCCCGAAAAACATATTGACAGTGACCGGCTGAAGGTTACGCGCCTTGATATCTGCACAGAGGTCTTCTAGAGTGCCAAGCACGGTCTCCTTTAACTCCGGCTTCGGCAATGAATCATGCAGCAAGAGCACCTCGCCCGGCCCCGCAAGCTTTGAAATCTTTTCAATCCCGCGTGTGCGCCTGTTACCTGCGTCCCCCGCGCTTCTGCTCCATCCGATGCAGTGAAGGCCGAGGGTGCGCAGCGCTTTGAACGTGTGGGGATTGGTCAGGCCGACCGGCGGGCGGTACAGCAGCGGTCTTTTTCCGATAATCCCTTCGATGGTTGCGCATGCCGTGCCGATGTCCCTGATGAGTGTGCGGCAGAGCCGGAAATTCGACCTGAGGCCGTGGTTCAGATCGTGGCACCCGACCGTATGGCCTTCAGTGTCCATCCGCCGAATAATATCGGGATATGCACGGGCTTTTTCTCCGATGACGAAAAATGTCGCCGGTATGCCGTAATGTTTTAGAATGTCAAGAACCGCCGGCGTCAGTGCCGGATTCGGCCCGTCGTCGAATGTGACCGCCACCTGCATTGTATCGCGTTTTCCCCTGATCAATGCCGGGCAGAAAAACCGCAGTTTAATGTCGAAAACACCCCAGATAAAGACAGCGAAATGGGCGCAGAGAATCACCGCATATGCTATGGCCGGTAGAGCATAGGCGGCCGCGGTCGCCAGGCACAGCGGCAGCGATACCAGCCAGAGGTGAAAGAGCCTTAGATGCATACGCAGACAAAGGCGGCGGCGCCGGACGACGGGGAATACGATCCTATCACGTGGTCGCCGCGTGATTGTTGTGCCAATAGTTCATATGCGGTTATCGCGGGTTGTATGAAGGAGCCGGATGTCGCCTCAATGGGCATCATTGCCTGCGCGTCGAGTCCGGTTGCCAACATTCGTTCGCGGATGCAGCGTTGTGGTTCACCGCCGTTGCATGGCGCCGGACCGGCGGCAGTCAGACAGGGGGGGGATTTTTCGGCCGGCGCGGCGAGTATGAAGGCCACAGCGGCCTCGGTCCATCCCTCGCGCAGATACTGTCTGCACGGCGCCGACAGGTGCGGCAGGAGGCGTCCCAACAGTTCAATATTTTCATCGACCGCCACCAGCAGCGCGGGAAAATCATCAGGATTCAGAAGCGAGACGGCGGCCGCTGCCGATGCAAAAGAATTCTGACCGTCGCACACCGTCAGGTTCGGTCCGTTGATTTTGAATTCTAAAGCAAGCTTTCCCGCCATGCTGTTATGCACCGAGGCGATAAAATGGCGCGGAGACCCGAATCCGTCGGCAAATACGCCGTCGAGATACTTGCAGGTTTCGTCAAGCGCTCCCAATGCCGTACCGCAGATAATCGAACGCGGCGCCGGCTTAGCCTTCTCCATGGCCCGTTTCGACGCAACATAGGCAAGATGCCAAATGCGCGCATCGCGCCGTTTCATCGGGGGGGGCAGCTCGTCGGTCCACGAAGGGTCGCGGGACGGCACGACACTGCCTGCAGAGAGGATTGGGAGAAATGTCATAACTTCAGTGTGCTGCGGTTATTCAAGGGTAACTAATACCGTCCTTCACATCACTCCACTACTCCATCACTCCGTTCCCGCTTGTTTCCCGGCCGGAAAAAACGACTGCCGCGTTGTTGCCGCCGAATCCGAATGAATTTTTGAGAACATACCGGATTTCAGCCTTAGTTTTCGGCGATGGCGCCGCGCCAACCGATTCGTCGAATTGATCGTATCCGGCGGTTGGAGGAATAATGCCTTCTCGCATTGCGCATATGCTCATCACCGCTTCAAGCGCGCCTGAAGCTGCGAGCGTGTGTCCCAGGGTTCGTTTCATCGAGCAGAACGGCGGCAGCGCGGCAAACACTGCGCGCATCGCCTTTATTTCCGCGGCATCGTTGTCGGGCGTTGCCGTGCCGTGCGCTGCAATAAAATCAATCGCGCTGGGTTCGATTCCGGCTTCGGCAAGCGCGCTGCGCACCGCGCGCTGCGCGCCGAGGCCGTCGGGATGCGGCGCTGTCATGTGATGGCAGTCGGCCGATGCGCCCCACCCGGCCACATAAGCCTGCGGCATGCAGCCGAGCTTTTTCGCGGCGCCGGCCGAAGCCAGCAGAAGCGCGCCGGCGCCTTCACCCAGGCTGATGCCCACGCGCCGTCTGTCAAACGGCTTGCATCCGTCGTAGTCGATAAGCATGAGGCTTGCGAAACCGCGTACCGTCAGAATCGAAAGCGCATCGCTTCCCACCGCCAGGCACAGATCATACGTTCCGTTTTCGATAAGCCGTTTGGCCATACCTACGGCATGAAGGCCGGTGGAGCAGGCGGTTGAGATGGTGTGGAACCCTGCTGCATGTACGCAGGAGGCGACGGCCGCGGTGGTTGCGGTGGGCTCGTGATGCGACACGTATGCTGCCGCATGCCTGACATGCTCAGGTTCTTTTTTCAGTTCGCGATAAAAAATTTCTGAGCGGGTGATGCCGCCTACCGTCGTTGCCAGAACGACGCCCAGGCGAAGTTCCCGGCGGTCTGTTACCTGCGCAAGAGCCTCATGGGCGGCGCAGAGAGCCAACGCCGTTGTCTTGTCCTGAACCGTTCGCCCCAACCGGCTTTCTGGATTTTCTTCAATTTGCCCGCATAGCGGCGCTTGTTTCAGTCCGCTGTCAAGCACGGAGAGCGGCGAGAGACCGTCGCGTCCTTCCCTCACTGCGTTGAAGCACACGGCAGTGCCATATCCCGCACACGAGACTGCGCCCATGCCGATAATGGGAATATAGTTAGGAGGCATTATACAACAGCGCCATGCACGCCGCCGCGCGCGGCTCCTTAGTTTTTTGTACGGTTGTCGTGAATATACTGCGCCAGGGCGCGCACCGATGAGAACACCTTCCGTCCAACGTTGACGTCAGGGACGGTCGCGCCGTATTCCTTTTCCATCAAAACGATAAGCTCGAGCGTATCGATTGAATCGAGTCCCAGGCCGCCGCCGATAAGCGGCGCATCGGCGTCGATATCCTCCGGCGTTATATCGGAAAGGTTCAGCGTTGAGATAATCTGTTCCTTGAGCTTGTGAATCAACTCTTCCATTGTCAGTCCTTTTCTATCGATAGAGACCCTTCAAATCCCGCTGATTCAACGGCGATGCGGCACTGCCGGCGAAGGATAATCGCCAGAATCATATCAAGAAAATACGATTCATCACCTGCCAGCGTCATGCCGCGGTCGTGAAATTCCCCCTCGAACACGAACCGGCGGTTCAATCCCTTCTCCCATCGCCCCGCGCTTATGAGGAGCGCGTACGCATACGGCTCAGTGAATTGCGCCGGCCCAATAAGCGCCGAACTCCTGTCCGCCGCCTCAAGCGCGTTAATCGCCATCACAAGCGCCGCAGGCGCCTTGTTCTTCCGTAAAATACCGAATGCGCAGTCAAGAGCGGACAGGCCGGGGCATGCGCCCCCGCAGACAACCCTGTTGGGACCTTTTATTCCGAATCGTATCGCCACTTCGGCGACCGGTGACGAAGGCAGTGTGGCGGAAAAATACGCGGGCCGCGGATAGCCGGCGACGAGTGATTCCATGTAGCGGATATCAGTGGAAAGCGATCCGTAAACAGTTCCCAGGCATATGCCGAAATCCGTTCTGTCGATGCCGGACAATTCGCCGAAAAGCATCGCGGCGGCGCTAAAGGCGAGTTTGTCCGCGCACTGAAGCTTGCCGAATTCAGGCAGCGGCTGTTCGTAGACCTGTTTTCTCTGGACATCCAGCGGTCCCTGCTGGTTCTGTTCCCATGCCGCGTGTCCTCCGCGCGCCGAATATCTGCCGGATTGATGGACGGCGCTGCAGCCCTGTATGAATCCCGCCGCATGCATTATTGTGCCTCGCTTATTATAACGGCCGCGTTCACCCCGCCGAAACCGGCGGACAGGCACAGTATCGACGGCGCAGCGATAGGCTGCGGTGCGCTTGACAGCGTGATTTTTTCGTCGACTCCGTGAAGGGCATATCCGGCGGTGGGCGGAAGAGTCTTTCGAGCAAGACAGCGTGATGCTATGAGGATTTCGACGAGCGAGCCTGCGCCGCTTGTATGGCCGATGGCGCCCTTGAATGATGCGCACGGTGGGCAGGAGCCGCCGAAAATGCCCCGCAGGGCCTTGGCTTCCATTGTATCGTTGTACTGTGTGGCCGTACCGTGGCATTTCACCGCACCGATATCTCCCGGCTCCATGGAGGCATCGTTGAGCGCGGCCCGCGCGGCCCGCAACAACCCCTCGCCGGTGCGTGAGGGGCCGGTGCGGTGGTTGGCGTCGTTGGACGAGCCGGCGCCCGATATAACAATATCCCCCTTTACCGCAGGCCGATACGACAGCACGGCCAGCGCGGCCGCCTCGCCCAGGCTTAGGCCGTCGCGTTTCGCATCAAACGGCCGCGCGCCGTGCCGCGAGAGCGCGGCGAGCGCGTTGAATCCGCTTGCCACGAATGCGCATATGCTCTCGATGCCGAACAATACTGCGCAGTCGTATCGGCGTTCTTCAAGCAGCTCCTTTGCTCGTTCGACGGCGATGGCGCCCGAGGCGCACGCATTGGAGATGCTGATGATGTGCGACGGCTTTAGCCCCATCGCCGCGCAGGCTTCCTGCGCCTGCCGGTCGACCAACGGAGGCAGATCGACGTGGGAGGCATTTCCGCCGACCACTTCCTCAAGCGAGTGGATATCGCCTTTGGCGATGCAGTTGATAAATACGGTTGAACCGTTGTTTTGGAGTCGGACTCCCAGTGATGATGCGAGACGGGAAGCGGCACAACGAAGGCGTCTGCATTTTTCGTCCGGAAAAGGCGCGAATGCCGAGTCGGCGCCGAAACAGGGGCCGGGCCGAAGGGCGCAGGCGCCGTGGATCAGCGATTGAGTCGTGGCGTCAAGGTCGCCGAGCGCGGTCAGTACCTGTGCCTGTTCAAGGACAACGGAGAAATCATTCATGAAGGTTATGAGCCGGCGTGAAATCGCCGGTGGTTAAATATAAAATGCCGCACCATGTTATACCTTATAATACCCTGCATCGAGTGCTGTCCATGGTGGTACTTTGCCGTGGTACCGCTTCATCTCTCGCGCGCGGCGCCTGCGCCTGGGGAGAGGGCGGGAAGCAGGCATCCGAATCACCACTATGCCTGTACAAAGCCGACATTCCGGCTCATCGGACGGCCGAAAACCATCATATATATTTTACAGCGGCCATCCGCCGGCACTACAGAAAGTTCGAAGAACCGTATCCGGTGCCGGAGATCGTGGGCGGTGCGGCGCGTTTAATATCCTCTCCGATGTGACGATGTCATATATCCAAAGGACAAACGATGCTTGATATTCAGAGAATTCGCGACAATCCTGAAGCGGTAAAGCAGGCCTGCGCGCGCAAAAATGACCCGGCTGATATCGACGGTATCCTTGCATTGGACCGCCGGCGCCGCGACATTATTAAGGAGGTTGAGGCGCTCAAGAGCATGCGCAATGTTTCTTCACAGGAGATCGCGCGGATAAAGAAAGAGGGCGGCGACGCAGCGCAGCGTATTGCGGACATGAAGCGGGTGGCCGATAACATCAAAGCGCTTGACGCTGAGCTTGAGACCGTTGAGAAGAGCATCGATGAACTGATGATCCGCGTTCCCAATGTCGCGCATGAAAGTGTACACCATGGGATGGGCGCCCAGGACAATGCGATTCTGTCTGAATGGGGGGAGGAGGCCCGGTTTGATTTCGAGCCGCTTGACCATATCCAGCTCGGTACGAAACTTGACATTATCGATTTTAACCGCGGTGCGAAAGTCACCGGCGCTGGATTCGGCGTGTACAAAGGCAACGGCGCGCTTCTGGAGCGCGCGCTTATCAATTTTATGCTTGACACACATACGCGCAAGAACGGCTATAAGGAGATATATCCGCCGTTTCTGGTCAACAGGGCGAGCGTATTCGGCACCGGCCAGCTTCCAAAGGCAGAGGACCAGATGTATCATGTGGGCGCCGATGATCTGTTCTGCATTCCCACGGCCGAGGTTCCGGTGACCAACCTGCTTCGCGATGAGATGCTCGATGCACGGCATCTCCCGGTGAAATATTGCGCCTACAGCGCGTGTTTCCGCCGCGAGGCCGGATCGTATGGAAAGGACACCAAGGGTTTTCTCAGGGTGCACCAGTTCAACAAAGTGGAGCTTGTGAAGTTTGTCCGGCCCGAGGACTCCTACAACGAACTGGAGAGCCTGACGCGCGACGCCGAGGGTATTCTGGAAGCGCTGGGAATACGGTACCGCCGCGTGGGGTTATGCGACGCCGACCTGTCGTTTGCGTCGGCAAAAACATACGATCTTGAAATATGGGCGCCGGCGGAGCGGAAATGGCTTGAGGTGTCCTCGTGCAGCAATTTCGAGGATTTTCAGGCGCGGCGCATGAATATACGCTACCGTCCCGAGGCCGGGGGCAAGCCGCGGTTTGTCCATACCCTCAACGGTTCGGGCGTGGCGACGGCGCGGCTTCTGGCGGCGCTTGTGGAAACGTATCAGACGCGCGAGGGAAATATACGGGTGCCCGGCGCGCTGCGGCCGTATATGCACGGCATCGAGGAGATTTGCTGCTCGTGAAAGAGAGTGTCCGGAAAGCGTTCCGCGCGCCGCGGCTCTCCATGCTGTTCATGCAGATAAGCCCGCTGTCCGGCGGCTATTTCTTTCTCGTGCTCTGCATCGCCGGTCTTATCTGGTACGCCGTCTACACCAAGTATGTCATCGGCCGGCTCGAGGAGGACGCCACGAGCGTGACCCGCACCTATGCCGAGCTTATCCGCGCGGCGATTTCGGAACGGATGAACTACGAAGAAATTCATGTCATATTCGAAAAGATTATCCGTGACTCCGACATCCCCATAATCATCACCGACACGAGCTGGACGCCCATGATGTGGAAGAACGTGATCGTGGGACGAATCGGCGGGCGCAGGGAGATCGAACCCGACGACACAAGCGCGGCGGCGATGGCGGCGCTGAGAAAACAAATGGCGAAGTTCCGCGCGGAATATGAGCCCAAACCGCTGATTCTCAGCGAGACCAATACCCGTATCGGGTATCTCGTCTATGGCGACAGCATGCTTATCAGGAGCCTGGCGTGGATACCGTTTCTGGAGATTGCGCTCGTCACCGCGTTTGGCATTTTTGTGTATCTTGCCCTGCATAATATTCGTGTGACCGAGCGCAGCAATCTCTGGGTCGCGCTTGCCAAGGAGACGGCGCACCAGCTCGGCACGCCCATCTCGTCGCTGATGGGCTGGGTGGAATACATGCGGTCGGTGGACGACCCCGAAGGGGGACTGAATGCCGGGGAATTCATCGGCCAGCTTAAAAAAATATGCGACAACATGGAAAACGATCTTAAGCGCCTGCGCATGATCACCAACCGTTTCAGCCAGATCGGATCGAAGCCGGCGCTGGCGCCCTGCGATATCAACGCGATTATCGAGGATGCGATGAAGTATTTCCGCAGCCGCCTTCCCCTGCTGGGCAAGCGGATTGAAATGCGGGCCGACCTGCAGCCGATGCGCATGGCGGAGGTCAACCGTGATTTGATGGAATGGGTGTTCGAAAACCTGTTCAAGAATTCAATCGACGCCATACAAAAGGACGACGGGTTGATCGAGGTGCGCACCGAGTATATCGACGTCGATAAGATTGCGCGGATTTATTGCAGCGACAACGGCAAGGGCATATCGTGGGAAGACCAGAAAAAGATCTTTTCGCCGGGCTACACGACGAAAAAACGTGGGTGGGGTCTGGGGTTGACTCTGGCAAAACGGATTATCGAAGAATACCATCGCGGCCGTATATACGTACACTGGTCGCAGAAAGGCAAGGGAACCGTGTTGTGCATCGACCTGCCGGTTGCTAAGGAGGCGGGTACGAAGGGCGGCGCGGGCGCCGCGGAAAAAAACGACGGCGAAGCGGCGCCTGAGGCGGCAGGGAAGGCGGACTGAGTGTTTCTGCGGACCGGTTACCGGTCTGTGCACAGACTGCATCGAGGCGTTATAGCGAGGGGGGACGTAGGGCGATGACACGGAAAAAGGTGCTGTGGGTCGACGACGAGATTGAGTTTCTCCGGTCGCATATCATGTTTCTGGAAACGCGCGGCTACAGCGTCACGCCGGTTTTTAACGGCGATGACGCCCTACACATACTGAGCGAACAGCCGGGAAGATTCGATATCGTGCTTCTTGACGAGCAAATGCCGGGGATGGACGGGCTGACGGTGCTGGAGAGAATCAAAGACGCCATTCCCGACCTGCCGGTGGTGATGGTGACCAAGAGCGAAGAGGAGCAGGTGATGGAGGACGCGCTGGGTAAAAAAATCGACGGATATCTGACCAAGCCGGTCAATCCCAGCCAGATTCTTTCCGTGTGCAAGCGGCTGCTCGATTCAAAGCAGATTATCTCGTCGCAGATTATCCAGCGGTTCGTGCGCAACAGCTCGGACGTGCGCACGACACTTGCAAGCCCCATGGACGCGGCCGCGTGGATGTCGGTGTATGAGAGCCTGATCCGGTGGGATTTCGAGCTGGAGAAGGTGGACGACGAAGGCATACGACAGGCGCATGCAGGACAGCGCTCCGACGCCGATGCGCTGTTCTCGAATTATTACGTCGAGAACTACCTGCAGTGGATCAACGGCGAGGCGCATCCGCCGATATTCACGCCGCAGGTCGTGGAGACGTTCCTTGTGCCGAGGCTGAAGGCCGACGAGAAGGTGTATTTCATCGTGTTCGACTGCCTCAGGCTCGATCAATATCTGGCAATCGAACCTTTTCTGAAGAAATATTTCAATATCGAACGGCATGTGTATTTCGCCAATCTTCCCAGCACCCCCTCGTTCGCCCGCCCCCTTTTATTCGGCGGCGCCTTTGCGCTCGATATCGCTGAGCGCCATCCCGATCTGTGGGCGAAGAAGGATGGCGGCGCCGCCGGGGACACGTTTGAGGAATTGCTTCTACGGGAGAAACTCGGCGCCTGCGGGCTTGATATCGCCGGCATGCATCAGCATGTGTCAATTCGCGACGCCGCGGCCGGCCAGGATTTCCTCGCACGAATGGAGGAGCATCGGCAAAAACAACTGGTGTCGATGGATATCAATTCGGTCGACCTGCTCCTGCAGAGCCAGTCGACCTCCGCGGTCATTCAGGAAATGTCGTCGGATGAAATAGCATTCAGGCGGCTTACGCATTCGTGGTTTCAGTATTCCAACGTATACCAGATACTCAAGGAGCTTTCACGGGAGCAGTGCACGGTGATTCTCACCACGGGCAACGGCAGTGTGCTGTGCACGCGCGGCACCGAGATATACGGCGACACCAGCACGGGAAAGAGCCTTCGGTTCCGTTTCGGCGAGAACATCACCTGCGACGAACGTCATGCGCTGTTTATTTCCGAACCCCGGCGCTTCAAGCTGCCGGCGGAAACGCCGTCCACCGTCGCGATAATCCTGAAGGAGAATTACTATTTCATCCTTCATGACACATTCGAGAACTATCAGAAGCAGTACCGCAATACGTTTCGTCACGGCGGGGTGTCGCTTGAGGAGATTGTGGTGCCGCTCACGGTAATGACGCCCAAATAATACCGCGGTTTTCACATACAAATCACAGACTGAACAGCCGATGATCGTTTTTTATCCCACTCCGATGAGAACGCGCAGCACCAGTGTCGACGATACGCGCAGGGCGGGCGCCCGATTGGCCGCGGAGGCAATCGCGGGCAATGTCTACGGTCTTGTCGGCGGGCTTGGAGCGGGAAAGACCGAATTCGTCCGCGGGTTTGTGGCGGCGCTCAATCCGGCGGCCGAAGTGCACAGTCCCACCTTTTCCCTCGTCAATATATACGAAACCGAAAAATATCCTGTCTATCATTTCGACTTTTACCGCCTTACAAGCGCCGCGGAGTTGCGCGAGATAGGATTCGACGAATACTGCGGCGGCGCCGGCGTCTGCCTCATCGAATGGGCCGACATGTTTCCCAATGCCCTGCCGTCCGGCGCCGTCACCGTTTCGTTTGCCGTACAGGAGGACGGTTCGCGCTTGATCACGGCGGCGGCATGCAGCCGCTGACGGCGGCGCCGGACATATCAATCCCACTGATGGCGGGAATATGTCCACGACGCCTGCGGCGGGTGTGTTGAACCGGCCGAAATGCGCGGCAGCCACGTGCGGAATATCAGATAATCACGCCAAAGAAATTTCTGAGCAAGCTTTTTTCTGCTGCACGGCATGGCCGTCCGCCAAAGAATCAAGATAGCTGACAATATCATTCCATGTGCGGGCATTTCCGGCGGGGGAGGGGGTATCGCTTATCTGGAGAAACTGCATTCCGGCCTGTGCCGCCGCGGCTCCGTCGGTATCCTTCCGATCGCCAATCACCAGAATGTCCTTCGCGTCCATGCCCCATGTCTGCGCAATGCGTAGAAACGGCAGGGGGGAAGGTTTCAGGCTGCCTGCCGCCTCAGCCGATGCCAGAATATCGAACAGCGATGTATCAATATCAAGCCGCTTCAGCCTCCCGGCAACTGCATCATAATCGGAGAGCACCGCGAGACGGATATTTTTTTGCCGCAGCCGCCCCAGAGTATCGGCCAGACCCGGCCGGTATCCTTTCATCAGCGGCATGACCGCTTCGAACTGACGGTAAAATTCTTCGCGTATCCAGCGCAGCATCTGCGGCGGCGTTGTGCGGGGGATTTTCCGGGACAAAGCCGTTGCGAGCGCCTGCATCAACCTATCGCCGCCGTCCATGTCTTTTCCGGCAAAGCCGTCACGCACCGATAAATACAGCGGCAGGCGCAGGCAATGGGGGAAAAGCCTGAGCATGATAAGCGGTTTCATGAACCACCTCATGCGGTACAATGTGCCGTCAAGATCGAAAATGACGCCTCTGATCACGGCATGCATATGTCCTTCGACGCCCGATAGATATTGTCGAACAGCGGCTCGAGCATGTCGCAGGGTGTCGATGAAAAGGCGATACGAATGAGATCGTCCTGAGCGATTACCCCCGTACTATACTCGGAAAGCAGGCGCTGGCGCACCTGTTCGGCGTTGCCGTTTTTCAGCTTGATGCACATGAAATAGCCGCTGTTGAACGGCAGGGCGGCAAACTGTTCGCCGTATTCGCCGTGGTCCGTGAGTATCTGCCGTAGCTTCAGGTAGCGGCGCTTGAGCGTTTCATATTTCTGTGTTTTCTGCAGGTCATATGCCGTGTCGTTCCACGCCGCCAGCAAAAGCGACTGGCCGAGGTTGGATGCATTGGAAATGCTGCCCCGTATCGCGCCGCCGAGTTTTGCCTCCAGTGCGGCATAGAATTCCGGGCTGTCCTGCGCCGTACCAAACGTCACGAACCCGATACGGAAACCCCACACGTAATCCTCTTTCGTCGGTCCGTCGAATTTAATCGCGAGGATACGCGGGTGTGCGCAGGAAAGGAGCGTGAATAACGATTCCGTCATGATACCCTCTTCATATACCAGCCCGAAATATGCGTCGTCGATAAGAACCACAATGTCGTTTCCCCGCGCCGCCGATTTGACGAGTATGTCGCGTATACGCACAGCTTCGGCATTGCCGGCCGTATATCCCGTGGGATTGTTGGGAAAATTCAGCAGAACGATTTTTTTTCCGATGGCGCCGCCGCATACGAGCGTTTCCAGCGCATCGGTGTTGAATCCGCCCGTTTCCCCGCAAAACATCGGAAACGTCGCAAACGACGATCCGTAGGCAAGGTTGAACAGCAATTCGTAATTTTCCCAGTACAGGTCGGGAAGAATGATCGTATCACCTTCGTTGACAAATAAGTACCCCGCCATGGAAAGGCCGTGCGTGAGCGCGCAGGAGACCACCGGCAGGCTGCAGTGCGCGGGATTGAGCGACGGATTTTTTTTCGTAAGCATCGCTTTCCATGCGGCGCGGATATCCGGCCGTCCGAAACTGGGCGCGTAATGAAACGCGTTTTTCGGATCCAGTTTTATCCGCTCCGACAGCGACGAAAGGCACATGGGCCCGCCGTCGTCCTCAAGCGCCGTGCCGATGGTGGCATTGATGCGTTTTCCCGCGGCGTCGGCGCTCTGTGACAGAATGCCCAGCTTGGGGAAATAGATGCTTCTGCCTCGCCGCGACAGCATGTCGAATACGTGCGGGTTTATCCGGCGGATGGTATCGTTGAGCGCGGCGGCCTGCGGATGTATGGTCACTGCCACCTCCTGCATTGATGAGATTGTGAGCGCGGGAAACAAAAACAGCCGAAGGCGCGTCGTCATCGACGATCCTTCGGCCCCTCTGCATTGAGAAACCCGTCAATAAAAAATACGGTTTTCCCCCTCACCGTGTCAACCGGAAGCCGCGCGCGCCGCCCTGTGCCGGTGCCGCATAAAAAGGCCGGCCCGGGGATAGCGCCTCGTGCGATTGCCGGCCGCGCTGTCGTGACGACGTCCGTTAATGCAGCCCCGCCTTGTGGTTGAAAAGCGTGCTTCCTTCCATCTTCCGCTTTTCACGATAGAGCGCGAGGATACTGAAAAGGTATTCCTGCCGCGGCGGGCAGAAACAGACGTCGAGCACGAAATTTCGCAGCCCAAGCTCGTGCAGCGTATCGCGGCGCTGGGTCAGGCAGAGCGGCTGCGCGCCCACCAAGTAATACAGCTTATTGCGCTTCATCGTGAAAAACCTGTTTCCTTTTGCGTCGGTGCATACTTGGTCGGGCGAGGCCGGCGCGATGCGCGATACGAACAGCGGCACCAGGGCGAACAGCGTGAAGAAGCCCTCCTGCGAAATGCACGCCTTGATATTGAGAATATCGTCTTCGGGCGAATAGCTGAACCGCGCGTACCCATGGGCAGCCAGCGCCTGCTGGGCCGCGCGGTTCATGCACCAGATTTCCGTACCTGCGTATATCCTGTCGTTTTCCCCGAATTCCAGATACCGCTGGCCGATATTGCTACACATCCATTGCGTCACGCCGTTGCGGCGCAGCCAGTCGACCGCCTGCCGCCATTGCGCCACGTCGCCTTCGGCGATAAACGGCGGGAGGCTGATGATAAGCCTGCGCAGCCATTTCCTGCGTATCATGTCGTTGCCGGTGAGATAGCGGATATCGGTCGGTTCGGGACACACAATGACGCCGTCGCAGTCGCCCGGCGGAATGTGGTGGAGCCATTCCGGATTGTCGATTCGGATAAACAGCCGGTCGCCTTCCTGCGGCAGCGGCATGGCTGGCAGTTTCGATATATTCTTGAATATCCGCGGGGCAAACGGGCATGATTCGCGGTAGCGGATTGGCCGGACGTCGATGGTTTTTTTGTCCCAAAGTTTCTGGAACTCCGATTTTGTCCCGACGACAAACGCGGTGTCACCGGCGGTAAGTTTCAGGGCGCGGCGGAGCTTGAGCACCGTCGCCCCCTCAGCATGTGACACCTCCGCCACCCTGACACTTTCCCCCTCGAATCCCTCCTGGCCATGGAACCTGATGCGGTCGCCCGGCCGTACCCGCGCATACACTCCCCTGAGAGTCACCGTGTCGCCTGCGGCTTTTTCTATGGTGCCCAAAAGCACTCCGCTTCCCGACGGCCGGGACGGCACGATTATGTCGGCGTTGTCGGAGGAGATGAAAAATAACGGCGTTTTTTCCCGGCCGAAGTCCCGGCAGAGCCGCTCGCGGGCTTCATCGATCTTTGACGGCGAGTCGAGCGCCAGACGGAACGCGGATACGACCGTGTAGACGTATTCCGGCCCTTTCATCCGGCCCTCGATTTTGAGGCTGTCGACGCCGATGCGGCGAAGTGCATGCACGTGATCGATAAGGCTGAGATCTTTTGGCGAGAAATAGAAACCGCTCCGGTCAAGCGCGGCGAAACGCCGGCGGCACACCTGCGTGCAGCGTCCCCGGTTTCCGCTCATGCCTCCCAAAAAACTGCTCGCCAGGCACATCCCCGATATGCAGTAACACAACGCGCCGTGGACAAACACCTCCAGTTCCATTTCTTTCGGCTTTGATTTTCGTATAGATTCGATTTCGCTTAACGTCAGCTCCCGCGCCAGGATTACCCGTTTCATGCCCATTTGCTGCGCGGCGAGCACGCCCAGGCCGTTATGAACCGCCATCTGCGTGCTGGCGTGCATTACCAGACGGGGGAAATACTGTTGTATAACCCGCGCAAGGCCGACGTCCTGTAGAATGACCGCGTCCACGCCGAGCTGGTCGAGCTGAAACAGCGTATCCAGCATGGGCATGAGCTCATGCTGTTTCAAAAGCGTATTGAGCGCCACCTGTACCTTCACCGAGCGTTTGCGGGCATAGGGAATGATATATGAAAGCGTCTTCATGGTGAAATTTTTCGCCCGCAGGCGCGCGTTGTTGCCGGTAAGTCCGAGGTATACGGCGTCGGCGCCGGCTTCCACGGCCGCGTGAAAAGCGTCGATGGAGCCTGCCGGCGCAAGAAGTTCGGGGACGGAACGTGCATGGTTCCCGTGATCAATGTTTTTCATTATTGCCTTTTTGCCCTCCCCCCGCTATGTAGGAAGTCAAGTGTTTTTTCGGCGACCTTCTTTTTAACATCTTTTTTTCATCTTTTCCGTTCGATTTGGTTTCTTATTGGCACATAGCGTTATCAATGCCTGGCCAGACTGGAGATGGTATGTTTATCTCCGGGCTGGCCAGGGGTT
>Ga0129299_1001642_pt1 | contig 14931 bp, 10 predicted proteins | sample ConPoolayeCmetaG_FD_94477 | JGI IMG/M metagenome (GOLD analysis project Ga0129299, IMG submission 94477) | Hot spring microbial mat communities from California, USA to study Microbial Dark Matter (Phase II) - Cone Pool mat layer C metaG ... | reverse complement strand
GCGTTCCGCGGTGCGGAACCTACGCCCGCGGCGCGTCATCCACCCGTAGGTGCGGCACCGCCGCACATCGCGGTTCGGCGTCCCTGGCCACATCGCGTTCCGCGGTGCGGAACCTACGGCCGCGGCGTGTCATCCACACCCGTAGGTGCGGCACCGCCGCACATCGCGGGTCGGCGTCCCTGGCTCACCTGATCGCCACCTGCGCGTTCATCTCCATCTGCGTCTTGTGCAGCCTGGCGTACACGCCGCCTTCCTTGTCGACCAGCTCGGCGTGCAGGCCCTGTTCTACGATCCGGCCCTTCTCCAGGACGATGAGCCGGTCGGCCGACTGAAGCGTGCTCAGGCGGTGGGCGATGGCGAAGGTGGTGCGCCCGGCCACGAGGCGGTCCAGCGCCTGCTGAATCTGCATCTCGGTCTCGCTGTCCACCGAATTGGTGGCCTCGTCGAGGATCAGGATCCTGGGGTTGTGCAGAATGGCGCGGGCGATGCTCACGCGCTGGCGCTCGCCGCCGGAGAGGCTCTGTCCGCGCTCGCCGACCATCGTATCGTAGCCGTCGGGGAAGCCGACGATGAAGTCGTGGGCGTTGGCGGCCTTAGCGGCGCGGATCACCTCGGCGTCGGACGCCGTCGGGTTGCCGTAGCGGATGTTGTCGGCGATCGTGCCGTGGAACAGATACGGCTCCTGGAGCACGATGCCCACCTGCCGGCGCAGCCACTTGACGTCGTAGTCGCGGATGTCCACCCCGTCGATCAGAATCTGGCCGTCGGTCACGTCGTAGAACCGGCAGATCAGGTTCACCAGCGTGCTCTTGCCGGCGCCGCTGGGCCCGCACAGGCCGATCATCTGGCCAGGCTCGGCCACCAGCGACACCTCGCGCAGCGCCGGCTGGGCGCCTTCATAGCTGAAGGAGACCTGCTTGAACTCGACGCGGCCTTCCAGCCGCTCCTTGATGACGGGCTGGTCCCTGGAATAGATGTCCGGCTGCGTGTCCAGCACCTCGAAGACGCGCTGGGCGCTGCTGGCAGCTCGGGTGATCATGCGGCTGGAGTTGGCCAGCTCCATGATCGGCTGGTAGAACATCCACAGCGACTGCGTGAACGCCACCAGCACGCCCACCGTGTTGCCGGGATTGATGATCTGCCCGGTCGGGTCCTTCTCCGGCCAGCGGATGATGATGTAGCCGCCCGCCAGCCACACCAGCAGCCCGCCCATGCGCATCATAGCCGAGACGATCGGCCCCAGGGTGGTCCAGACCTTGTGGATTTCCTGTTCCTTGAAGGTGTACTCATTGCTGCGGGCGTCGAAGCGGGCGATCTCGCGCTTCTCGTTGGCAAATGCCTTGACCACGCGCACCCCCGGCAGGGCATCGCCCACCACGGCCGTGATGCGCGACCAGTAGGTCCACAGCCGCCCCCACAACCGCTGCATCTTCATGCCGCGGAAGTAGGTCACCACCCCCAGCGCCGGCAGCGGCAGCAGCGCGATCAGCGCCAGCTTCCAGTTCAGATAGAACATCACGCCGGCCGTCATGCCGATCATGGCGATGTCCCGCACCAGGTTGATCGAGCCGAAGGCGATGAAGTCCCACAGCCGGTCGGTGTCGCTGGTCACGCGCGTGATCAGGCTCCCCGTGCGCCGCTTGCCGAAATAGCGCAGACTCAATTCGTGCAGATGGGCGTAGACCATGTGCCGCAGGTCGGCGGTGATGCTCGTGCCCACGCGGGCCAGTATGTACATGCGCACGCCGCTGACGGCCTCATTGACCAGCACCACGGCGGCGATCGTGCCCACCCACAGCCACAGCCGCGACAGATTGAGCGGAATCACGGCGTCGTCGATGAGCTGCTTGTTGAGCGCCGGCAGCGTGGCGGTCAGGGCCGCGACCAGCAGCGTCAGCAGCAGCGCCACGATGAGCTGCGGGCGATAGGGCCTGGCCACGCCCATCAGCCGCCAGAGGATGCGCCGGTTGTGCAGGCACTGCGGGCAGACGCCCTCGGCGTAGGAGGGAATCACCTGGCCGCACTTGGGGCACAGTTCCTTCTTCTCGGCCTCGCGCTCGACGACCTCCAGCCAGTCGGGGGGCGGCGGCTCGCTGTCGCTGTCCTTCCGCGGCAGGCGCCGCTGGAGCTTGCGCTCCAGGCGGCTCATCGAACGGCGGTGCCGCCGCGTGTAGCGCAGCTCGGCGGCCACTTTGCCGCCCACAATCACCACCATGCGGTCCAGGCCCAGTTGCTCGACGATCTTCACCTCGTCGATGTCCTCGATGGCCAGGATGCTGCGCTGCCCGTTGGCAAGAATGATCAGCCGGCTCTCGGTCAGCACCGCGAACCGCCGGCAGTAGTGGTTCCGCTCGTCCAGGTCGAATTCCGACCAGCTTACGATGGTCTGGCCGTCGAGCTGGCCGTCGGCCCCCGCGCGCACCTCGGCCGGCAGTTGAGCCAGGGTCCAGCCGCGTTCCGCTCCCTTCGATCCAGGACAATCGTCTGAGTCAGGCATAACACTCGCCAGCTTATATATGGCGACGACGCTTCGCTGTTGAGTGGCCCGCCCGCAGTGCCGGTCCGAGCCCGCATCCAGCGCCGCGCCGCATAATTTGACATGCTATGCGACCGGACCCCGCCGGGCCAGCGGGGCGCCGCGTGGCGCGTGGCCCCCACGCGCGGGCGCATCCGCAATAGAGTGGCAGCGCGTCTCGCCGCTGTCCGCGCATTCCGTGTGCCACGTGTGCCACGTGTGCCGCGCCCGTCTCGGCCGTGCTGTGCGTGCTGTGGGGTGGCGTGGGGCCATCGTCTCGCGCGTCTCGCCCGTGCCCGGCAGGCTGAAGCCTGTACTCCCAACTGCTCGGGCTTCGGTGTTTCTCACTCCGCGTGCATGCCGCCGGCCGCGCGCGTATCATCTGCCCACGTGTACGCGGGCTCGGGTACTCGGAGGATACAGTGGGCCAGGACGACTCTCCCAGGGCTGACGACCCGTGCGCCTCTGGCGTATCGGGCGACGACGATGCGCCGCTGTGCCCCCACTGCGGCTATGACCTGCGCGGCCACCGCGCTGAGCGTTGCAGCGAGTGCGGCCATGTCATCGACTGGAAGGCCCTCCAGTCCAGCGGCTTCCCCTGGGCCCACCGCCGCCGGATCGGCCGCGTGCGGGCGTACGTTGCGACGGTGTGCCCCGCAGCACGGTGTATCCCATCCCCCGCCCATCGGCGTGGAACGGGTCGGCCGGCGGCGATGGCAGATACTTCGGCACCATTTCATCCAATCGATCGGGATACCGCCCGTGGTCCGCACGATAGAGCTGACACGCCAGCGAGACCGCGGCGGCGCGCCGGTGGGCGAGGTTTCTGAAGTGCCTCTCGAAGAATCCCGAAAGGTTGGCGGAGAAGCTGTTGAACCATCGCGAGTAGCGGGGGATGGTCGGCTCAGGTTCAGGGCCACCGAACAGGGACCCCAGCCCGCCCAGGGTTCCCCCGCGCGTCTCAAGCGGCCTACCCGCGGAGCCGCCGGCGGCGTGGCCGGGTGGCGAAGGTCGGTGGTGGATTTCTATGTAACGCGTTGATATAACGTGACTTGCATACAGCATCTCCGATCTTGTGCCTCAGCTCGCCCGCCGCCAGATGAAGTGGTTCAGGCGATTTGCCAACGTGCGGTGGCTGGCGGGCGATGCGCCGCTGGAGGCCAACGTGCGCGCGGTGCTGGAAGCGTGGGGCGCAGCGAGCTGAGGTCAGTCGATCAGGCTCGTTATCTCCCGCGGCGTAAGGTTCTCTGCAACCTCAAAGCGCGCGTCGCGCAGAGTCAGTCTGATGACGTGAAACCTCCAGTAAACGCATGAGAAGCAGGCGAACAGGAAGTCGTTGCCGCGCCGGCTCACCAGCTCCATGCTGATGGCGCGGTCGAGCCACAGGAACCGCTTCTCCCAGTCGAAGCGAGTGGGATCATCGCTCCAGATCAGAAACGTGCCGTGCCGGCACTTGCCCTGGGCGTGGTACTGCTTGACCATCATCAGATAGCGCCCGTCGATTGCATGCACGGCCGCCGACTCGCTACTGCTCATGTTCTTCCCGCCGTAGTCGCGCGGGGCGACCAGAGCCTGGCCGCGGTCGCGCCACTGGAGCAGGTCCGTCGAATGGGCCACGCCCACACAGGCCCTGCCGTCTGCCGAGTCGATGGTCGTATACAGGTAGAAGCCATCATCGAACTTCGACACGTGCGGATCGCGGCAGCCTCCGCCGCCACTGGCCGGCCAGGGCAGGATCGAGGGGTCGTAGACGGGATTAATGGGATGGCGCATCCAGTTGAAAAGGTCGGTCGACGTGGCGATGCCGATCCGCGACCGGTGGCCGGTGCCGGCGTAGAACATCCACCATCTGCCGTCATGGCGAAGCACGTACGGCGCAATGATGCAGCGCCACTCCCAGGTGCCCTGGATGGCGACGAGCACCGGGTCGTGGGTCTGCCACTCGATGAAGTCGCGCGTTGTGGAGTGCCCAATCATGTTCTCCAGGCCGTAGACGTAGTCATTGGGCACGGCCCAGGGGGTCTTGATGTAGTAGACGTGAAACAAGCCATCATCGTCGCGGACGATGGAGAAATCCTTCAGCTTGTAGCCTTCGGGGCGGTAGGAGGCGGCAAAGTCGTCGCGAAGGTCGAGGTTGATGATTTCTATTTGTGGCATGGGAGGGTTCAGGGTTCAGTGGGCTGAGGGTTCGGTGGAGAATGGCGAAGTCCGAAGGAGGATTCGGGGTTCGGGGTTCAGGGTTCAGGGTTCAGTGGCCGCTCGCACTGTTCCGTCTTGGTGCCGCGTCGCTCCGGCCGGTTGCTTCCACTCAGCACTCAGGACTCAGCACTCAGCTCTACGGAAGGCACGAAAGCACACAGGCACGGCGAGACCACTGACCAACGGACCACGGACCCAACAACTGACGACTGACAACGGACCACTGACTCGGCCGCCACAATCCCTCGCTTGCGCATGCGCGCCTCGCGTCATTCGGCGATGCCCAGCTCCTTGAGCAGCTTCAGCACATCCTCCAGCGGCCGCTTGCCGTCGCCATCGATGATGTAGAAATGGTGGACCTGGTCCAGCTTGTTCTTCCGCAGATGATCCACGTAGCGGCGCAGGAGCGCCTCGCCGCTGCCCCCGCCGCCCAGGCCAAGCCGCGGCATGAGCACGGTCTTTCCGGCCAGGGCATCCAGCAGCGGCTCGATGTCCACCTCGCCGAGGTTGAAGTTCAGCCCGCGCAGCAGCTTGTGCTCGGCCAGCACGCCCAGGTTCTGCGTGAACTTGCCGCAGGTGTGGATGACGATGCCGTTGAAGATTTCGGCCAGTCGATTGTTGTAGGGCAGGCCGAACTCGCGATACCACTGCGGGCTGACCACCGCCAGCAGGTCCTCGGAGGCGCTGATGCCCATGCCCGGCGGAAGCCAGACGCTGGGGTTGTGGTTGAGGTTCAGGTCGGGCACGCGCTTCAGTTGTTCGCATTCGAACTGCACGATGAAGCGCGTCACGCGGTCCAGCAGCTCGTGAACGAGCTGCGGATCGCTGTAGCCGCTGGCCAGCATGTCGGTGTAGTCCCACACCAGGCTCGCGGTGTCGGTGGGGCCCTGAAGGTCGGTGTGGGTGACGCGCCAGCCCGGCCGGCGCTGGCTGTTGAGCAGCTCGATGTACTGCATGCCCAGCCGCGTCTCCTCGCTGTGGCGGGGCTGGCCGAGCTTCTCAAAATCGTCGATGCTGCGCACGACCGGCAGCACCTTGGGCTCCTGGCCGGGTTCGCGGACGATCTGGCATCCGAACGCCGATGCGTGCATGCCGATGTGGATGTAGCTGTTGAGCAGCGGCATGCCGTCGTCCGGATAGGTGCAGACCTCCAGCGCGCTCCGCATCTGGTTGATGAAGTTGTCGCGATACCGCTCGTCCAGCGCCAGCCCCGGCGGCGGCTGGTATTCCTGGCGGTTCCAGCCCATCAGACGGAACGCCGGGCGGCCCACATCTTCCATGGCCCACAGGCCCGTGAGAAACCGCTGAGTTGCTGCGAAATCAAGGCTCATTTAGCAAGTGCCTCACGAAGATAGGCGCGGCGCCCTTCGATGTCGAAACAGGCCTGCTGGTTGGTGCGCGTGATCTGAGTGACGATGGCGATGGCCTCCTGCTCGCTCATCTCGCGCGCCTCGACCTCCGCCTGGAGAGCGCGGGTGAGCCACTTGCGGGTCTGAAGCGAGTAGGCGACGCAGTGGGTGGGACTGAAGCAGTCGCCGCCGAAGGCGAACAGTTTGTTGATCGGCGCGGCGTGAAGGTAGCTCCGCACGAAGTTCATCGACGCGAACGGGTTGATGGACCACGCCCAACACAGGTCCACGTACACGTTGGCGTAATGCTTGGCCAGCGCGACCAGCTCCTCCCCGTATGGATAACCCATGTGCATCAGCACGAACCGCGCCCTGGGATAGGCCTTGAGCAGTACGCAGAGGTTGGCCGGCCGGACCCAGTCCAGGGGCATGCGGTCGTTGCCGGCGTAGTAGCCGGTGTGGATCTTGACGGGCAGGTTGTACTGGATGGCCAATTCCACCCCGCGCGCCAGGCACCAGTCGCCCAGACACAGACGGGCGCTGTCGTCGGCCGTCCGCGGCCATCGCAGCAGCGTCTCCAGCGCCCGGGCCGCATCCGCGTCGCTGCGCGGCTGCCACTGGAGCGTGCGGTTGTAGGCGTGCTGCGTCTTCACCGCGATGGCGGCCGGACCGAATCTGCTGAAGATGGCGGCCATGGCGTCGCGAAGCTGCTTGAGATTGCCGACGGCGATGCCGGTGTCCCTGGCCACTTCCTCGAAGTTGATCTGGCCGTTGCTGAAGCCGGCCCAGGACAGGTCGTAGAGGAAGAAGTCCACCCCCGAGGGATCGGGCGCGACGCGATAGGAGAAAAAGTCGGTCTGGATGTGATCGAGCCTGGCCTCATCGCGCAGCAGCCGCAGCCGCTGGCCGGGCTGACGGTACTCGGCCACGACATGATTCACGGCGGCCAGCGTCTCGGGAGTGATTTCCTGTACGCCGTAGAGCCGCCGCGCGTGCAGGCGCACCTTCTCGGCATAGCCCGTGTGGCGCATGGCGTGCCAGGCGCGGGCCAGCAGGGCGAAGCGGCCGGCGATATCCGGATTCGTGTGGTCAAACGCCCGCGTCAGTTCGTCGGGGGTTGCGCCGGCCGCGATCAGGTCGTCGCGCTGGTAGTTGCCGAACAGGTCGTTGAGGATGTCTTTGGCGCCGTCGCGCACCCACTGCTCCTCCCCCGGCTGGTGCTCGTGGGTGTCGATCATCCGGTTGGTGGAGATGAAATAGGCCAGCTCAGTTGGCATCGACGGTCTCGACTTTCAGCGTCTCATTCGGGCGAAAGCACGAAGCGCTGCCCGTGCACGGGTATGTGCGGCCGCAGGTGCGGGTACTTGACGTTCATGTACTCCTGGAAGTTGCGCGGGTCCTCGCTGTTCTGCTTGAACATCTCAAAATGTGCCGCCACCGCCAGGCGCGGCTTGATGGCACCGGCCAGGTCCACCGCTTCCTGATAGGTCATGTTGCCGATGCAGTTAGCCCTCAGTCGCCGTGCGTCGCGTCCGTTGATGGGCAGAAAGGCGACATCGAACGGCAACCATCTCTTCAGCGCCGTCTCCAGCCCCTCGTACTTGCACGTGTCGCCGGCGTGATAGACCCGGCAGCCGTTGGCCTCGATCACGAAACCCAGGTAGGGATGCCGCCCGGTGGCCGGATCGCGGTCGAGGAACTCGTGGGCGGCGGCCACGCCCGTGATTCGCACGCCCCCCACCGTGACGGTCTTCTGATCGTCCATGCCGATGAATCGGGCGGCGGGGATATTCAATGCCTCCGCCAGATTCGTCAGCAGCAGGTCGGGGACGACGAACTTGGCTCGTGGGGAGGCCTGGGCCAAAGCCGGCCACACATCGCGGTCGATGTGGTCGGCATGGTCGTGGGACCCGAAGATGAGCGTGGCGTTGACGACTTCGTGCGGCGCCAGCAGCGGCGGCACGGTGCGCCCTGCCAGGGGACTGAGAAACGGATCCAGGTAGAGGATGGCATCGCCCAGCTTGACGACGAAGCTGTGCTGCCCGAGCCACCAGAAGGCCAGCTCACCTGGACCGACGCGGGCCTTGTAGATATCGCCAATAAGCTGCGAGCCGCTGGTCATGGGTGCATCACCTGTGCCTGCTGCGAAATCCATCGCCCCACCGCCGCCGGGTCGTCGGCCGACACCGACTCCGGCAGCGTCAGCCATCGCCAGACCTGGGCAAAGGTGTAGGGTGCCTCGGGCCCGATGCTCACCTGGGGCGACATTGGCTCGATCTCCAGGTTCTCCGGCGCCAGCCAGAAGAACGCGTTGGCGCCGCCCATGTGGGGATACTTGCCGGCGGGATCCAGAGGATAGCTGATCAGCAGCACGTGCCGACCGTAGACGCAGGCGATCCAGCCGTTGCGCAACCGGGCGGCGACTCCCACGCCGGCGCCGGTCCCGCCGCGAACCACCAGGAATCCGTCGTGAACGCTCAGGCGATCGGCCGGACGCACCGTCGCGCCCTCGTGCACCGCGTAGCCCTCCGGCCCCGGTCCCGGGTGGGACTTATCCAGCGGCGCCACCGCATACGTCGTCGCTGGCACCAGCGCCCGCTCCCATACCGTCCACCCGCCTGACGCGGGCTTCTGCGCAGACACCGTCACGCTGTAACGCAACGTCCTACCATCCGCCGATAACTCATACCGTTTGGAGATCGACAGCCCCGTCTCGGCGTTGACCGCACTGCTCAGCTCCACCCCGCTCAACTGCGGCGAACGCTCGCCACGTTGGTAGTGCGGCACCACCTTTGGATAGGGGTGCAGCCACAGCCCGATCCACTGCCGGCGGCCATCGGCGCTCATCAGGTCGGTGGCGTTCCCGTCCCAGGGTCCCCAGGCGTCGGCGGCCGGCAGCACCTTGCCGTCGATCGAGGGGTCCTGCCACAAGACGTTGCCCTGGCCGAAATCCAGCACGCTGATCCGCCCCGCCCACTGCGGCACGATGACCAGCCGCGTCGGCCCGGCCGAAATCTCCACAGCCCCCTCCAGACCACGATGTGCGATCGGAGCATACCGTATCATGGGCGGCAGCGGTTGGCGGCATCCGGCCAGGATAGCCATTGCCGGCAGCAGCATCCCCACCGCCAGCGCGAAGCCAATGTGATGAATCAGACTTGGAATGTTCACGCCGCCCATGTTAGTGCCGGGTCGGAGGTAATCAAGCAGCCTCCTGTGCCTTCTGTTCCACCGGCGGAGCCTGTCAGGGCGCAACAGGGGGCCGCACCGCCCATGCGCCGCCGCTTCAAAACAATCCGCCGTCGACTTAGAATCACGCGCACCCATGAGTGATACGCCGGTCAACAAGTCCCAGATCCTCGTCGTCGACGATGAGCCCGACCACGCCCAGGTCATGTGCGACGCCCTCGACCGCCTCGGCCACCGCTGCGACGTCGCGTATAACCTGGCCGAGACCCGCCAACGCCTGGAACGCAAACAGTATGATGTGATCGTCACCGACCTGGTGATGGAGGGCCGGCAGGAGGGTCTGGAAGTGCTGGCGCTGGCCAATCAACAGGAGATTCCGCCGCCGGTCCTGCTGGTGACGGCGCACGCCGACATCCCCACCTGCAAGCGGGCCCTGAACGAAGGCGCCTACGACTACATCGAAAAGCCGCTGGACCTTGAGTATTTCCGCACCCAGGTCAACCGCGCCGCCGAAAAGGCAGCGCTGCAAAGGCAGAACCAGGTCCTTCAGGACCAGCTCGCCGATCGCGCCGGCTTCGAAACCATCATCGGCAACAGTCCGGCCATGCGCCGCGCCATACAGACGGCGCGCCAGGCCGCTCCCACCGACATCCCCGTACTGATCCTCGGCGAGAGCGGCACGGGCAAGGAACTTTTCGCCAACGCCATCCACAACGCCTCCCGCCGCCGCAAGCACCGCCTCGTGCCCATGAACTGCGCCGCCATGACCGAGAGCATCATGGAAGATGAGCTGTTCGGCCACGTCAAGGGCGCATTCACCGACGCCCGCCAGGAGCGCGCCGGTCGCTTCGAGCACGCCGACCGCGGCACCCTGTTCATGGATGAGATCGGCGACATGCCGCCGGCCATGCAGGCCAAGCTGCTGCGCGTGCTGGAGAACGGCGAGGTCTTCCGTCTGGGCTCCAACGACCCCATCAAAGTGGACGTACGCCTGATCAGCGCCACCAACCGCAATCTCGAGGAGATGGTGGCCGAGCGCCAGTTCCGCCAGGACCTGTACTTTCGCATCAAGGGCGTGACCATCAGCATCCCCCCCCTGCGCGAACGTCGCGAGGACATCCCCCTGCTGATCCACTTTTTCCTCAAGCAGGCCGCGGCCAGGCACGGCAAGCAGATCGAGGAGATCACCCCCGACGCCCGCCAGTTTCTGGTTAGCTACCACTGGCCGGGCAATGTCCGTCAGCTCAGAACGGTGATCGAGAACATGGTGATCCTGTCAACCAGCCCGCGCCCGGGCCTCGACAGTCTCCCCGAGGACATCCGCCCGCGCGACCAGCAGCCGGCGGCCGCCATGAACAATCTGGTCGGCATCAGTATCGAGCAGGCGGAGCGCGAACTGATCCGCAACACGCTGAAGCTGACCGGCGGCAACCGGGAACAGGCCGCCAAACTTCTGGGCATCGGCGAGCGGACGCTGTATCGGAAGATCAAGGAGTACGGGCTGTAGGGCGGGCACCGGGGGCAATGTGCTTCTGATCGCGATGAGGCGGTGAGGGTGAGGCGGCAAGCCCGCCTTGCGGGGCCGCCGGATGGCGGATAGGCTCATCGTCCATGGGGACCCTGATCACCCGCCTTCGATCGCTCAGCCCCCTGGGGCCGGTCTTCGGTCTGGAGCTGCGGGTCACCTCGCGCCGCAAACGCACCTACATGCTGCGCGTCGTCTATCTGGCCGGCCTGATGCTGCTTCTGCTGGCGATGCATACCAGCATGCGTTACGTCTACGACACCGGGCCGGTGTATGAAGCTCAGCGCCGCGCCCAGATGGGGCAGGTCTTCTTCGCGACGTTCGCCTGGTTCAACCTTTTCGCCATGGCCCTGGTCGGCCCCGTCCTTACCGCCACCGCCATCAATGGCGAGCGCCTGCGCAAGACCCTGCCCGTGCTGCTGATGACCCCCATTACCGCCTGGCAGATCGTTTCCGGCAAGCTCTTCTCGCGCCTCCTGGCCGCCCTGACGCTGCTGGGGCTGAGCCTTCCGGCCGTGGCGGTTGTGCGGCTGCTGGGCGGCGTGGAGGTAGAACAGCTCCTCGCCGTCCTCTCCCTGTCCATCGCCACCGTCATCGCCACCGCCGCCCTGGGGTTGTTCCTCTCGGCGCTGATCCCGCGTGCCTTCGGGGTGATCCTGTTGGCCTACGGGTTTCTGGGGTTCATCTGGTTCCTGGTCCCCCTGCTGAGCGGCATACTGCTGTTTGGTGTCCTGGAGGTGGCCGGCGCTGAAGTCCCGTTCTTCAAGGCACTCACGCTGCTGCATCCGTTTTTCGCGCTGACGTTCCAGACCATCCCCGACCGGCCGCCTTTTCCAGTTGTCGGCTGGTGGTGGTGCGTGTTGCTGCATGTGACCTTCGCCGCGATTCTGCTGGTGCTGACGGCGCTGCTCATCCGCCGCATAGCGCGTCGCGAGCACGAAGGCGCAGCGCCGCGGCCGACAGCCCCAGCGCCGCCGGCACCCGCCCTCAGCGGCATGCCCGCCGTCGTCGGACCCATGATGTCGGCCGGCGCGCTCGGACTTCCGGCCCTGCCATCGGGAACCGTCTATGGCGATCCTCCTCCCGTGCCATCCGCGCGCGCCATCGCCGCGCCGCCGCGCGAGGTGTCCGACAATCCCGTCCTCTGGCGCGAGCTGCGCCGCCCACTGTTCTCCCGGCGCTGGCAGTCGATCACCTGCGCGGGCGTCATCCTCGGGCTTCTGCTGCTGATGTACGCTCTCTTCGGCGCTGCCGAAGAACCCAGGTCAGGAAGCATGCTCTTCGCCGGCGAGACCCACGCCGTCTTCGCCATCGGCTTCTACGGCGTCCTGACTCTCATCGTCTGCGTCATCTCCGCCACCGCCATCGCCCAGGAGAAGGAGGGCGACACCTGGACGCTGCTTCTGGCCACGCCCCTGTCGGCCGGCCGGATCGTGTTCGGCAAGCTCCTGGGGCTGCTGCGCCGTCTCGTCTGGCCATACGCCCTGATCGTGGCCCACTTCGCATTGTTCACGCTCTTCGGGGTAATTCATCCGCTGGCGGCCGCGCTCAATCTGTGGCTGACTCTGGCGGGCAACAGCATCTGGCTGGCGTTGGGGCTGTATTTTTCGCTGCGGCTGAAGTCGGTGACGTTCGCGATCATTCTGACGCTGCTGGGTCCGGTTGTGCTGTACGGCGTCGTACCGCTGGTGCTGCTGATCGGCGGCAACATGCTTGCCGGCGAGGACGACTGGGCGGAGGTGGTCGGCTTCTATGCGCCGGTATACTACATGGGTCAGACTCTGGGGTCGTACCAGAGCCCCTACACGCGCGACGGCTACAACCGCTACGGGGGGTTCGGGGCCGGCTACGGCTCGGACACCGTGTGGATGCCTGTCCTCGGCCGCGTCGTGTGGCGCGACGTTTTTGCGTGGGGCTTCGCGTCGGGGCTTTGGCATCTTCTGCCGGCGGCGGGGATTATCTACTGGATCGTGTCGCGGTTTGACCGGATCGTCGGCCGCGCGCCGCAAAGCGCCGGCCAGGCGGGCGAGCGGACGGGCGCAGGCCCGCCCGCAGATTTCGCGGCCGGGGCGAACCAACCACCCCCGGCGAGCATATCAAATACAGACCCATCCGCCCGGTGCCGTGGCGGCTCGACTTGACCGTTTGCCGCGACACCGCAGCTTCGTCCGGGAGTTCAGCCCGATGACCGATGGACCTCATTTCACCACGTTGGATGCGACTCAGCTTCCGCCGGCCCTGGCCGAAATCCTGTGCCGAACCGCTCGTCACCACGGCCGCATTGAAGTGACCAACTGCGACGGCGAAAGCTGCGTCATTCTCAGCAAGCAGGAGCTGGAGAGCCTGGAGCGGGCACTGGAAATCCTCGCCGACAGCGACGGCGGCCAGGCCATGCGGCATACCGTGGAGCGCTTTGCCACGCTGGTGGCGTGAGCCTATGCGCTGACCGCCCGGCGCTCGCCGTCCAGCTCCAGCACCTTCGCGAACTGTTGCTCGAAGAGAGTGGCGTACAGTCCCCGCCGCGCCAGAAGCTCCTCGTGGCGGCCCATTTCCACCACGCGCCCCCCTTTCATCACGACGATGCGGTCGGAGTTGAGTATGGTCGACAGGCGGTGGGCGATGATCAGCGAGGTCCGACCCGCCAGCAACTTCTCCATGGCCTGCTGGATCAGGTACTCGCTGGTGGAGTCGAGGTTGCTGGTGGCCTCGTCGAGGATGAGGATGGCCGGGTCCTTGAGCAGTGCCCGGGCGATCGACAGCCGCTGCTTCTCGCCGCCCGAGAGGCGAAAGCCCCGCTCGCCCACGATCGTCTGGTATCCCTCGGGCAGCGAGGCGATGAAATCGTGAATGTTGGCAGCCCGGCAGGCTTCGACGATCTGCTCGGCGGTGGCATCGGGACGGGCGTAGAGCAGGTTCTCGCGGATCGTCGAGTGAAACAGGAACGTTTCCTGGGTTACCATGCCGATGTGCCGCCGCAACGACTCGAGCGTGATCTGCCGCAGGTCGCGACCGTCGAGCGTGATCCGCCCCTCGTCGGGGTCGTAAAAGCGCGGGACCAGGTAGGTGACCGTGGTCTTGCCGGCGCCGCTGGGACCGACCAGCGCCACACGCTCACCGGGAGCGATGTGAAAGCTCACGTCTTTCAGGGCAAACCGCTCCGACGGCTCGCCCATCGTCGGCGGTTCGCCTTCGCCCACGAACAGCCGCGGCGGCCGCGGATAGGTGAAACTCACATGCTCGAAGACGATGTCGCCGCGCGTGCTCTGAATGGCGACGGCGCCGGGGGCGTCGGCCACGTCCGGCTCCATGTCCAGGTACTCGAAGATGCGTTCGAAGACGGCCACGCCGCCCTGGATGTCCACGTACACCGTGGCGAGCTGGACCATCGGGCGGTAGAGGATGGTCAGCCAGGCAGTGAAGGCGATGAGCAGCCCGACCGTCAGTTCTCCCCTGATGACCTGGATGCCCCCGTACCACCACACCAGCGCCGGGCCGATGGTGCTGAAGACGCTGAGGATCATGAACAGCCAGCGCCCCACCACGGCCTGTTTGATGTTCAGGTCGCGCACGGCGGCGCTGTGGCCGGAGAAGGCCTCGGCGTCGGCCTGGCGCTGCCCGAAAGTGTTGGTCAGCAGGCATCCGCCGGCGTGGAGGCGTTCGCCAAGAAACCCCAGCAGCGACGCCTGGGCCTCCTGGGTCTGCGCGGAGAGGCGGCGCCGGATCGCTCCCACGATGCGCGAGGGCAGATAGAACGCGGGGACCACCGCCACGGCGATCAGGGCCAGCCGCCAGCTCGTGTAGAACAGGGCGATGGAGGCCGATGCCAGCAGCGCAGCGTTGTTGACGATCGCCACCAGCGTCTGGGTGGCCACGCCCTGCACGGCGTTGACGTCGTTGTTGATTCGGGAAACGATCTCCCCCGAGCGATTGGCCGTGTAAAAGCGCAGCGACATGCGCTGAAGGTGCCGGTACAGCTCATTGCGCAGGTCGAACATGATGTTCTGGCCGGCCCGGGCCGTCAGCGACTGCTGCAGCACGCCCAGCAGACCCACCACCACCGCCAGCAGCACCATGGTCCCGGCCATCCACGCCAGCAGCACGCTGTCGCCGCCGGGAATGGCGCGGTCGACCATCACCTTGGCGCACAGCGGCGG
>Ga0129299_1001639_pt1 | contig 14941 bp, 7 predicted proteins | sample ConPoolayeCmetaG_FD_94477 | JGI IMG/M metagenome (GOLD analysis project Ga0129299, IMG submission 94477) | Hot spring microbial mat communities from California, USA to study Microbial Dark Matter (Phase II) - Cone Pool mat layer C metaG ... | reverse complement strand
GGGCGGAGCGAAGCGCAGCCCCCGGTAAGCAGACGCCTCACCACCCCAACGCCCTGAAGGGGCGACATCAGGGCGCCACGCGCGGAGCGCACGCCGGCGGCGTCATCACGCCCTTTCAGGGCTGGGGAGGTTTGGGGGCGTCGGACTACCGTGGCCGTTGGCCCCGGCTATTCTCTCGTGCCCCTTTGGGGCGGAACATAACCCGCCAAAACTGTCACGCACCCGGCCATACGTCCTTCAAGACGGTCCGGCCGCAACGGATCGGACTCGTCTTCCCGCCCCGTTGCCGGCCGGGGCATTTCATCTCACGGACGATCACTCGGACGCGAACCCGCGCCGGGGAGGCGGCCCAACGGGACGTTCGTCAGCGTGACGATGGACCCGGGTGCGCGCGACCGCCGAGTCCCACGCGAAACGGCGTGGCGATCCAGCCGGTCGGAGCGCTCCACTCGGGCAGGTCAACGGGGCGGCTGGGCGGCGTTGGGGCGGCGGCCAGGAGCACGCCGGCGATCACCGAGGCGAGCATCGTTTCTCTCCAGTCTCGACGGCAAAGGCTTTCAGGCCGGACCCATCCAACCCGAACCGCTCACGCGCCGAAGCACTGGAGCGCATGGGTGAGCACGCGATGGACATACGGGTCCGACATCTTGTTGGCGGCCTGCATCTCCTGAAGCGCGGGTCGGGCCTTCTCGTCGAGGCGGTCAAGAATGTTGGCCGCCTCGAGACGGACCCACTCGTTCGGATGTTTCAGACCTTCCACCAGAACAGGCATGGCCTGATCGGTTCGTCCGATCCGGCAAAGGGCCTCGGCCGCGGCGAGGCGAACGTCAGGCGAGGTGTCCCTCAGCGCATCACCCAGCGGACCCAAGGCCGCCTCCGCCCCGTTAGCCAGCGCAAGCAATCCCACCACGGCCCAATAGCGGACCGCCGCATCCCGGTCGCTTAACAACGCCACGAGCTTGGGCAGGTTCTCCGGGCACATCCGCGAGGCCAGTTCCGCCGAGTCGATGATGTGTTCCTGGGGATAGGTGCTCGGATCCCTTCGGACGACCTCGTACGGCGGTTGGCGACCGAACCGCGTGCGGAGCTCCGCCTCGGGCAGAAAGCCCAGATCGCGGATATCGATCATCCAGCGGCGCAGCTCGCCCCGCAGGCGTTCCAGCACCTCGCGGTGCATCGGGTCGCCCGCGAGGTTGTTGACCTCCCACGGATCGGCCTGCGTGTCGTAGAGTTCCTCGGGCGGTTTGGTCTTGGCCATGAACACCGCAGCCGGGCCGGTCAGTTTGCCCTCGTCGGCCAAGCGCTGCCAGACTTGCAAAGTCGGCATCTGGTACCCGTACTCGAGGTGTTGTTCGTGAAACCACGGTCGATGCGGCATGTAGTTGCGGATGTACTTGAAGCGCCGGTCCCGCACGCACCGCAGACAATCCGTCCGCTCGTCCATCCGGTCACGAAAACCGTGGATGTAGTCGCGCGGATCGGTCGCCTGCTCGCCGAGAAACGCCCTCCCCTGCATGTGCGGGGGAACCTTCACGCCGGCCAGACTCAACACGGTCGGTCCGAAGTCCACAAAACCGACCAACCGATCGCTGACGGACGCAGGTTTGCCGCTTGCGAGGTGCTGGTACTTGGGTGGAAAACGGATCAGAAGCGGCACGCGGAGGCTCGAATCGTACAGCCACCGCTTGCTCCGCGGCATGCCGGCACCGTGATCGGCAAAGAAGAACACGATCGTCTCGTCGGCCAGACCGTCCTGGTCAAGCTCGCGGAGGCGCTTGGCCATCTCCCGGTCGACGACGGTGATCATGTCGTAGTAGCGTGCCCAGTCCTTGCGGACCTCCGGTGTGTCCGGGTGATAGGGAGGCAACGGCGCCTTCGCGGGGTCGTGCCGTTCCTGCGGCGTGAAGTCCTTGATCCGCTCCCGGTAGGCCTGCTCAGCGAGCCGGATCTGGCTTTCGTGGCTTTGGGTATAGTTGAAGACTGCGAAGAAGGGTTGATTCTTCGCGCGACCTCGCCAGTGAGCGGAGGCGCTGCAGTCGTCCCAAGCCGTCTTGGGGTGTTTGAAGTTGTAGTCCGTCTTGACGTTGTTCGTGCAGTAGTACCCGGCTTGGCGGAGGTACTCGCTGAAGCACCGAACATACTCGGGCAGAGTGCCCGCACATCGCATCGGATGCGTCCCGATGGACGACGCGTACATCCCGGTGATCAGAGTCGATCGGGCCGGTGCGCACACCCCAATGGGGGCAAAGGCGTTCGTATAACGCACGGACTGAGTCGCCAGCCGATCGAGGTGGGGCGTGACGGCATAGGCATCGCCGTAACAACCCAGGTTCGGGCTCATGTCTTCACACGTCAGCCAAAGGATGTTCGGCCGGCTCGAGGATGCGGCACGTCCGCCGTCCGCACCGATCAGGACGGACGCGGCCCGCGGGCCGATCGTTAAACTACCGGCGAGAGTTTTTAGGAACCGTCTGCGACCCACGTCTGGTGAGTGTCTCATCACGGAGTTCCCCGACGATCAACAACCCGTAGATCTCAAGCCGACAGGCGAAGACCGTGCCGGGCACGCTCCTGCCGCGCCGTCCCCGGCCCCCTACGGACTCCACGACACCGTGCCCGGGCCGGACGTGGGCAGTTCAGCCCGTCGGATCACGCCGTTGGGGCTGCGTACGTCCCGCCCGGATTCACCGAGAATGCGGAGCGAACCTTGGCCCGGCGGAACGAGCTTCACGTCCGTATTCGTCCGAAGCGCATAGGTTCGCGGCGACACGCCCGTCAGGGCCAGATGGTGTTGGATCGTCGCTTCGTCACCGGGTTGGAGGTCGTGATAGTGGAAGACCTGCCCCACGGAAAAACCCGCCGCGGAGTCGACCCGGATGGTCATCGCGCCGGTCGATGCGAACTCGACCTGGCGGATCCGCGTACCGGCCCCACCGGGCGTGGCCTGAAGCCACTTGCCCCGGAAGAACCCCGACGGTTTGGTCCGCACCACCGACCGCGCGTACTCGTGCGGAACCCGCGTCACCAGCGTGTGCTCGTCCGGGATTTGATGGACGATGCCCCGGCCGAGGATCGTGTCCGTCTGTTCCACGAGCAGGCGATCGGAGGTGATGTCCTTCAAGACATAGGCGGTGTTCCGCGAGTAGTCGGGACGGTTGACGTAGAGCGGATTTCCGTCGTATCGGCGATCCTGCGGCCACGCGCTGTCGATGCGGATCGAATTCGATCCGGGGCTCGGCAGCTCGACCACGACGGCAGTGCGGTGCGGCGAGTCCGGCTCAAATCGCCATCCGGCCACGGTCAGGTACCGGGCGTCGAGCAGCTCGACCGACACAAGGTCTTTACCCTTCAGACGGCATCGGGCGATGGCCCCCCGAGCAGACACCTCCAGGTCGCCGTCCTTGCCCGTCACCGCCGAGTCGGCGTCGGGTCCCAAGCACCACAGGTCGCGCTGCCCGTCCTGCAGATCGACGACCAGGGCGATCGCGGACTCGGCGGACAGGTCCTTGCCGTCGTCGATTCGGCGAACCGCCTTGACGAACGGCGGGCGATCGCCCGCACAGGTCTCCCAGATCGTCACGAAGCAGGAGGACAAGTCCGGGGCCTGTCTTCGCCGGATGACGTGCCGCGCCTTGGGGTAGCTCGGGTACAACCCCGGCCCGACCGCCGTGACGACCTGCACGTCCGGGTCCTCCAACGGCAGCAACCGAAACCGCGTCCCAACCGGATCCTTGAACAACCACGTGGCGGACCAGGGACCGGACGGGCGGGCGAACGCCGGCTTGACCAGGAACCCATACCCGTTCCCGGGCGGTGGGTTCCAGTACGGCTTGTTCGGGTAACCTTTCATGTCGCCGTCGTTGAGCTGCCGTTCGCCCCAGGCATAGTCCTTGCCCGCCAAACTTCCCGGTTGGGGCTCGCCGAATTGCAGGCCGTCGAACGCCACCTCCGTCGAAAGGCTGTGGAACGGCAGGTCGTGTCGGCGCCCGCCGCGGACACGAAAGACGTCCAGCGCGTAGCGATCGGTCAAGGCGATCAACCGCCGATAGACCTTCACCCCCGCGTGTTCGTAGACCGTCGAAGACGCCTCGGCCAGCACCAACCCGGGCAGGTCGGCGAAGTGATGGAGAGAACCACCGAACGTCCCACCCCCGTGGGAGGTCTCGTCGACGACCACGGTGTTGTGGCTGATCGTCTGTTTGGCCCACCCCACCTGGGTGTGGGTGCTACCCAGAGCGTAACCGAGGTCGTAGGAGACCTCGTACCCGCCGGCGAAATAGTTGACGTTCAGGTCGTCGAGATGACCGTGAACCAGCGACGGTCCGAACCGCAGGATCGCCGCGTGGGCCTCGACACCTTGGCCCATCCGCAACACGGCGAGCCCCTTCTGCCCGACGAAGAACGAACCGTCCAGATACCGCCGCATCCGATCCGTGATCGTCCCGGCTACCGGCGCGTCGTCTGGTTTGTGGAAGACCCGCCACTCGACGACGCCCATCATTCGCTGGTCGGCATCCGGGTCTTGAGACCGCAAGAAGTCGAGCAAGGCCGCATACTCGGCGCGCCGCTTCGGGTCGGAGACACGCGCGGCGAGATACTCCGTGTAGCGGCAGTCCCAGATGTCGGGCGGGTTATACGGCGGGGACCGCCGGCTCCACGTCGGGGCCATGTCGCCGTAGGGGGCGTTCTGACCCAGGCACACGGTGGCCATCTGCGGAAGGAAGTAAAACGCCTCAAACTTCGGGTCGTCATAGAGATTCAATCCGTTCGGAAACACGGGCCCCCGGTAGTTCAACAACGGCTCGGAAAAGGTCAGATACAGGTCCCGCGTGTGCCACCCGTAGCTGGCGGAGGTCTCGAAGTACTGGCCGTCACGATCCACGTTGTTGGCCAACATGGCGCGGATGCCGTACGGCCCGTCGACCGCCCAGGTGATGTACTCGGGAATTCCCAACAGGACCCCGACGGCCAGCGCTCCGCGGAGGTAGTCCGCCTGTCCGTTGTGCAGTCCGCCCTGCCGGACCGACATGTCGTAGCAGTACGTCGCCCCGTTGAGCAACAGGTTCTTCTCGATGTTCTGCCGGCGGGTCAGACCGGCTCGGGACGAGGGCTCCTCCAGCGCCGGATGGTCGAAGATCCGGTCGTAGATGTCCACAAGGTGCACCAGCACCCGGGCCACCTGATACCACGGCCGGTTCAACCGACCGCTGGGCGGATCGGACGGGTAATCCCACGAGCCCTTGTCGCACGACGGATAGATCCGCGCGATCTCGTCCAGAACAACCGCCGCCATCCGACCCGCCCGCGGATCGCCCGTGAGCAGATGGATCGTGGCGCAGGGTTTGGCCAGTTTGAAAATCAGCGTCTCGACCACCCATGCGTTGTACGAGCCCACGAAGTAGTGGACCCGCTTGTCCTTTCCGACGTACCCGGTTCCCGGGTCGGGGTGATCCTTGTCCGGCAGGACATGCCCGTTCGAGCAGATCACGTGGCCGGGCTTGTCGAAGGACGCCCGGGCCTGTCCCCAGGTGCCCCACGACCCGGCACAGATCGGGCAGCCGGTGAATCCGTAGGCGAAGCACGCCCCCTCACCGGGAACGACCGACCGGATCCAGTCGGGGTCTTTGCCGTCCCACTCGGCGACGGACTTCTTGATCGAGTCGAACCACGCCTTGGCGGTCGGATCGGTTTGAATGCGCTTCCTGGCCCGCTCGACATCGGCGGCAGTCAGGTAGACGGTCGGGTGGCGTGAGGCGTTTTCGGACGTCCGCCGGGGTTCGGCGGTCGTCCACAGGACCCACCCGAGCAAGGATGCGATGAAGATGAACATGAACGTGCTCCTCGCGGGTACGACAGGATCACAACGAACCGATGCCGTGACCGGTCCACGGTGTTCGCCGTATGATACTCGACGAACGCCGTGAGGCGGATCCCCCGGACAAAAGATCGGTCGGGGGATCCCTACCGGATCGGCAAAGGAATTGGCTTGAGCCCGCCGAAGCCTTAGAATCCGTGGTGTGTAGAGTCGAGTGTGGGTACCCATCTTGCGAGGAGATCCCAATGCGCACGCCATGTTCATGGGGAGCGGCCGCATGGTTGTCCGGGCTGTGTCTCGCCCTGGTATTGTCCGGGTGCCGTCGTGAGGAACCTCCCGAGCCCGGCAAGCCCCCGGTGCCCAAGATCCCCAGCGGCGTTCCGGAGAAGAAACCCTCCGCCCAGGTCTCGGAGACGTTGCCCTCGATGAGACCCGTTCCTACAAGGGAGCCGGCAGCCACCCTGCCGGGTCCACTGGCGGTTGACATTGGGGTCCGCACGCCGACGACCGGACCCGCGCCGGCGTCACCGGACGACCAGGATTCACCGGACGCGCCGCCGTTCCTGCCGCGCAGCGGAGTGGTCCCCAACTGGACCAAGCACGAACCGATCCGCACGGCGCTTCCGGGCGAACTGGTCAAGGTCATGCGCCCGGAGACGGCCAGGGTCATCGAACCCTATCAGGTCAAGCGGGCGGCCCTGTGCGCTTATCGTTTCATGCCCCCGGATCGGTCCCCCGGCCAGGTGGTTCGTGTCCTGGTCGTTGAGACCCATCTTCCCGAAGACGCCTACGGCATCTTCACGGTTGAAAGAACGGGCGAGATTTCCAGGGAACCGGGGCTGTGGATGGCGACGGATTCCAGCGGTCGGTCGTTGACCATCCACGTGTGGAAGGGACGACACTACCTTCAGCTCGAGGCGCAAACGCCCGGCGATGCGTCCCTTTTGGAGGCCTGCAGGGCGCTGATCCGCAAGATCACCTTCCAAATGCCCGATGCCTCACCGCCGGAGTTGACCGAGGCTTTTCCTCGACCCGGGTTGATGCCCAACCAGCAGTGGTTCATACGCGGTTGGGCGTCGTTGGCGGGTCCGGGCGCGGCGGGTCTGAAATTCGCCGACTCCAAGTCGATCAGCGACGCCCTCGGGTTGGACAAGGACACCCAGATGGTCATTGGCACCTACAAGGTCCGCGGTGCGGTGCGCCCCCACGTGGTCTGGGTCGTTCGCTACGAAACGCCCGAGGAGGCCCGAAAGGCCTACGATCGCTATCAGGCCTACCTGGACAAGGCGACGGACCGCGAGTCGGGCAGCACCATGTTGCTCAGACCCACCGGTCGGTATCTTCTCGGCACGTGGACGGCGGAGGAGGAATCCATCGAACCCGTTCTGCCGAAGTTGCGATCGAACCTGGGATAGACCCACGTCCGGCGCACCGCGCGACGACGGATTTGATCCGACCCCGGGGCTTGCGTTTTGTCGGTGCACACGGGAGAAGGATCGGCTAGAATTCCGGCGGACGGGAAGCCGACAAGGTGACGCATGGCCGTTGAGTCTCGGGTAACGGTGCACAACATCAAGCACGTCACGGTGGTCAACTTCCGCGACAGCTCCATGCTGGACATGGCGCTCATCGAGGACATCGGTCGGATGCTCTACCCGCTCGTGGATCGACAAGACCGCCGTCACATGGTGCTGGATTTCAGCGAGGTCGAGTTCATGTCCTCGAGTACCTTGGGGGTTCTCCTGACACTACGCCAAAAGTTGATGAAGGTGGGGGGGCGTGCGGCCATCTGCGGCCTGCGCCCGGAGCTGCGAAGGGTTTTCAAGATTGCCGCCATCGAAAAGATGTTCGACTTCTACCGGAACGAGGAAGAGGCCCTCAACAGCTTCGGGGTCCACACCACCGAAAGATAATCAGCCGAGTCAAAGGAAATGACATCCGTGAGTCAGACAAAGGACATTCTGTCGATCGTTGAACAAGACGGCGTGATCATCGTGCGATTCACCCGGAGCCGGATCTTCGACGTCGAAACCGCCGAAGCCCTGGACGCCGAGTTCCGACGGGTGATCCCGGGAAAGGCGGATGGTTGCTGGATCATCGATTTTTCGGGATTGGAACTCATCATCAGCCGGGTCGTGAACAGCCTGCTGATTGCTCTGCGGCTGATCCGCGATGGGAAGGGGCAGATCTACCTCTGCAATATGAACGAGACCATTGACCGGGTAATCCGGCTGGCGAGGTTGGACCGTGTGTTCAAAACGTTCCCCACTCTGGAGACCGCCCTGGCCGCCGCCAAAAGCACCCCGAGCAGTTGAACCCAAACTTCCTTCACCGCCGTCTCCGAACGTCCGCGAAAGGTGCTATGCCTTCACGCGGGGTGCCTTCGGCGAACCGCACGTAAGTACGCCACCCGTCCGGAGCATCCGCGGCGTCGTGATTCCGCGCGGCACTCCGCTCAGGGGTTGGGCCACGATTCCGCGTTCAGCTTGCGGCCGATTTGTTTCCACCACTCGACCGCGAGCGTGTACTGATCCGTGGAGATCATGTCCACACCCGCCTGCACGCAGGCGGCCCACGCGGCGTCCCATCCACCCGCAATCAACGGCTCACCCGGGTGGGAGAAGTGGCGGACGTTCAGTGTGTAGAAGCGAAGTCGGTAACCGTGCCTCCGCGCACCGGCCACAATCTCAGTCAGCCAAGCCCGGGTCTCGCCGGACAATCCCGTTCTCTGGGACTCGCCTTGATCGCCGACGACAACATTCCAATTGATCGTCAGATAGCCCACCCCGGGATGCGGCGGTTGCCGGAGGTACCGTCGCAGGGCCTCACGGGCGGATGCCCCGCCGAACCCCTCGTCGCGTCGGGCCAGGAGCTCTCCCTCCTGGGCGGCCAGGTTGAGATAGGCCTGCCCGATTCGCCTCGATCCGGTCAGGCAGACGGAGACGGGTCCTCTGCTTCGCAGGGTACCGTCCGGAGCGAACCGGCTCAGCGCGTCGCGGTGTTCCTTCAGGTAGTCGTGCAGGGCTCGGCCGGCGGGGGTCGGGTCGCCCGCCTTAAGGTCGATGATCAGTGTGTGGTCATATGGTTCGGATCGCCATGTCTTCCACAGCGGCACCAGAAAGTTGTGCAGCAACGGTTCCGACGGCGGTCGATCGGACTTGTGCGTTACCACGAAGCCGCCTGCCGAGGGTTGGTAATTCACGTCGACCTCGATGTGACGGAGTCCCGCGGTCAGCGCTTCGGCCAATCGCCGTTCGGCCATTCGCGCGCCGAGATCACTGTAGCAGTTGTGCGCCGCAAACGGGCACGGGGGTTCGGAACGGACATCCGCCGGGAACGCCGCTGTGCCCAGGCACGCCACCCATAGGATCGACACGCGGGACACGGATCGTCCGCCTCTTGTCTGCGCGCCCACGCGCACCGCGAACGGAGGGATTCGGCAACGACATAATTATCGCGGCCCGGGTATCGAACGATCGGTACCCGGGCCGCGGAATTCTCAGCCGGTACGGTTGCGAGCAGTCGTCCGCCGCACGTGCCTCGCTCAGTTGCCGGCGGCCGGTCCGCCCTGCCCCTCCCCTTGACCTTCGGTTGGGGGTGGGGGCTGTCCTTCGGTCGGGGGTGGAGGTTCGGCCGCCTCGGCCTTGGGCGCCTCTTTCACCGGTTCACCGGCGGGTGGGGTTGGCTCGGCCCCGGTGGCCGCGGTGATTTCTTCCTCCTCGTACTCCTCGAGGTAGACGTCTTCGAGGTCCGTCGCGTCGACCTCGCGGCGCAAGAGGTAATAGATGATCGTGCTGGCCGACAGGAAGAAGCTCACGGCAAACGCCGCGACCAAACCGACGACGATGAACGTCCAGAACGTGATCAACCACTTGCAGAACGTCTCGGTGCCGCTCAACGGATACTGACCGAAGGTGCCATAGAACCGTCCCGGTTCGAGCAGGGCGGTCCGCGTCCATATCGCGCTGAGCTTTCCGACGGTTTCGGGCAGGCGGCTGCTTCCGTCGATGTTCATTCCCAAACCCGCCGCCACGTGCGTCACGTTGAGCATGAGGTGAGCAAAAAGCCGGACAAACAGGTAGCAGATGGCCCCGTAGAACCCGCTGACCAGAACGTAGAACGCCGTCCGCCACGGCTTGCTGTACACGTAGCTGAAGGACCGGCTGAGGGCGTCGAAGCTGTCCGACCCCTCCACCGCGACGGTGGGGAACATCAGCATGAACCCGGTCACGGCCCCGATCATCACCAGGACGATCACGAACCCGCCGACCAGGGCGAGGGGCCACAACACAGCGGCGATCACCTCGCCCACGTACGGGATGGCGGAGACCAGACCGCCAAAGAAGAGGAAGAAGCCCATGACGCACACCAGCGCCACGGGAATCAGCGGGGCAAAGAAGAAGCTGAACAGCTTGCGCCCGCTGAACTTGAGTGCCTGTTTGATGGCGATCTTCTCATCTCGGGCGGTATGCAGCGCCGCAATCCGCGCGATCGCCCCGCCGAACAGCGACCAAATCAACAACAGCAGAACGGTGAACACCACGGCATAGAACCAGTGGGCGCCGAACAACCACACCACGCCTCCCAAACCGTCCACCAACGCCCCCTTGAGTCCCGCCGAAGGGGAGCCGCCGATCCCCAGGTCCAGGGCCAACACCGCTCGGATCGCCTTGTGAAATGTCGCCCTCTGGTGTTCGAACAGGGCGCCGAAGATCCCCTTGCCCTCCAGTTCCCCGAGTTCTCGAAGGACCTCTTGGGCGGCCAGGGCCTTTGCAATGACCTCGCCCTCTTCCTTGCCGCAGACCTTGGGATCCTTGGTCAGAACGTTCAGGGAGGCGGTGCTCTGTTCCAGCGTAACGTTGCCCTTCGCACCGATCAGCGCGCCCACCATGACGTGCTCGTAGGCCTTGAACAGGACCTCTCGTTTGTCTTTGTCGGCCTTCTTGATCCGCTCGTAAACGGTGTCTTCCAGGACCCCTTCCGCCTTGGATCGGGCCTCCCGGGCGGCGCGGCGGATGTCGTCTTCGGCCCGACCGCTCTTGGCACGATCGCGGGCCACGTCCGGTTTGATCTCCGGATCGATCTTGCTCAGCAAGACCGCCTCGCGTTCCCTCCGCACGGTCTGGACGGCGTCGAGCCACTCGCGGAACCCCTTGCACCCGCGGAGGTCGATGTAGGCGCGGACCTCGGTCGTCGCCACGGGTTTCGCGCCGCTCCGGGCGATCGCCGAAACGTCCGTTGGCGGCATGACGGCCGTTCTCGACCAGATCACGTCCATGATCCGTCCCACGACATAGGTCAGGATGATCGCTACCAAGGCGAGAAGCAGCTTGCTGGGATGGACGGCAATCCGAAAGGACCGAAACAGTTGAGTGAACGGAAAGGACTCACCCCAGTTGATCCGGCGAAGTTCCTGCGGGTCATCCGGCATGGATCGATCCTCCTCGCTGACTTCCTTTGACAAACAACACCGCGCTCTGTCACCTCGGGGCGTAAACCCACTGCGATGGGGACTATCGAGTGACCGTAGTCAATCCACCGCTGCGACCTTGACCGCGGGCTTGCTCCCTTGACAAGCCCTTACCGCGCCAACGATTGCAAAAAAACAACCGCGGGTATTATAGCGGGGGTGCATGAGGCGCCAACGCCTTTTTTGAAGTTTTGGGCCCGGTTCAAAAACGGGGACAGTTGCTCATAAGCCGTCGGCCCACCCGTAGAGGACGAAAATGACGGGGGATCGTAGCACGGCCCTCTTGGCCATGATCCCAGTAGCATGGGCATCTTGCCCATGAACACTCACGGGCGGGACGCCCGTGCTACGACGATTCACGGGCGAGGCGCCCGTGCTACGGATGAACCAGGCCCGTTTTCGTCGTGGCAGCCAACGGGAGGCTCGGAGCCACTCCCCGTTTTCGAACCGTGCGAAGTCTTGCAGTCCTATACGCGACGCGATCCATCGCGGGCAGGAGGCGAGCGCCCATTGGAGACCAACCACGTCACCGACCACGTCATCGCGAAGACGAACACGGCAGCCCCCAAGGCCGATAGGGTCAGTTGACGCTGGTTCGCCAGACCCGGCGTCAGCGACACGCCCAGAAAGTCCGCCGTGTCCCGTCGTTGCGCCGGAGTCGCCGCGGCCGCCCGTTTGCGACATTCCTCGATCTGCCGGTCCACGTCGGAAACCCGAAGCGTCAGGGTCCGCAACCGTTCGCCGGCGAGTTCGGCGAGAACCTGCTGCCGTTCGAACGCCGTTTGTTTGACCCGGGCCTGGCGCGCCTCCTCCATCCATTTGAGGACTTCCTCCCACGTCCGATCCCGCGCGGCCGACCACTCGGCGGCCTGTCGGGTCAAGTCTTCAAGGCGCTTGGCATGTTCTCCCGTCGTCTGGTCTTCGATCCGCCGCTTGAGTTCCTCGGCGATTTGGCGCTGTCGTTCGGCCAAACGATTCCGCAGTTGGCCGACCTCCTTCAGGCAGTCATTCAACCGCGGGTTGCTCATCGGCATGATCTCCGCCCCCACGTTGGCGAACTCTCGTCGAGCCGACGTGAGATCGTCCGCCCGCCTCTTCAAAGCATCTTGGATGGCGGTCCGCCCGGTCGTGTCCTGCCCGCTCACTGGGGTGATCGCCTGGATCTGATTGTTGATGGCCACGATCGGTTGGCTGAGCCGGTCGAGGAATTCCGAGAGCATTTTCTCCGCACGGTGTTGCTCGCCGAGCATGTCCGCCTGACCCGCAGCGGCGTCCTGCTGTCGGAGTCTCTGCAACTGGTCGTCCCACCCCTTGATCACCTCGGCGGTCACGTCGCGACAGGTCATCAGCTCCGTTCGGATCCGCCTCAGGATGGTTTGGACGTCTTCGGCCGGTCTTCCTTGCGCCCTGGCAACCACTTCGCGGTCGAAGGCCTGGATCTTCTCCGACAGCGCCGCCAACGGTGCGCGGGCGGCGTTCAGGCCGTCCAGCAGGTATCCCCGGAGCTGCTGCTCCCTGAGGCGGAACTGCTCGCCGTCCTGCTGCAATTGTGCATCGCTCGAAAACGCCCGACGCAGCGCCGTCGAATCCACCTCGACGACCGGCCGGCTTGCAGCGCCCATGGACAACTGCTGTTGGGCGGCCGCGGCGGCCTGCCGCGCCGCATCAAACGCCTGCAACGCGGCGGCCAATTGCTTCTCCACCTCATCCAGTGGCGGATCGGGCCGCTGGGTCTGGACGGATTTCTGCGCGGCGGCCAATTCCTCGGCGGCGCGGTTTCGGGCTTCCTCTCGGCGGGCCTTCTCCGCCTGAAGCTCCTGAAGCTCGGCCGGGGGGGGGTTCGGTGCGCCCGACCGCTTGTTGATGTGTGCCTTCATCGCCGTGCCCAGCGCGTCGATGATCGCCTGGGCCCGCTGGGGATTGGTCGTGACCGCCCGGAGTCGGATCTGCCCCTCGTCGGGGAACGCCCTGACCTCGAGCTCACCCCCGGGACCCATCATGTTCCGGATCTCGTCCGCCGAAACGTCCGCGTCCAATTCCTGCGCGGCGGTCGTCAGGATCGGCTGCGACCGGAGCAGATCCGCGTACTGCGCCAGGACGTCCTCCGGCGAGACCTCGGTCGTGATGTGGATGACGCCTTGAACTTCCCGGCGCAATCCGATGCCGAGGACCACCGCGATCGCCGCCGCCGCCGCCAGCAGAGCGGACGCCGTCAACGCCCGGCGGAGATTGAACCCGCCGACCTGGATCACGACCGGTTGGTCCCCCAGTCCCTCCTGCGTCCGTTCGGCGATCTCACGGAGCGACTCGACCTCGGCGGCCAGACGGTGCTCCCGTTCCGTCAGGTCCGCCGCCTGGCGGGCGAGTTCCTCGCGCCGCTGATCCAGCATCTGGCGCTCTTCGGCGACCTGGTGCGCCGCGTCCTGCCGCTCGTGTTCGAAGCGGCGGGAGTCCGCCTCGAGCCGGGCGGCCTCGTCCGCGAGGCGTTTGCGCTCTTCGGCAATCTCCCGTTGTCCAACCTGGATCTCCGAAGCCGCCGCATCCGCTTGGCTCCGGCGTCGCTCCAAGTCGGCCTGCGCCGCCGCCAATTTCTCGAGCTGCTGCTCGATCTCTTGGCGTTTGCGGAGGAGTTTCTCGTTCTCCTCGGTGAGTGCCTGACGTTGCCGGTCAAGCTGCGAGGCCTGTTCGCGGAGGTCTTGCAGCTTGGGCTCCAACATCGCCCGTTGCGTTTCGATCTGATCGCGCTGTTGGTCCAGCTCGGCCTTGACCCGATCGAGGTGCGATTCACGAGCCCGAAGCTCCTCGGCCTGCGCATCGAAGCGGCTCTGCATCCTCAGGATGCGCTCACGGTCGGCGGCAAACGCCTCGATCTGTTGGGTCAGCAGGGCGGCCCGCCGCTCATACTCGGCGTGGGCTTCGGCGATCCGACGCTCCTGATCCTCGATCTGCCGGCGTCGTTCATCCAGCAAGGCCTGCGCCGCCTCGCGTTCGGTCTGCCATTCGACCCGGGCGGCGGCCGCCCGACGTTCCGACTCGCGCAGGGCGGCCTCTCGCTCGTCCAGTTCACGTTGTCGGGCCGCCAACTGCTGCCCCCGCTCCGTCACCTGCGTCAATTGCCCCTCAAGCTGATCAAGCTTCTTCCGCAACTCCGCCCGGTGCTGTTCGCCCTCTTTCTCGAGCCGTTCGCGCGTCTCGTTCAACCGCGCCAGCTCCCCCTCCACCTGGTTCTGACGTTCGGCGAGCTGTTCGCGCTGTGCCGTCAGCGCCGCCCGCTGTTTCTCGATTCCCTCGGCTCGCGTGGCCAGGGCCGCCTGCTCCGCCGTCAGGCTCGCCCGCTGCTGGTCCAGTTGCTCGCGTTGCGCCGCGAGGCGATCCCGCTCGCTGCGAAGCTCCAACCCTTCCTGATCCAGCTGCTGCCGACGACGCGCCAACTCGGTCTGCACCCGTTCCAGCTGGGTCCGCTCTTGGGAGATCCGTGCCTCCTCGGGTGCGAGTTCCTGCCGTTGGCGAGCGAGTTCCCGACGATCGGCTTCAAGCTGCTCGGCCTTTTGGTCCAGGTCCGCGGCGCGGCGCTCCAGTGCCGCCTGCCACTCCTCTACGCGATGCCGATCGGCCGCCAGCTCCGCTCGTTCCCGGCGGATCTGGTCGTGCAGGGT
>Ga0129299_1001638_pt1 | contig 14941 bp, 15 predicted proteins | sample ConPoolayeCmetaG_FD_94477 | JGI IMG/M metagenome (GOLD analysis project Ga0129299, IMG submission 94477) | Hot spring microbial mat communities from California, USA to study Microbial Dark Matter (Phase II) - Cone Pool mat layer C metaG ... | reverse complement strand
TCTCAAGTCATGGCCGGCTCCTGCCGCTAAACAGTCAGCCCATGGATATGTAGCGGCCCCACTCATGTTCCAGGCGCCGGTCCTTGAAATTGACGAGGAACTATTTCGCGCGACGATATCACCAATTATGCATTGCAGATGCCGTTGATACATACCCCCTTGGTCCGAGCCGCCCCGATCACCGGTTATCCAGAACCTGTTCAGCTCGAGGGCAACCCGATCAGCGTAAATTGCCACGCCATGCCCAACGCTCGTTTGACTGGCGGTCCGGATCTGAGACAAAAGCTACGGTCCAAAGACGCGATAAAACTGCAATGGAGCGTTGGTGGGCGTATCAACCGTCAGTTCAAGGCGGCCATCTGTCAGATTTGTGGCGTAGAGAGTGTCCCAATTGGCGGCCGGCCAAGGTCGCGTCCCAGCCCCATCCCGAGGATGGACAGCAGTGCTCGGGTCTTGCGGCGCGTAAGTTCTCGCCAGGCGAGGTTGATATAGCTTGCTTTCAACTTATTTTCCTTTTCCGAATTTCCTCGACACTCTCCACTCAATCATAGGCGACCACCGGCTTGCGAAACTGATTGGGCTTGCCGTCTGTCTCCTTTCCGCCGAACGCTCTGTTGTTAGCGGTCGAATGCTGCCGTGACGTCACGTGCCCACTGTTGTTCGTCTCTGCCCTGTGGATGGACCGCTATGACGCAGCGTGCGCCGTGCGCATCGCCCACGCGCTCCACATACTCGAATCCCACGGCTTCCTGAAGCTCGGCTGCTTCAAGGAACGGAGCCGCCCAGTCAACGCCGGTAAGAAACAGTACGCGAGATGGCCGATACACGCAGAGTTCCAAGGTAATCAGCTGGGCGCAACCGGGAAGCTGAATCTCACGGAGGACGTTACTCGGATTACCACCACCAGCGGGGGACACCTTGTAGAGATTCGACCATACGAGGTGTGAGGGCCAGCCCGCGTCTTCGACGTCCGCGATGCCGAGGTCACGAACGACGGTCCGGATGCACCGCCAGAAAGCCGAGCGCCTGGTGTTGTAACCGTTACCGACGCCCCAGCGTTGCGTAACCCAGCGCATGGGACACGCGCCGTTTCCGCTAACGCTCTCTTGAACAAGCTTGGCATACTGCTTGGCCGCGTCGGGTGCGCCAAGCTGAGAAGGGGTGATTCCCTTGGCCCATCCGTTGACGGCGCGCCCGACGACCATCAGGCCGCGATGATAGGTCTGACCTGCCATCGCGAGGAACCCCGTGATCTCGGTATTCCCAAGGCGCCCGGCCTGTTGCCCCACGGCACTGAGCACTGCGGACTCAAATATCTCTCTTTCCCGATCAGTCGCCACGTCGTACTCCGGTACCGCTAACGTTGTTTGGTGATCTTTTAGTATAACCGAACCAATAAAACTACACTTTAGTGTAATGTTTCGTTGACTGGGCCTCAACTCCTTTCGTAGCTTGCCGCAATAAGTTACAATCCGCGAGATACCGAGACCGGCGCGAACCGTGGCCCTGCGCCGCTCCCGGAGCCGGCTCTTGTCGAGAGGTCTGGCGACAGTTCCAAATCCCCTGTATTGTCATATGCCGCGCTTCCCCGACTCAACGACAGCTTGTGCAAGCAACAGCAGCAGTGTATCGAAGCGATCAAGCCATGTCACCCTTTTTTCTAATCTTCTCTTCTTTGCGACTCGACAGTCACAAGTCTTGACCGACATCTTAATCAGCCCTGTGCTTTCGCGCAAGCTCTTTTTCTGCGGTTCTTTGAGGGGCCCTGATGTTCAGCGAATGAAGATTTGGGCTTGGAAAGGGGCCGGAGAGGACGGATGAGCCGGGTGGGACAGAAGCGGCGCGCAAAATCGGAGTTGCGAACTCACATCCCCGGCATAGCCCAGCATCCCATCCACCAGAAACGGCCCCACCCACAACGTCTGCCACCCCACAGCCAACTTCCCCTCGTAGTTCACCTGCACCCCTTCGAAGCTCCGGCCGTATCCTTCCAGTTGCGTGTCATCAAAAAAGCATTCCACCTCTCCGCCATGCACGGTGGCCTTTTCGGAGGGTTCAAATCGAAGAGAGAACTTTCTCTCACGCATCGTGTAGTGTTTGCTCATGCCCCTGTCTTGTACATCCCCACTCGCACTTCACGCTTCTTTTTCACCCAAAACGCCTGAATCCTTCGCTTCGCGGATGATTAGGGCATCTTGACGCCGGCTAGGGCTGTACGTGGACGACGGATTCGGTCTGGATGGATTCGATGGCGGCAGCGAGAACCTTCTGGGCTGCAAGGGCGTCGGCGCCTGAGCCGTCTATCTGCTCAGGCGGGGTTTTTGACTCGAGTTGCTCAATGAAGCGGCCCAGTCGGTTGCGAAAGGTGTCCTCAAAGTCGCGCATTCCGCCGAAGATTGGGTTTGTGTACACGGTTTTCTCAAGGTTTCCGGCAGGATAGAGCGTAAGCTCGCGGAACATGTCCTCCAGCACGAACCTTCCGCCTGTGCCCGCGACTTCGCAGCGCTCCATGGGGTGGCCGCGTTCTATGTCGTAACTGCCGGTGAGGCCGCCGACAACACCGTTGGCGAATTTCATGTTGAAATGCGCGGTTGACCAGATAGAGCGGCCGGGAGCCTTTGTGGCGAAACATTGGACGGCTGTGATGTCGCCGCAATAGTACCGCATGATGTCCACGGTGTGGGGATGAAGCGCCTTGATCTGGAACCAGGGCGAACTCTCCGTGGGATTCTTTATCCACATGCTCATGTTGATGAAGAGCAGGTGTCCCAGGCGGCCTTCCTCGACCCATTTCTTCGCAAGCCTCGCGGCTGGCGTGAACCTGTGATTGAGGTCAACCGCAAGGCAGAGCCGTTTTTCGCGCGCTCTGGCCACCATTTCTTCGGCCTTCGGGATTGCGTTGCAGATCGGCTTTTCGCACAGAACATGGCATCCCGCCTCGAGCGCCTGCATCGTGGGTTCGTAATGATCGCTGCCGTACTCGTATCCCCCGGTTGCAACGCTGACGGCGTCCGGCGCAAGAGCCCTCAGCATCGAGGGTGCGTCGTAGAAGGCGGGCACGCCCAGCGAGGCTGCGGCGGCATCTGCGCGTTCTCTGATGATATCGCAGACGCCTACAAGCTCGCAGCTGGGATTCTCTCTGTATATTCTGGCATGCCTGTTTCCGATCGGCCCCATTCCTATGACTGCGATCCTGATCACAGCAGCCTCCCGGCCTGACGGCCAGCTTCGCCCGACTGCGCGTCCGGGATTTCGTAACCGTGTTCGCGCATGGCCGGTTCAAAGAAATCGAAATAGTTGACATCCCGATCCTCCCGCCACCTGTCAACCGCCTCCTTCCTGACCGGTATCCTGGCCATAGGGATGCCGAGGAAGGCTTCCAGGCGGCGGAGGGTTTCGTCCTGGCGCAGCACAAAATCCTCGAACCTGACCTCGATCCAATGGCGGGCTTTCGGTGAAGCGCGGATCAGGTCGTACTGATATTTCCATGATATGGCTCTTCTGAGCCGGACGTTGTCCGTTTCAGGGTAGGGGATGCCGAAATCAGCCAGATCGTCGGTGAGGTGCGCTCCGATGATGCAATCCCGCGGATTCCGGATCCAGAATATGTACCTGATGTCAGGGAACATGCGCAGTATCCACGGATATACAAGGGTGGTTTCCGGGATTTTCCAGCCCTTCCGCTCCGCTCCGCTTTCCAGCACCACGCGCAGGTAGGACCGGATGAGTGCCTGGAACTCATCGGGTATGGGCATGGTGTGGAGCCTTGAAAAGTCCCATTCAAGGCCGCCTTTCCATTCCACATACCGGGCGAGAACGCGGCATGCCTCGTACATTGCCTCCGGCGGAAGCAGGTCTCCTGATACGTTCAGGGGCTCGCCCATAAACACCCCGCTTGCGGACAGCGTATGAGACATGGCGCGGGTTCCCGAATGTCCTCTTCCTATGATTGTCACCATCATGGCGGTTCATCCTGGCTTCTGCGCTCGGAAAGACGCCGGGCCTGTCGAAACTCTGCAGGCCGCTCGGTTCAAGCCGCGTCGCGGCTGAACATCATGTTTTCCTGGCAGATTGTGCCGTCCGGCCATCTCTCGAACACAAAATCTCCAGTTGATCGAGTGGATCACAGCTTTTTCTGGCCTCTCTGCTTCTTCAATTCCTGGGCCTGGAGGCCTTTGGCCGTCTTTGGAGATCCGATATAGAGCGAGTTGTACGCCTGCTCCGACGAAGTGAACGGGCCGCATCCCTTCCCATGCCAGTCAAGATTGGTGTAAATCGGATTCCTGCGGCCGGTTTCCTTCTCCCTTGCGGCAATGTGGGCCTGCATTCTTGCTTCAAGATATTTGACCACCTCGGGCTCCTCGGAAGCAAGATTGCGGCTCTCCCCGGGGTCCCTGAGCAGGTTGTACAGCTCGATTTCGGGTTTGAAATGGAAGTCAGGCTCGAGGGCGTGAATGAGTTTCCATTCCGGCGTTCTCCAGCCGTGTTTCCTCATCCATGTGCACTCGGTGATATAGAACTCCGGCTCAGGCTGTCTTTCTTCTCCCCGGAAAAGAGGGGCGAGGGAGCGGCCATCGAACCGTATCCTGGTCCGGACACCGAGCAGATCGAGTATGGTCGGCGCGATGTCTTTCATCTGAACCATGTCGTCAAACCGCAGTCCAGGCGGGATCCTGCCTTCCATTACGAAAGCGAGCGGTATATGCAGGGTGCATTCGTAAAGCCCGTGGTGGTCATAATAGCAGTCGTGATCGTGCAGCGTCTCTCCGTGGTCCGATGTGATCACGACGAGCGTGTTTTTCCAGAGGTCAGCCGCGTCAAGCACGGCGAATATGTTTGCGATGCATGCGTCCATGTAGGCCAGGGCGCCGTCGTACTGGGCGATTATGTATTCCTTGTCCGTGCATCCCGGCGGGAACCAGCTCGAGAAGTAGTCGCAGAAAGGCTTGAACTTGTACACGGGTTCGAGAGATTTGTTGGATGGGTCGAACTCGTTGCCGCCGTAGAAGATCCGTTCGAAAGGTCTCGGCGGCAGGTACGGCGAATGAGGATCCATGTGGCGGAGGAACAGGAAGAAAGGCCTCCTTTCCGCCGCCATGTCCTTCAGTTCGGGTATGGCAACTGCATTCAGGTTTTCGGCCTTGGGGCTGCGTCCCTGTTCCCAGGAGCCCCAGCCCTCGAAATCCAGATACTTCTGGAATCCGCGCGAGGCCGGGTTCCCGCTGAAGCCGACGCATGTTGTTCGATATCCCTCGCCGCCGAGAATCTCCGCCAGTGTGGCGAGTTTCGGATCGAGTCCGCCCTTGTGCCTGAGCGCCACCACGTTCATTCCGAACGCGTCCATGCCGGTGAACATCGAGGTGTATCCGGGCGTTGTCGGAATGTGAGGGCTGAATGCATTTGAGAAGGCGGCGCCGCGCGCGCACACTTTATCAATGTGAGACGTGGTGAGACGCCTGTACCCGTACAGGCTCATGTGGTCGGCCCGCAGGCTGTCTATGCCGATGAGGAGCAGGTTTGGCTTACGTTTCATTTTCGCGTTTCTCCTTCCGATGTTTTTCTGATGAAAATCAATTGCGCATTGACTGCGCAGGTTTCGGGTTCAACCGACTCGCGCAATCCGGCCATTTCTCAAACGCTGAATCCCGGTTCAAAGCCTACCTCGCGCCCAGGCTTTTCAGGCACGCCTTAAGGTATCCACAGCTTTCCGCGGCGATGATGTCGCGCCTGCTCATTTCGTAGTGGCCGGCGCCGATGATTTCCAGGCAAACGGGCCCGCTGTATTTTCCCGCAACCATGGCGCGCACGTAGCCGATCAGGTCTATGTCGCCTCTTCCGCATGCCTGATCCCGCGGTTCGCCGGGCCCGGGACCGCGTCCCTTGCAGTCCCGGATGTGGATGTGGCGCACGCGGCTGATGACTGCGGGAAGAGCCTCGGCGGGATTTTCGCCGGCCCGGTAGATGTGGCTGGGATCCATGTCTATTCCGAACCACGGCGATGAGATCTTTTTCATTGCATGGATGGTTGTCGGAGTGTTGTCAATGCAGGCGCCCACGTGAGCCTTCACGCACAGTATGACTCTGCGTTTGCCCGCCTCCTCGGCGAGCCTGGCGAGGATGTCCGTCTGTCGTTCGAGATCCTCTCTGCTTCCGGACCTGCCGCCGGGTCCCACGTTCACAACCGGGACGCCGAGCTCCGCAGCCGCGTCAAACGCCGGGATGAGGCGTTTTTCGTCCAGAGAGGCCACCTCCATGCTGAGCAGAGCAAGGCCGTTGTCTGCGGCCATGGCGCGTATCGCCGGCGCCTGTTCGCGCCACTTCTCCAGATCCAGATGTTCGCACATTCCCTTTATGGCCGAAAGCTCCATGCCGTCGTAGCCGGCCCAGGCGATGTGCTGCATTGCCGTGGCCAGATCGTGGTTCTGGTAGAGCACGGTGTTGACGCCGAGTTTTATCATGACTTTTCCTCCCGTCCGGAACGCGCACAATTCTCGAAGCCCCGCTCGCGTGCGCCTTGACAAAACCTTCATTTATTAGCACGATTCCGTCATGCCCAGAAGGCTCAAATCGGCGCATGTCTTTCCGGATCCTTCGTTCCCGCTTGCCTGCATCCGCCACCGGTCTCACGGCCCATGTCCTCTGCACAGCCATGATTTTCACGAGCTTGTCGTGATTATTGACGGAAGCGGAAGGCATTTGACCGAACGGGGATGGACCAGCGTTGCCGCCGGGGATGTATTCCTCATCCGTGGACAGATGGCGCACGGATACGCCGGCACGGAGAATCTTTCGCTGGTGAATGTGCTGTTCGAGCCGAGGCGGCTTCGTCTGCCCATGGCCGATCTCGCCGGCCTGCCGGGCTATCATGCGCTGTTCAGGGTGGAGCCGGGCCTGCGCAACAGGGAGGGATTCACGGGCAGGCTGCGGCTTCCGGCCGACGACCTGGCCACAGCGGCGGAGATTATTGCGGAGATGGAGGATGAGATCGAGCGCCGTGCGCCGGGGTGGAAATTCATGGGATGCACTCACCTCATGCGCCTGATAGGATTCCTTTCCCGCCGGTATTCGCAGACTGACCGGCCCGAGAGCCAGCCCCTGCTGCGCATGGGGCGCGTTCTCAGTTACATAGAGGAGCATTTCAACGAGCCGATTCGAATGAGGCACCTGACGAAGATAGCCGGAATGTCGGAGAGCACGCTTGCGCGTCTGTTTCACAGGGTCATGGGCCGGCCGCCCATGGATCACGTGATCAGGGTGCGCGTCGCGAGGGCGGCGGAGCTGCTTTCTTCGGGAGACCTGCGCGTGACCGAGGCTGCGTTCAAGTGCGGCTTCAACGACAGCAACTATTTTTCGAGACAGTTCAGGAAGGTGATGGGCGTGAGCCCGAGGGAATACAGGCTGAGGCAATCAGCCGCGTGAGGGGATGGAGCGCATGACGGAATCCAGCGCTGAGATTGAAAGACTGAGGCGCCGCGCCGAAGCCGGCGATCCTGACGCTCAGTACGAAATGGGATGTCTGTTCTACGAGGGCCGTGGAGGAGTCCGGCGCGACTACTCGGAGGCGTTTCGATGGTACATGAAGGCTGCCGCGCAGGGCCACAACAGCGGCCTGTGCGATGCCGGCTATTGCCACCGCAACGGCCACGGAGTCGAGCAGGACTTCGCCGCCGCATTCCGATTGTACATGAAAGCGGCGCAACAGGGATGCCCGACTGGCGCATATTGGGTCGCCCACGCGTACGAGCACGGAGAAGGCGTCCCCGCCGATATCGCCCAGGCTGTTCGTTGGTACGAAATATCGCGGGATCGCGGCGACAGGGATGCGGCCGAGGCTCTTGCCAGGCTCGGTTCCCAGAAGCTGCGGGGCGGTGGCTGCTCCTCGGGTGGGCAGGCCGCATCTTCCCGTGGGGATGGCGGGTGAACAGCAAAAGGGGCAGGACACATGACAATGAAATGGATCATGAGCGTCGCAGCGGCTGCACTGTGCGCAGCGGCAGTCCGGTCAGGCGGGGATGAAGAAGCCGCCGCGCGGTCCGAGTCGTTCGAGGTCAACGGCATTCAGATATCGGCATCGGACCTTTCGCATGTCGCGGTTTACGAAGGGACGGAACTGGTGTGCTTTTTCAGAGCGAAGGGGCGGCATGCCCCGGCCGCTGTTCTGGCAAAAGGCGATGTGTCGGTGATCCGGACAATCCGCTCGCTCGTGATGAAGCAGGGCTTTCTGGTGATCGAGTATGAAAAAGGGACCACTTCCCTGAACACTGCCGCTGCCTCCCGCGTGGAATACTCGGAGGGGGAGCTTGCTCTTCACTACCGATGACGCTTGCTCACGAGGGGGATTTTCCGGATCCGAAACGCGGGTTGATGCGCCTGACCTCCTGGAGCATCACAGGCCAGGCAAGGTCCGCATAGAAGCGGTGGCCTTCGGGCCCGATGACCAGATGGCAGCGGTTCGCCGCTCCCCATGCGGCGTATATGCGTTTGAGGCGCCGGAACGCGCGTTTGGTGCCGGCAATGGGGAAGATGCCATCTTCCCGTCCTGCTACTATCACGACTGGCTTGGGGGCAAAGAGCCCCATCACGTCGGCCATTTCGCCGTACTTGAGCAGGCGCGGGATGTAATTGTCCATGCAGTGGAAAATGGACATTATCGAATCGCGGAAGGTGCAGAAGTAGGACGAAGGCATGGCGAGAGCGATGCGCGGCAGAAGAGCGGCCGAGAAGAGCGAAATCGTTCCGCCCCCTGAGTTGCCCATGACGCCGATACAGTTCATGTCGGCGTCGCCACGCAGATCGAGATAGTCAATCGCCCGGTCAACATCGAAGACGCGTTCTCCAATCAGCGTCCTTCCGAGCATCAGCGCGTGCATGGTTGCGTCGTGGCATCCGTGCTCCTCGCCGCCGGGTTGCTTCAGTTCGCGCCTTTCGCCGAACGAGCGCTGTTCCAGGCAGAGGGCGGCGATGCCGCGCTTCATGCACCCGAGCGCGAAGTCGCGGTCGCCTTCGACGGCTATGGGGGTCTTTTCGTCGTTCCGGCTGACGGCGATGGAGTTATGCATGCCGGTCGAGTGCCCCTGGAGGCAGATGAAAAAGGTGTGAGGCGGCCTGGATGTGCGTGGTATGCAGACGTAGCAGGGCGCATCGCTGAACGGTTCGGAGGTGAAAACCACTTTCTCTATTGTGCCGAGCTCATGTTCGCGCCGCCAGATGGTCCGCGGGTTGAGAGGGGGCCTCCGGGCGGGCATGTCGCCGATGAGCTCACGCAGTTTTCGCCCGAATTTCTCCCGCCATTTCTTCACGTTTCCGCCGGAGTATGAAAGCGAAGGTTTGAGACTGTTCATCAGATGCCTGTGGCATTCCGATGGAGAAAGGCGCAGTTTCATTCAATGTCTCCTTTTGAATTAAACGGCTCATCTGCCACCCCGGCAGGCCGCTTGCAAAATACCTGTCTGAATCATTGCGCGTCATGGCTGATATGCCAAGAGATAAATCTGCTTCTCGCGTTGGAGAAATGTTTGGAACGTAAGGGAGGTGGTTTCAGATCCTGGCGACTGGCTCGGATGGAGTCTATTCCAGATCCCGGTACATCTGCTGGAAAAGAATCCAGGGGTCAAGAGGGATGGCCTCTCCGTAATCATGAATCTTGAACACGAAATGGCTGTGTTCGATCGCACCGACAAAAACCCCGGCTCCCAATGCAAACTGTTCACCCTTCTTGAGCGGTTTGTGCTCTGGAACCGTGAGCCTGGTCATGTGGTGGGCCTGGATGATCCATTCTGAACCGTTTGGCCACCTGTGAATTCCGCGCCAGCGGTTGTTGTTGTGTCCCATTTCCAGGCTGTTGAAGTAGAAATGGTCGTGAATATCCAGGGGTGCCCACAAGGGGGTTCCACGGGGGTGGTTGATGTCCAGTCCGCCGCGCGCGGAGGCGCCGTTATAGGCGCCGAGCCAGCAGTCTTCGCCGCGATAACAGTTTTCTATTTTCAAGCCGCCAGGCGGCAGGGGACACCAAGGGTGGAGACGTTCCGGACATATGCGGTGGGAGGCGTCCTGGATTGCGAAACGGGCATCCTTACGGGGACGGCATTCCCCGTGGGTTTCCAGAAGAAAATCGAATATATCTGCGACTGCATCGAACCATATGCGTGCGCCGGCTATCTCCCAGGGGTCGTAGAAGCTGCGCTGTGTGGACACTTCCCTCTCGAGCGCATATTCCCGGCCCTCGATTCTCAACACGCAGCCGAACGCGTAATCTGTGCGCGCCCCCTCCTCTTCGACTTTCAGTTTTTTCAGCGTCGTTCGGAGCAGGCGGGCCCACACGTCGAGCAGCTCGATACGGATCACTCTTCCCGAGGTCAGTTCGAACTCTTCGACCTCTCCCCGATTCATCTCGATGGCAGTCAGCGTGTCCTTTGCCACTCGTCTCATGGATAATTTTGCGTTCTATCAATATGTTTTGCGCTGGAAAAGCCCAGGATGCAGGGCGCGAGAGAGCTTGTGCAAGCCGGCGATTTCCCGAACGCAGAAATTCCGAACAACGGGTTTGTATACAAAACCTGCTCCAAACATGCTATTCAAATGAGATGGATCTATTGACCACAAACAAAGGGACGGAAGCAAGCGCCGGCGCTTCAAATGGCTTGGCGCTTGCGGGGTTGACGGTCCGCGTTCGCGCGGAACGCAGGACAATGCGGGATGGACTTTGAAAGCATGTCTGTATTTCGGAACTCGCCTGTTCCGGTGACCGTGAGCGAGGTTCGCGAGGCGGCCAACAGGCTGGGCATCTGCCCGCGAAGGTCGCTGGGCCAGCATTTTCTCACGGACAGGAACATCCTCGCCATCATCATCTCCGCAGCGCGCCTGACCAGGAAGGACAGAGTGCTTGAGATAGGCGCCGGCATGGGAGCTCTCACCGCTGCCCTGCTGGAGAAGGCGGGCAGGGTTGTCGCCGTGGAGAAGGACGCCAGGCTGGCGGATTTTCTCGCTGAATCTTTTTCCCGCCACAGGCGTCTGGAGCTGAGGCGAGCGGATGCGACTGAGCTGGATTATGCGGCCCTGTTCGGCTCGGGAATCACTAAGGTGGTTTCCAATCTTCCGTACTCGGTGGCGTCATTTCTTCTCGCGGAGATGGCGCAGGCTCCGAACGCGCCGGCTCTGATGGCGGTTACCGTGCAATTGGAGGTTGCGGAGCGGCTGGCGGCGCATCCGGGAACAAAGGCATACGGCAAGTTGAGCGTGTGGATGCAGATGGACTACGATGTCGAGCTGGTGTGGCGCGTGAGCCCGACATGTTTCTGGCCCGCGCCTGAGGTCGAGTCTGCTGTTGTGCGCCTCGAACGGCGGCCCGACGAGTTGAGCGAAGCCGAGCGCGACGCAGCCAGGCGTCTGGCGACCGCGGCATTCCAGCACAGGCGCAAGCAGATCGGCGCGATCTTTGCAAAAACGGAATGGATCGGGCCGGGGACAAGGCTTTGCGATGCGGCGGGAATCCAGCCGCACGCGCGCCCCGAGGAGATAGACCGCGGCGGATGGCTGCGGCTCGGCCGGGCGCTGGCAGGAGCGGGCGGAGGCGCTGGAAGATGTTGACAGGGAGGGAAGGTGGGGGATAGAAGCTCTGCAGATTCGGGTAAAGAATTCGCCTCTCAGCAGGGCGGACAGCGGAGGAAAGACGCCGTGAAAAAAGTGAGATTGGGCATCATAGGAGTCGGAGGCATGGGCTCTTATCACGCGCGGGAGGTTCTTGAAGGCAAGGTCAGGCGGTGCGAACTGGCCGCGGTCTGCGACATTGTGCCGGACAGAATGGCGGCGTATCCGGAATCGGTGCGAAAGTTCGCCGAGAGCCGGGAACTGATTCGTTCCGGCGCGGTTGACGCGGTTCTCATAGCCACGCCTCACTATTCCCACACGACCATCGGCATTGACGCGCTGAATCACGGAATTCACGTGCTTGAGGAGAAGCCGATTTCCGCGCACAAGGCAGACGCAGAGCGCCTGATAGCGGCGCACAAGGACAAGAAGCTTGTGTTCGCGGCGATGTTCAACCAGAGAACCGATCCGCATTACATCAGGATAAGGAGAATGGTCACCGAGGGGCATCTTGGAGAACTCACTCGCGTTTGCTGGATCATCACATGCTGGTTCCGGACCGAGGCCTACTACGCGAGCGGAAGCTGGAGAGCCACGTGGGCCGGAGAGGGCGGAGGAGTTCTTCTGAACCAGTGTCCTCACAATCTCGACCTGCTCCAGTGGATATGCGGCATGCCGCGGCGCGTGAGGGGCTTCTGCGGGCTGGGCAAGCGGCACAACATAGAAGTTGAGGACGAGGTAACTGCGTATCTCGAATACGACAACGGCGCCACCGGCGTGTTCGTGACTACGACAGGGGAGGCTCCGGGCACCAACAGACTAGAGATCGTGGGAGAGAACGGAAAGCTCGTTTATGAGGATGACCGGATAACGTTTGTAAGGAACGAGATTCCGATGACGCGGTTCAGCAGGACGTCCAAATCGGGATTTGCGACGCCGGATGTGTGGAAAATCGAGATACCGGTCAGCGGCCATGGCGGCCAGCATCTTGAGATAAAGCAGAACTTTGTTGACGCGATTCTCGACGGTGTTCAGCTCATAGCGCCTGCGGAGGAGGGGATCAAGTCGCTGGAGCTCGCCAATGCGATTCTGTATTCGTCGCTTATGAACAGGACGATCGAGCTTCCGCTTGACAGCGCAGCGTACGAGCGGAAACTGAGGAGCCTGATAAAAGAAAGCGACCGCATGGGGCCGCGCAGAAAGGCCGCCGCGGCGTCAGGGGGAGGAGAGGACCTCACGAAGTCGTTCCGGTAGGTCCGGCACGAAATGAAAATGAAAAAGGAAACGAACCGCGGCGCGGCGAAGCCGGTTGTCGGCGCGCAGCTTTACACCTTGCGGAACTATACGAAAACCATCCCGCAGATTCAGGACACCCTGAAAAAAGTGGGCGAGATAGGGTACACGGCTGTCCAGCTTTCCGCGCTGGGTCCGGTGGACCCCAGGGATCTGGCCCGCGTTGTGGCGAAGTCGGGGCTGACCGTGGCGGCTACGCACACAGGCTGGAGCCGATTCCAGAAGGAGCTCGACCAGGTCATCGAGGAGCATCGCATGGTGGGGTGCAGGCATCCGGCCATCGGCGGCCTGCCGGCTGAATATTTCAGCCCAGCCGGCGTCACCAAGTTTGTTCAGGAGCTTGGGCCGATTGCGGAGCGTCTGGCCAAAGCCGGCATGGATTTCTCATACCACAACCACAATCACGAGCTTGCCAGGTTCGGGGACAAGACGTGGCTTGAGATGCTCCTCAGCATGACTGCGCCTTCGCAACTGAAGGCTGAAATTGACACGTACTGGATCCAGGCCGGCGGCGGGGATCCGGCGGCCTGGATTCGGCGCTGCGCTGGCAGGATTCCGCTGCTTCATGTGAAGGACATGGCGATCACGCCGTCCAGGGAGACGCGCATGGCGGAAGTCGGTTACGGCAATCTGAATTGGCCGGAGATACTGAAAGCTGCGGAGGAAAGCGGCGTTGAGTATCTTCTCGTTGAACAGGATGAGTGCTACGGCAGGGATCCCTTTGAGTCGCTTGCGATGAGCTACGGGTTCCTGAAGAGCATGGGATACCGGTAGGAGCAACGGAGCACGCCATGTACCTGACAGGATTTGCTGACGAAGCCGCCGCGGACATCGAGGGGCAGATACGCGCAACGAAGGAACTCGGCTGGTCTCGCATTGAGTCGAGGAACATAAACGGCCGGAACATTCATGACATTTCAGACGCCGAGTTCGACGCCGTGTGCGCCGCCCTGGACCGCGCCGGCGTCTCGGTAAATTGTTTTGGATCCGCCATAGCCAACTGGGGCAAGTCCATACTTGAACCGTTCGATTCATCGCTGGCCGAGGCCCGCAGGGCGATACCAAGAATGAAGCGTCTGGGGACAGTGCTGATCCGGATCATGAGCTTCGCAGTGCTGAAGGATCGCGGTCCCGAGGATCAGATGGCGGAGGAAAGATTCCGCAGGCTGCGCGAACTGCAGAAGATGTTCTCCGACGAGGGACTCATCCCTGTGCACGAGAACTGCATGAACTACGGGGGAATGGGCTGGCGGTACACCCTGAGGCTGCTCGAAAATGTGCCCGGTCTGCGGCTCGTTTTCGACACCGGCAACCCTGTTTTTTCGGAGGACCGGTCGAAAAAACCGCCATATCCCATGCAGTCGTCCTGGGAGTTCTACAGCCACGTCAGGGATTTTGTGGAGTACGTCCATATCAAGGACGGCCGGATCGGGCCGGACGGGAAGGCGGTCTTCAGCTTTCCCGGCGAAGGAGACGGAGACGTCGAGAGGATAGTGGAGGATCTGCTCAGGAGAGGATACGACGGCGGATTCTCCATCGAGCCGCACCTGGCTGTGGTTCACCACGACCCGTCCGTGACTTCGAAGGCTGAGATCATGCATCGCAATTATGTCGAATACGGCCGGCGCATGGAGGCCATGATTCAGAGGATCAGGCGCAGGATAGAGTCGGAGGCATGTCGGACTCCATAACCCCGATGATGGCGCAGTACCGCCGCATAAAGGCGCAACTGCCGCCGGATGTAATACTCTTCTTTCGACTCGGCGACTTCTACGAGATGTTCCAGGACGACGCGCGCGAGGTCGCCCCGCTCCTCAACATCGCCCTGACAAGGCGCAACGGCGTGCCGATGTGCGGCGTGCCCTATCATTCGGTTGACTCGTATCTGGCGCGTCTGATCCGCGCGGGCCGTCGCGTGGCAATATGCGATCAGACCGAGGATCCGGCCCTTGCTCGCGGCATCGTCAGGAGAGACGTCACCAGGATCGTCAGCCCGGGCAGCGTGATCGAGGACAACATGCTCGAATCGGCCCGCCCCAATTTCCTGGCGGGGGTGTGCCGC
>Ga0129299_1001637_pt1 | contig 14942 bp, 13 predicted proteins | sample ConPoolayeCmetaG_FD_94477 | JGI IMG/M metagenome (GOLD analysis project Ga0129299, IMG submission 94477) | Hot spring microbial mat communities from California, USA to study Microbial Dark Matter (Phase II) - Cone Pool mat layer C metaG ... | reverse complement strand
GTGGGCGTCATCCCAGGGACTGATGCCCGCCAACACGTGCGCGGCGCGGGCGCAACGGCGGTCGCGTCGAAGCAGACGGAAAAAACCGTACACGTCGCGCGGCAGCCCGCGCCATCTTCCCCAATCCTTTTCGGCGCGAGTCCAGTGCTGGAGCGCCTCCGCGTTGACGGTGCGCAGGACGATCCGCGCGCGGGGACAGGCGCCCCGGATTCGTTCGAGGGCCTCCGGCCAGAACGAATAGTACCAGACGATCGTGTCGGCGCCATTCCCGATCGCGGCGATCAACGGCGCCGTGTTGTTCCCGTCGAAGACGAACTCGCGCCAGGCCGCGCCGAGCCGGTTCAGGACCTGCCGGATGCCCTGCAGGTCCTTCCATTGCCCCGCGCCGCGGGCGCCTTCGAAACGTTGGGGTACGACCAGGTGAATCATTGGGGCGCCGGGGTTTGACGCGCCCTCAGCCGGGCGATTCGCTCCGCGGGCGATAGCGCGGACTCGCGCTCGAAGACCGAACGATTCTCCGATGAAACCGCGCGTCGGTCGGCCGGATGCCACAGATGCAACGCGAACGTGTACCGGCCGCGAAACAGGCGCAGCGTTTCGAGTCGCTGGTAGAACTCCACATCCTCCAATCCCCAGCCGGCGAACGATTCGTTCATGCCGCCGATGCCCCAGTAGGCCTCGCGGCGCACGGCCACGGAGCCCCCTGCGAAATTCTGCCGCACGTCCGCCGCGCGCCGCCCGCCGGCGTGCCCCGCGGATTCGATGAACGCGGCGGTTTCCGCCGGGTCCAGATAGAACAGAAATCGGAGCGGATGCGCCGCGTCCCATTCCGCCTCGAAACGCGCGGCGATCTGTCCGGCGTAGTTCGAGGGCACGACGATGTCCGCGTCGTGCAACACCACGATATCGGCGCGGGCGGCGCGCACGCCGGCGTTCAGGAAGAGGCTTTTCGGGAACGAGGCGCCGTCTGAATCGAGCGCCACGAGGCGCACCCAATCAGGGAGGGCCAGGCGCTGCGCGGTGGACCGATCGGTCACGACGATCGCTTCCCAGTCCTCGCGGTCCTGTCCCGCCCAGCTCCGCAAGACGCATTCCAGTTGCGTCCGGCGTTCGTCGCCGCGAAAGGGAATCACGACGGACAGGCGGAGGGGGTCGCGCGCCGGGGCGCGCGCCTCCGGCGGCCGCAGTCGGAGCGGCGCCTCGGCCAGGCATTTTCGCAGCAATGTTCCGCCGCGACGGGGGCGACGGCGGCACACCGTGAGGTAGGAAGACCATTTCCAGCCGCAGACCCGCGATTCCGCGTCGGACCCGATCGAGAGCTGTTCCCCGCGGTTGCGGACGTCCCGCCAGGACCGGCGCCAGCGGATCGGAACGGCCGGCCAGACGGCGCGACCGAAGGCCCATTGCTCGTCCGCCCAATCGAGAAACCGACGCGCCGGATTCATGGCGGGGGCTCTCGGGTCTCCGGTAGAAGCCCGGGACATTGGTCTCTCAGCCACCGCTCCGTCTCGCGCATCGCCTTCTCCAGCGACAAGCGCGGCGCGAACCCCAGCACGTCGCGCGCCTTTTTGATGGAAATCGAGCCTTCGCGCGAGAACATCGCCATGTGCCGGCGGCCGACGATGCCGAGCCGGCCAAGCCCGTGGTTCAACTCCCGGAGCGAGCGCCGGCAGGCGCGACGCCAGAACGGCGCCGGGTTGCCGGCCAACCGGTCCATGCCTTTCGTCGCGAACTCGAACAAGGCTATGGCCCCCCGAACCCAGGGCGCGGACGTCGAGAGATTTGGCAATTCCCGTCGGCCGAGCATCGCGGCGTACGCCTCGAAAAAGTCCCGCCACGTCCGTCCTTCTCCGTCTGTGATCAAGAACGCTTCGCCCACGGCGTTGGGGCGCGTGGCGGCCAGCAACAGGGCGTCCACCAGGTTGTCAATATACACCGCCGGACATTCGGCGCGTCCTCCGTCGAAAAGCGCGAATCGCCCCTCGGCCATCGCCCGCACCGGCGCGACGGTGTACTGGGAACCGCGCGGCCCCCATACGAAGGCGGGGCGGAGGACCGTCACCGGCAGTCGCTCGCGGCGCCAGAAATCCCAGACGACCTCCTCTCCGCCGATCTTCGACGCCGTATAGGGATGGCGCGCCGGTCGAAGGGGCGAGGATTCGTCAATGTCGCCCGGCGCCTCCAGGTCGTGCACGACCGCGCTGCTCACGTGCACGACGCGTTTCACGCCGCAGCGCCGGGCGGCCTCCAGCACGTTGCGCGTGCCGTCCACATTGACCGCGCGATAGGATTCGGCGTCGTCGCCGCCGCTGGCGCAGTGAAACACCCGCGAGCAGCCGGCCATCGCCGTCTGGACGGCGGCCGGATCGCAAACGTCGCCGGCAACGAGTTCCACGGGGTAGCGGGACACCCAGGTCGCCGAAGCCCAGCGATGCACCAGCGCCCGCACCCGGGCGCGCGCCTCGAGCTGCAGCCGCTCGGCCAGGCGGCCTCCGACGAACCCGGCGCCGCCGGTGACCAGAACCGTTTCTCCGCGGAGCTCTACCATGTCAACCCCGGCAGCGGCGCGCGCTCGGGCAGGGGCCGGGCGCGCTTGACGGCATAGCATTGTTCGATCAGGCCGACGACGGCCGCGCCGTCGAGTCCGGACACGGCGGGCGGATGCCGTCCCCGGATGCTTTCGACGAAATCGTTCAACTGACGCCGGGCGCAGTCTTCGGCGGCGACCCGCTGGGGCAGGGCCGCGACGATCTCGACCCGGGCGCCGCGCCGGACGGCGTAACGATCGGTCGCGTAGGCGTGGAGCGTCACCGTTTCGTCCTCGGTTTCGACGACGAACTCGTTCCGCAACGCGCAGGTGCGCGAAATGCGCAGGCTCACGGGATAACCGCCCTCGGAAACCATGTTCAACCGCGCGTTGCTTTCCAGTCCGCCGCACGCGTCGTCCTCGTACTCGAACCGGCGCGGCGGGCCGCACCACCACAGCAGCGTGTCCAGCGGATGAATGCCGGCGTCGAGGAGCACGCCGCCGGCGGTAAATTCCCGGCGCATGCTGTAGCCGGACACGGCGGGCCACGAATACGTGCCGCCCTGCTCGACCGCGACGCGCCGGATGCGGCCGGGCGGCTGGCGCGCGATCCAGTCGCGCACCGCGCGCCGGCTGGGATAGAAACGGAAGATGTGCGCGAGCGCGAGGACCCGACCAGCCGCGCGCGCGGCGGCGATCATGTCCTCGCAATCCGCCCGGGAATTCGCCATCGGCTTCTCGCACAGCACGTGCAGGCCGGCGGCGAACGCGCGGAGCGCCAGTTCGCGGTGCGCGTGCGGCGGCGTGCAGAGCACGATGGCGTCCGCCTCGCCGGCCACGGCCTCCAGCGCCTCCGCGGCGCGCAGCACCTGGAACGCCCGCCGCAGGCGCTCCCGGCGTTCCCGGTCCGTGTCCACCAGGGCCGTCACGCGAACCTCCGGCAGCGCGGCGGCGGCCGGCAGATGCATCTCTTCGGCGATGGCGCCGCACCCCACGATGGCGAGTCTCACGGTCATTCGTCGGTTCCGGGCTCGGCCGCGGAAGACGGTCGGGCCGCCTTGAATAATGTCGCCCAGGTCCAGAGCTCGGCCGGCGGCGATTCGGCCGTCGGCGCGCGGAACCGGCCGCGCCGCACCCGGCCCAGCCACATCCGGAATTGGCGGTAGCGCTGGGCGGCGGGTTGAAAGCGGAGCTGCCGGCGGCGGCGCCGCTGCTCCCGGCGCTCGGCCCGATAGTCGGCCGGCGGTATGCCGAGCGACGCGACGAAGCGCGCGGCCTCGTCCCGCGCGTCGAAGGCCCAGATTTCCTCCGCCCGGAAGGCATCCTTCCAAAAAAGAAAATCCGTGAGCGCCGATTCCCCGCGCCGCCGCAGGAAAGACCGGGGGACGTGCAGGGCCGGATCGGTATGGAGATGGTACGGCTTGGGCCGAAAAACGATGCTCTGCTTTCCGTATTCCACCAGCCACCGATGATGGGCGTAGCCGACCATGCCGGGCGCCGATTCGACCCCCATCGTCTGTTCGGCCAGGCGCGACGGCGTTTCGATATAGCCCGCTTTGCCGACGCGCATCATTTCGGCGCACACGCGGATCGGGTCCCGGATGTCCTCCAGCGTATGGGAGCAGATCACGAAATCGAACATGCGATCCGGGAAGGGGAATGGATTGGGGCCGCAGATGTCGTGGACGACCCAGCGCTCGCGGGTGAACCGTTCGCCGGGGAGCGGATCGGGATACCGGACCGTGACGGGCAGACGGTGGATGCCATGATACGCCAGCCGCCGTGTCTCGTAGGTGAAATAGTCAATGACATAGTCCGCGCGCGGAAAGGGGTCGGCCCATCCCCCCACGTCCAGCACGAGCCCGTCGCCGCACGCCTCGATCACCCGCGCGATATTGTCCGCCCTAAGCATTGCCGTCCGCCGGGCCGCCCGATGCGGCCGGAACCGCGGGCGGCGGATTTCCCGTCATCACCGCCGTGAAGAACCCCTCCACGGCTTCTCGTGAAAAACGAGCCATGAAACGGCGGATCGCCGCCACCGGCGCGGGCGCGGCGGACCGGCGCGCCTCGTTCCAGCGCGCCGTCAAATCGGCGATGTCCTGATAACGATATACCGTTCCCAGTCCGGCGGTGCGGGTCCGCCAGCCGACCAGGCCGGTGTCGGGCGTCAGCGCCGGTTTGTCGTGTTCCAGCGCCTGCAGCACGGTTCCGCTGGTGAGGGTCAGGCGGTGGGTGGAGACAAAACGTTCGATGCCGTCGAAAGCCATTTTGATCAGATCGTCGCTTTCCACAAAAGCGCGGGTTTCGAAGAGCCGGCCCTCCCGCAGGAGTTCGGCGCGCAGCGCCTCGATGTCGCATGCATACGGTTTGCCCGGCTCCCGCGCATCCGGCGCGCCCGCGTGCAGCGCGAAGGTGTCCGGACACGAACGGGCCAGTCGCAAAAACAAGTCGTAACCTTTGTACCAGGCGCCGGTTCCGAAATAAAGCAGGAGGTCGCGCGGGCCGGCCCGCTCCATGTAACGGCGCATCGGTTCCGCGAACCGGTCCCAGTCCGGGCCGCGCCGCTCGTCGTCCCGCACGTCGAATACCCGGTAGATTTCCGGCATCCAGTACACCGGCGGGCCGTAACGCTCCGTGATGCGCTCGTCCTTCACGATCAGGGCGTCCACGAGACGACGCCCGAGTACGATATGCTCGAAGAAGTAGCGGCTCGATGACGCGCGCGCCAGCAGCGCGCGCTTCCAACGGCCGACCGTGCGGCGCAGCGTGGGCCCGATCCAGGGTTCGCGGACCCCGGTATAGGCGTCTTCGCCCGGATACCACTCCGATGTTCGCGCAAAAATGGCGCAGACGCGGCCGCGGAGCCGCGGCGCGCCGCCCGCCGCCATCCGCCGGAACTGGTCGGCAAAGGAATCGGCGTGGACGAACAGGGTGGCGTCCGCGCGGCATTCCTGCTGGATGAGCAGCATCTGCTCGGCGGTCAGCTCGCCGGTTTCCAAGCCACCGAACGTCCGAGTGTCCACGGCGCGCGCGCGCGGCTCGTCGGCCAGCGGGCGCAGGAGCGGCCAGCGGGTCCGCCAGTCCGCCGCGTCCGACGGCGCCGCGATCGCGACCCGATGGCCGGCGTCCAGCAGCGCGCGCGAGAGCACCCGGCAATACGACTGCAGATGCCCCGCCAGTCCGGGCGCGTAGATCAGCGCGTTCACGGCGACCGGGGCGGGCCCTCCGGCCGCGCGGCGGCTTCCGCGGGCGCGTCGGCGGCCGCGCGGCGCTGGGCCTTGCGCCGCCGGAACTCCCGGACCATGCGGTCCAGCCCCTCGCGGATATCCACTTCCGCGCGCCAGCCGGGCACGGGGTTCCGATTGGGCGTCATCGGCGTGCTGCCCGTCCGCGCGCCGGGAATCACCTCGGCGCCGGTCAGTTCGCCGACGATGCGCGCCACGTCGAGCACGGTGGTCCAGGCGAAGCTGGTGACATCGCAAACTTCCCGAACGCCCTGCGACAGGGCGGCATGGAAACCGCGGCATACGTCGTCAATATGCACGAACTGCCGGCGCTCCGCGCCCGTGGTCAGCAGGCGGATGACCCCGCGATCGAGCGCCTGGTGCACGAAGTCGGCGACGACATGGCTGCGCTCGGTGGAATCCTCGTAGCCGCCGTACACGTTCCAGAGCCGCACGCATACGCCCGCCGGCAGCAGCCGCGTCCATACCTCGCCCAGCCGCTTTGTGACGCCGTACACCGTCTCCACCGTATCGGCCAGTTGGGAGGAGACGAACAGGAAAGGGATTCCGGCCCCGGCCAGTTGGCGGAAGACGTTCTGCATCAAGGCCAGGTTCCAATGCATTTGCTCCAACTGGCTGTCGCCGCGGTACAGGTATTTCGCGCCGCCGACGTCCCAGGCGAGAAAATAGACGCGCTGGATGTCCGACAACGGAAGCGCCGCCGTGCGCGCATCCTCCGCGGCGGAGCGCACCCGGTCGAACGGCCGCACCGTCTCGCCGCGCGCTCGCAGGAAGGCGCAGAACGGGCGGCCGACGAACCCTTCGGAACCGATGACCAGATTATTCATGGCGTTTCTCGTTCGGCGCGTCCGCCGGGATGTTCCGAGTCCTGGCCGCGGACACGCCGGATCTCCAGATGCTCACAATGCGGCGCGCGGCGCGGCGGTCCAGCCACAACCGCCACCCGAGGTCGCGGGCGGCGATGGCCAGATAATCGCGGGCGACGTCGGGGCGCCGCTCGGCGAGCGCGTCCGACGCCGCCTGGACGAAGTAACGCCGCGCTGCGACGCACACGGCGCGCCGTACGGCCCGCGATTGTCCCGTGGCGCGGGTCCAGCTCGCGGTCTCCGACAATGCCCTCAATAGCCATCCCTTGCTCTCCCAGCCCGCGACATGCGCGCTGCCCGAACGCCGGCGATAGACGGCGACCGGCCGGCGTTCCGGCGACGGGACGATCCGTCCGAGTATGGCCATCCGGAACCAGAGTTGGCAATCCTCGGCCATGCGCAGATGCGTCGGGAAACCGCCGGCGCGATCCCAGAGCGACCGGCGCACCGTAAAGGCGTCGGCATGCCAGAACCGCTCACGCAGCAGCGCCTCGAGCACGCGCTCCGGAAGAGTATCCGCAGGCAATTCCAGCGGAGGCCGGGGATCGGCGTCCGTCTCCGACACGATGCGCGTACTGCCGCAGACGGCGTCCGCCGCAGGTTCCCGCTCCAGCAGCGGCACATCGGCGGCGAAGCGATGCGGCAGGTACTCGTCGTCGGCGTCGAGAAAAGCGATCAGTTCTCCGGCCGCCAGTTCTGCGCCCCGATTGCGGGTCGCCCCCGGTCCGTGATTGCGGCCGTCCGGATGCGCCGTCAGCCGCAGCGGCACGGGTGCGCGGTCCGCCATCCGCTCCACGGCGGCGAACGTGGAATCGCTCGACCCGTCATCCACGACGACGATTTCGCTCTCGGGCGGCGCGGCGGCGATGGCGGATCGGATCGCCCGCTCGATGTGGGCTTCGACGTTGTACGCCGGTATGACGATCGAAAGACGCATTGTCAGGCCGAAAGGCAGCGGGCGATAATCGGCGATCTCCCGACGCGAGCCCAGGCGCCGCGAAGGAGGCGGAAGAGCTTTTTCTGACCGGCCGCGCGCGCGGCCAGCGCCTCGCCGGGCGTGAAGAAGCGCAAGGGCGGCGCCCGCCACCCGGTCGCGGGTCGAAAGCGGCGCCGGAGTCCGTTGACCAACTGGACGTAGCCGGCCACCATGCGTTCGATGGTGTAATGGCGGGCGACGTGCTCGCGGCCCCGCCATCCCATCCGGGACGCGGAGGGCCAGTCCGAGGCCAGACGGATCGCGGCATCCGCGAACGCGGAAACGTCGCCGACGGGAACGCGCACGCCGCGGTCCACGCCGAGCAGGTCCCGCACCGTGCCGGGGATATCCGCGCCGATCACGGCGCAGGCGTGCGCGAGGGCCTCCGCCACCGCAAGACCGAACGCCTCGGATTCCGACGTGGAGATCAGGATCCGCGAATCGGCGAGGCATTCCGAGACCGCGGCGCCGCTCACGGCCCCTTCCAGGCGGACCCGGTCCTGCAATCCCCGTTCCGAGACCCAGGCCCGCATCGCCGCCTCGCAGGGGCCGTCGCCCAGGATTCGCATCCGGAACGGCGCGCCGGCGGCCGCAAGCCGCTCCGCAATTCGCAGGTAATCCCACGGGCGTTTGGCGGTTTCGTCCAGCCGGCTGACCGCGGCGATGTCAATCTGGGACGCCGCGCGGCTCCATTTGGCGGCGACGCGATCCAGGGGCGGCAGCGCAACGCCGTGGGGGATCGTCCGGACGCGCCCGCGCGCGCGAAGGCGGCCGATGCGCCGCGCCAGTTCCGCGCGGAGCGTTTCGGCGTAATCCGGCGACGGCGAGACGATCCGGCGGGGCGGACCGCAGAGAATCCAATCGAGATCGGCGGGATGGCGTCCATGGGCGACCGGCACGGGAATCCAGGGACTGCCGTCGAGATGCAGCCCCGCCACGCCGATGTACCGATAGCCGAGGTTGAAGAAAATGCCCGCATGGCCTTGCGTCGCCAGGCGCTCCAGCGCGCGCAATACCTCGGCGGACTGCGCTTCCACGCCATCCGCGGCCGGGATCGCGACGTCATCCTCGTGCGCCCGATCGGCGCGCGGTTCCGGTGCGGATGCCGTCGGAATCAACCTGTGGACTCGGACGCCTTGTTGGCGGAGGCCGTGCGACAGCGTGTCCACCCAGGTCTCGAAACCGCCGACCCGGTAGCGCGGGTCGCGGATCAGCACGACCGAGCCCCGGGGGCGATCGCGCGATGTGGACGACGAAAAAGACATGGTACTGGGATCCCGCGGTCACGCCCCTCCGCCGGCCGGAGCCGGCGCCGCGTTCTCGGGCGGCTCGACGCGCCGCATCCAGAAGCTGGTGGGCCAATGCGCGGCGGGATCGTACACGGGGAAGGCTTCGCGCAGCGCGTCGGGGTGACGCCGATGCAGGCAACTGGCGGCCCAGAGCACCTCCCATTCCCGATTGCACTGGAGGAAGGCGTGCAGCAGGTATTGCTCGTTCCAGAACAGCTTGCCCTCCAGAACCCAGTCCCGCCGGAACTCCGCGGGAAGGAAGACGTCGTGCACGTGCACGAGCACCCCGGGCCGCAACCGCGGCATGACCATCAGGAACAGGAATTCCACGTCGCCCCCGATGCGCGCGACATGGGTCGAATCAATGAAGAGGATGTCGCCCGCGCGCAATTCTTCGAACGTTTCGAGCGGCTCCTCCTGGACCGGCGTCGCCCGCAATTCCAGGCGGCCCTCGGCCTGGCCGCGGAGCAGGTGTTCGTCGGGATAAGGCTCCACGCAGATCAGGCGGCCCGGCTCGCCGGCGTGTTCCCGCCGATTCGTCGCCAGGGCTGAAGCGGCGACCCGGCTGGATATGCCGGAGCCGATTTCCAGCACCCGGCGGGGGCGATAGCGACGGATCATGCAATACAAAACCTCGGCGTCCACGGCGTAGAACGAGCGTTGATCCGAATAGTACTCGAAGCCCTCCGCGGGCGGCTGCCGCGGAAACGCGTTGTACTCCGCGCCGAACGAAGCCCGGAATTCCCGCAGCCGGCGGAGTTGGTCGGCCAGGCGGAAATCCACGCCCCGCGCGAAGCGTTCCGGATCGCCCCACAGCGTTTCCGGCAGGGCGCGGGTGTCGGGAATCGGCTCGAAATAATGCACCGGCGTCACGTGGTAGCCGCGCGCCTCCCAGAGATGGAAATAGCGCTTGTTGCGCAGGACGGCGGGGGGCAGCCAGCGGGCCGCCAGATTCGCCGCCACGTCCTCGGGCAGCCGCGCGATCCAACGGCCGACCGCCGCGGCCAGCGCCCGCCGCAGGGGACCGGGGATCGCCCGGATAGCCTTGTGCGTTATTGCGTTCATACGGCCGTGTCTATCAGATCCCCTTGCGCCGGCGAGCGGACGCACTATCGCCGCGGACCGAAAGCGACCTTCACATGCGAACGAAGACGCGAGGCCGCCCGGACGAACAGCAAATCCATTTGACAGAGCCGGCCGTCGGGCAAGCGATGAACGCCGCACAAATCGTGCGTAACGAATCCCGCGGCCGACATCCATGCGAGGACGTCCGGCAACAAGGGCGCGCCTAAATTGAAAGGCCATGTGCTGACCTCGAGGGCCACGCACTCGACGGATGCCAGCGTTTTTTTCGCGCCTTTCAAGACTTCGATTTCCGAACCTTGGGTGTCGATCTTCAAGAAATCCGGCGGCGGAAAATTCAAGTCTTGAAGGAGCCGGTCCAGCGTCGTCATCGGCAAATGCTCGACGTGCCTCGGCACATTGGAGTTTTCGGGGAAGAGCGAAGAGCCCGACCCGCCCTGGCCGTCGTCCAGAATTTCGAAAGGCACATTTTCTCGGACCGATGCGCCCAGCAGGCAATGGGCGCATACGGCCTGTCCGTCCAGAGTTTCGCTCGCCTCCGACAACTGATTTCTCAGGCCGGGCTGCGGCTCGACCATAAGAATTCTGGCCTTGGGGAAAAAGGCGTGCAACTCGCGCGACCATTCCCCGCGGTTCGCTCCCACATCCACCACGGCGCTGAACGATACGCCGCGCGACTGGAGGTCTCGATAGGTTGCGACGAACGACGGCAACTCGGGTCGGCGAAGAAACTCCCGACGGGCCTGCGAGTCCAGCAACCGAAGCCCCATGCCGATCGCCTTCCGCCCGAACCAATTCCTTGTTCCCCGCGCGATATCACTCATGCGAATCACCGGGCAATCTCTCGAACCCGTTCCATTGCAGGGGTAGCCGCACCACGCCCGGCCAGCGGCCCTGGTAGGGGCCGCGCACTCGATCCGGTTGAGCGCTGTCGTGCGCCTCGAAGCTCACGGCGTTCGCCGCCACGACCTGCCGCGGGGGGGCATCGTGCACCAGTTGAACGAGGACGGACACGCGGCCTTCCGCGAAACGCTGCGGCGGGACGATGGCCGTCTTGCGGTACCGCCCGACGCCCAGCGACGCGGCATTCCAATCGCAATGCGCAAACAGGCAGAGGCCTTCCGCGTCATGGAATTGAACGCCGAGGATCAGGGATCGCACGGGATTCAGCACGTCGAATTCCATCTCGAGGCTCACCTCGCGATTGATGTCCACGCCGGCCGCGAGGGCCCCGTCCTGGAGCACTCGAACGGCGGCCAGCCGCACCCGGTCGTCCCCGGGGCGCTCCGCCGCGACGGCCCACGCGCGTTCCGGAACGGGATTGCCGGCCGTGGAGAGATACCGCTGCACGCCGGCGATGGTGTCGCCGTCGAACGCCACCTCGCCCCGATCCATCAGCAGGACCCGGCCGCAGATCTGGCTCACGGCCGCCATGTTGTGGCTCACGAAAAGAACCGTCCGGCCGTGGCCGGCGACATCCTGCATCTTGCCGATGCATTTCTTCTGGAATTCGGCGTCCCCGACCGCGAGCACCTCGTCCACGATCAGAATATCCGGTTCCAGATGCGCCGCGACGGCGAAGGCCAGGCGCACGTACATGCCGGACGAGTAGCGTTTCACCGGGGTGTCAATATAGGCGCCGCAACCGGAGAACTCGACGATCTGGTCGAATTTCCCGCGAATTTCCGCCTTGCTCATCCCCAGGATGGCGCCGTTCAGAAAGATGTTCTCGCGCCCGGTCAGGTCGGGATGGAAACCGGTGCCGACCTCGAGCAGGGCCGAGCTGCTGCCGTCCATGCGGATCTCGCCGGCCGTCGGCGCGGTCACCCGGCTCAGGAGCTTGAGCAGCGTGCTTTTTCCGGCGCCGTTCGAGCCGATGATGCCCAGCACTTCTCCGCGGCCGACCTCGAAATTGACGTTGCGCAGCGCCCAGACGTACTCGTCGCCGGCCCCGGCGCGCGGGCGATCCGGCGAGGCTTTTCCGGCGTTGGCCCGATCGCGCCGGTTCGTCTGCGTCACTTTCAGATACGGATCGGGCTTGTTTCGAATACGGTGCCACCAGCGATTGAGATCGTGGGCCAGGGCGCCGGTCGAAATCTCTCCGAGCCGGTACTGCTTGCTCACGTTCTCCACCTGGATCATCGGCCGGGACATCACCGGATTCCTCCGCCGGCGTCCCGCACGAACAACGCGTCGGCCTCGGCGGTCAGCCCGTCCACGCGGCTCGCGCTCTGCTCGAGATTGCCCCGATAGCGGAAGCCGCGTTCGCGCAGCCAGAGATACACTTCGTCGAAGAGCGGCTGCCGTTCGTACAACGGCACGAAGGCGACTTCCAGCACCAGGAGCGCGACGTTGGCCAGCGTGCGCGGCGCGCCCTCCAGCACCTGCGTTTCGAAGCCCTGCACATCGAGTTTCAGCAGCAACGGCGCGGGCGGCGGAGCGTCCGCGAGGACATCGTCGAGCCGCGCGACCGGCGCTTCGATCACGGACTCGTCCAGACGCTCCACCTCGGCGCGAAGCCGATCGGCGGGCCGCAAAAAGGAAGAGCAGGGGCTGAACGTCGTCCGGTAGAACGGCCGGGTCCCCGGCGCGGCGCCGAGGGCGGTCGGAAATATCCTCGACCCCGGCGCATTCGCCAGGCGGCGCCGCAGCGCGTCCTGGCATTCGGGCAGGGGTTCGAAGGCGTAAATCGCCGCTTCGGGATAGACCTCCCGGATCATGGCCGCGAACTGTCCTTCGTTGGCGCCCACGTCGAGCACGGTCCGCACCGGCGACAGGTTCCGCAGCGCCAGCCAGGAGCGACGCCAGGCGTCCAGCTTGCGGCGGGCCTCCGACCGCGCGATGTTCTTGGTCAGGCGGATATCCAGCCCCAGCCGGTTCATCGTTCGTTTGAATGCCGCGCGCATGTCTTTATTGAATCCGGCGCGGCGTCGAAATCCGGCGGCGCGCCGGGCGAATTCCGCGGTTCATACCGAATCCATAAACGTCCGCTCCACCCGGTTGAAGATCAGGACGCCGACGAAAAGCGACAGGACGGCGAATCCGGCGCTGTACCCCAGCCAGCCCCAGTGCAGCGTGCCCTGTCCCATGAAACCCAGGCGGAAGATCTCGATGATCGGCGTCATGGGATTGGCCAGCAACACGAGCCGCAGGCGGCCGCCCGTGATGCTCGAAAGCGGGAAAATCACCGGCGTCGAATACATGGCCAGCCGGACGCCGAATTCCAGCAGAAAGCGCAGATCGCGGTACTTGGTCGTCAGCGCGCTGAACAGAATGCCGAGTCCGAGCGACTGCGCGGCCATGATGAGCAGCAGCGCCGGAAACAGCGCCGCCGCCGCGGTCAGCCGTATCGGGGCGCCCGCGAGGAAATAATACGTCCAGAAGCCCAGAAAGAGCGCCATTTGCAGGGCGAACTTCAGCAGGTTCGACAGCGTAATCGAGAGCGGGACCGTCAACCGCGGGAAATAGACTTTTCCGAAAAGGTGCGCGTTGCCGACGAAGGTGTTGGCGGTGGCGGTCAGTACGCCGGAGAAGTACATCCACAACACGTTTCCGCTGAGATAGAACAGGACCTTGGGCAGGCGATCGGTGCTGAGATTGGCCAGATTGCCGAAGATCACGGTGAAGACGACCGTGGTCAGCAGGGGCTGGAGCACGAACCAGGCGGGGCCGAGGAGCGTCTGCTTGAACTGGGAGACGAAATCGCGCCGGACGAACAGCGCCACCAAATCCCGGTATCGCCACAGATCCGCCAGGCGCAGGTCGAACCATCCGGCGCGGGGGCGGATGACCAGGGTCCACGGCGGCGCTTCGGCGCGCGCGATGCCCGGAGAATCGTTGACGGAATCCATGCCCATGCGCGGCGGATTATAGCCCGGCGGGCGCCGCACGGCGAGGCTTGGCGGGATCGGGGCGAAGGGTCGAGGCCCGGCAGCACTGCCCCGCGCAGAAGGCCGCGAGCAGGGCGATCGCGGGCGCGCGCAGCGGGAAGTCCACGAGCGCGTGCAGCGCCGCCGCGGCCACTGCAAGGGCCGCGGCGGGTCGTTCGATTTCATCGAATCGCGGGAGCTCGCCCCGGTCCGCGTGCAAGGCCCGCGAGAGCCGCACTGCGCAAACGCCGAACGAACCGATCGCGATCAACGCTCCGAGCGTTCCGAATTCCGCCAGGAACTGCGCCGGCTCGCAATGCGCGTGGAGCAGCCGCAGGGGCCGCGCGGTCTCGGTTTGATAAAACGGAAACGCCACGGCGAACGAGCCGGGGCCGACGCCCCAGACGGGGCGATCCCGCCAGATGGCGAGGGTGTCGCGGACGATCCGGCCGCGAAACGCCCATTCCTCCGGCGCGGGGATGCCGCGAAAACGCCCTGCCGCCAGCGCCGCCGCCGCCAGCGCCAACAGCAGCGGCAGCCCCAGGACGACCCGCGTGCCGCGCGACGGCCGCCAGTAGCCGTACTTCCGTTCCAGCCGCCACAATATCGCCGTCCAGCCCGCGAGGGACGCCAGCAATAACGCCGTTCCGGCGCGCGACCGGGACAACGCGATCGCGGCGGCCATCAGCAGCGCCGCCAGGTAAAACAGCGGCGACGGATTGGCGGGCGCGCCCGCGCGGATGGCGCGGTAGCGGGCGCGGAGGCCGGCGCCCAGCGCCATGGGGACGGCGAGATTCGCGAAGGCGGCGAAATGGTTCGGACTGACGAAGCAGCCGGTGTAATCGAACACCGGGAAGGGTCGGGGGAGGATGCGCTGTTGAATCGCGACGAGCCCCAGGCCCCCGCCGATCAGCGCGATCAAGGTCCAGGCGACGCGGTTGGCCCGCGTTCCGAGGATGGCGCTCAACGCGAACACCGAGAGCGCCGCGACGAGCCGCCCGCCGGCGGCGAGCGCGCCGGGCCGGAAGACCGCGCCGGGCGCGGCGCGCCAGTGAGGCACGGGCACCGGCGCGCCCCAGTCATCCAC
>Ga0129299_1001636_pt1 | contig 14943 bp, 17 predicted proteins | sample ConPoolayeCmetaG_FD_94477 | JGI IMG/M metagenome (GOLD analysis project Ga0129299, IMG submission 94477) | Hot spring microbial mat communities from California, USA to study Microbial Dark Matter (Phase II) - Cone Pool mat layer C metaG ... | reverse complement strand
TCCGGCTGCGGATCCCCTCAGCCTTCGACAGATTCTTTGCTTCTTGATCCGCAAGGGATCGCTGCTGTTCTCCTTGGTAGACTGACCTTTCGAGTTCTTGCCTTGCTCCGAGAAAATCCCTCCCTCTGGCTGCAGCCATCTCCTGGGCGCGCGCATCTCCGCTTCGTACACGAGACGCGATGTCGCCCATCGCTCCAATGGCGGAAATCTGCTCTTGTTGCCCGAGTTGTGCGGCCGTCGCCATGGCCCGCTGCTGGGCCAGGGCGCCTTCGCGCTGCGCCTGTCGGATGGCAAGGAGTTGGTTACCTCCGCCGCCTCGTGCAGAGGCCGCCAGCTGGAGTGCTTGCTGTTGGGCGACGTCAGCACCCTGTTTGGCCATCTCGCGCGCAACGCTAGGGCCACGCCCTTCGGCCATTTGTTGGTAGCGGTCGTAGACGGACAGCTCAAGGCCGCGCGCCCCCATACCGGCGGCTTCAAAGCGACGAGAGGCGTCGTAGCCTTCGTTGATGAGGCCACCGTACTGATTGATCCGTTCGCCCTGGACGAACGGACTTCCACCCCAGTAGACGCGCTCGGCAAGCGCCGGATCGTAAGTGCCGGCGGAGTTGTACCCAGTTACGTCACCGACGTAACCAAGAATCCCTTTGCCGACGCTCTTTACGCCGCTCCACAGATACGAACCGGCGTCTTTTACGCTGTCCCACAAGCCCATCTCGTCACCTCGTGTTCGCTTTCTCGGCCTTCTCGACGCCCACCTTCGTGCCTACTTCGAGGGTCGTCCGGTAGTACCGGAAGCCCGTGTCTTGGTCGTGTCCGAAGACCGGGGGTGGCTGGTCTTCGATCTTGATCTTGATCGCCATGCACTTCTGGTTGGCGATCCCAAGAACAATCCGCTCGCGCGGGAGTCCATGGAGCGCGTTGATCTGCGCTGACGACCACGTTTCGATCTGTGTCGGCGTAGTTTCTTCTCCGTCCGAATAGACGGAGATTTTTAGCCCGTGTGCTCCGCGACGTTCCATTTCCACGACGGCGCGCCATACTCGGAAAAAGCCACCGAGCGGTGCCTCGCGCCCGAATTGATCGCGGTTCGTGATCCATGGCGTTGCTAGCGTGCTGTAGATCCACTGATCTCCCGGAACAACGCTAAAGTTATCGAAGGCCAAGGATGATCCAGTCCCCGTCGTGTCCATCCTCAGGACTTCGTTGGCTCGAACAACAACGGGATCGTTCTTCCACAGCGTCAGTCTTCCGTTGGTCCAGCCAGCGCCTAGCGTCCAGATCGACCATACTCGGTGGCCATAGTCCCAAACGAGAAGGACGGAATGATTTCCCTGGTAAGTCTGACCACCTGGAGGTGCGGAGACCAAAGCAAGGATTCTGCTGTTTGCTTCGTCCAGAACGACGTCTAGCGTATCAAGAAGCAGGTCCGTACAATCGCGCACCGCGTCTCCAATGGGCACTACGTCATATCCACGAGTCAAAAGCTTGAAGCCGTCTTTGTCTCTGTAGAAGACGCCGTCGGCGTAAGAAACAATTGACGCCGGGGATACGCATCCACTGCTGCTTTGGATTTCCTCTGGCTTAGGCCATGCCCCTTCACCGGAGTCGGACGGTCCGGATGCTGCCGGTAGCGCATAGATCCTGTTCTCCGAGAAGATGATAATCGTTCCGTTAAGCCACCCAGTTCCGACCAGTGGGGTCTGAGCGTCGTCCATGGAAATCCGAAGAGACGAAGAGAACGACGGCGCTTCACCGTTGAGGATGATCTTTGACGGCCATACCTCCGGAGATTCTGAGGACGTCAGCCAGACCCTACCCCCTGCGACTTGGAGATGGCGAGCGCATGGGACCGTTTCCGACTCAAGAATTCCACCATCCGTATAGATTACCCCCCTTCCTGCGGCCAGAAGCTGTGCGTCGTTTTCGTCGTCTTCAAGGAAGAGATCCCATTGGGATTCCGGCAGGTTCAGCGCCGAATCGAACGGCTTGCATCGGTAGTAAACCGTCCCGTTGTTGAGGGTTCTGTACAAGGCGATGCGAGGACGACTGCCCTCAGATTCGTCAATGTTTCCTCTACGAGTAAGACCCGTCGTCGTCAGGTAGAGTCCGACCTTGGCGGCGTTGTTCGGCAGTGTCGCTGCAACCGTCACCGAGATCGGGTCAGACAGTCGGCTCCTGTGGAGATTCCCCTGCGCGTCAAGCCATTCCCAATGCGCCAGATATTTATAATTCCCAGGATTGGATGTCGTGCCACCAGGGCCAACGGTTCCGTAAGTGAGCACTGGATTCACAGGCCGCCCAACGGCCAACTGTGGCGGCTGAAGGAACGAGATCTCGCAGAACGTTTGTCCGTCGAACTGACCTGTAAGCGAAGTGGCTAGATGCGTAAGCTTGGAGACATAAGCGCTTCTCCAAAGCTGATCGTTCCTGTAGTTGCTTGGCGAGCTCAGCTCGAACACGTCTGCCCAAACCCTGGGTTTTACGTCGGATGTTCTTGCACCGTTCCCTGCAACATGGAGGGCAACGACAGCCCTGCCTTGAGGGCCTGCAGGGAGGGGGAGATGTTCGTCGGGCGATGGGCAGACACTGTCATAGGGGGCAAGCAGCCCCTCTAGGGAAAATGGCCTGTTATCGCTCGTCGAGTCGACATGTCGCCCGAGATGGACCATTGCGTATCCGAATTCCAAGGTAGCCTTGAACTGCGGTTCGTAAGGCTTTCCCACAAGAACATATTGCTCGTTAAGAATCAGAAACGGCTTGCTCTGCAGAAAGCACCATGGGATCTTGGCAACATTCCCCATGGAATGGTTAGGCGTCACGGCAGCCCTCCACGTCGCCGGATATCCGTGAGTAGACGACGGGCCGCAGGCCAACAACGACAGTCTACCTGTAGTCTCGTAGCCAACAGCGACTTGCGTTGGGATCCCAGCCAAAAAAGTAGATGTTGGCAGAAACGTTCCAACGGCCGCAAGAGGTGTCAGCGTCGTCGCGTCGTACTGCCTGTACAAAACGCCGCTCGGCGTGTTCCAAATCATGGCCACTCGACTTGGCGAGTAAGCAACGCCGCACACGGAAGCGCCCGTGTTGACGAGCTCAACGGTGCTTGCAAGTACAGAAAAAGAAGCGGCGGATACGCGAAGAAGGTGGATACTGCCGGTCGGTGAACCGGGCACAAGTGCGGCAAAGATGAATTCGCCTGGAGCTCCTGGTACAACGTCCCAGAATGCAATCGTGCCGCTAAACGTCGTGACGTTCCACGCACCGGTCGTTAGTGTTGATGGATTTATCGTACCGAACCGAAGCTGAGTTCGCGCTGTATTCAGATAGACGGTTGTGAACAACCCGTCGTTTATGTGTAGCAGAACTGCTTTGCCGGCAACTCCGGTTCCGAGTGCGTTCAGGAGTCGCTTGTTGTTTCCGATTACCGCATTGCTCTTGAGGTCGACGACACGGATATATGCGTCGCTGTTTATGCGATAGAGAACAGCTTCGTAATTGTCTCCAATCCTTGCGGCGTGAGGAGGACTTTCCGGAAGGCTAACTTCTCCTCGGATGCCAGGACGGCGGCGAACAACGGTACCAGGCAACACCGTCTTCGGCACCCAACTGGAAGCAGCCTGCGAATAAGACCACAGGTACGGCCCTTTTTCGGATAGCGAGAACGGGATCGGTTCCGGGATGTTTCCAATTGCAAACAGTTCACCAGACGGCGAACTGGAAACGCCATAGAGCGTATCCCAAATGTTCACTCCAGCAGCCCGTGCCGGGAGGGCAATGACGGACTTGGGCATCCTTCGGAAACCGCGTCGCTTTTCGACAGCTCCGGTTTTGGTTGCCTGAAGATTCTCCAAGATGGTGTAAGGGGCCGGCGTCCACTTCTCCAGCTCTTGATTGAGCCCTCCTATCGCAGGTATCTCGATCAAGGTCTTCTGCAGTGCCATCGGTCAATACACCCACAGAGTTACTGTCGCAGGTCCAGAAGCGACAAGAACCAATGTCGTCTCCGTGCTCGAAGCCTCCGCGAGACTTACGGCAGAAGAAGCCTTTAGTCGAAGAACAATCCACCCTCGAAGCGGGGCCCGTAGCCCATGCGAAATTGTGTTCTGGCCGGCGACAAGCTTGGCTTCCACCTGAACTCCACGAGTCAAGAACGGTGCTTGAATCTTCGTAAAGGCATCTCTCCAAGCTTCAAGCTGACGGAACAAATCACCGTCTCTCGTGATGCGGATCAAGGAGATCATGCTCTCGGATACCCTCTCCTTGTTCCCCAGCGAACATCCTTGACAACGGCCGCCGTCGCACCATCTCTGTCGCTTGCTAGACCTCGAATCTGAGCCTCAAGAGCTGCCTTCTTCGCGTTCCAAAAGGCTGCCGTCGAGTCCTCCTGCATCGCGCACACCGTTTCTGCGGCATAAGCTACGACATAGGCGTCAAAACCGTTGACGCCATCAAAGATGATACTGCCATTGTAAGCAGTGAGGTCCAGAGTTGGCAGATACCTCACCCTGAGATTCCACACCGCCTGTGGTGCCGGATAGAGTGCAATGCTGGCAACTGCCGTAGGCGTATTCCCGTGTGTCTCTCCCTCAACAGCATACTTGAGGCTTCTGATATCGGTTCCAGGAAGTGACTCTTGGCTAGCCCAATCTTGAGGGTGCATACGCGGGATTTCGTACCACAGCGCACCTTGCGGTTGCGTTAGCCCAGCGTTCGGCCCTGGTTTCTCGGAGATCATGACCGAGACGAGACGATAGAAATTGTCGGGAAGAATCATCCTCTTCCCACCTGGAACAGTGTTCGACCCCCATTCTACAACGTAGTAATGCTCTCCTCGCGCTGCGATGAGCAAGTTGTACAGAGAGTACGCTCCTTCGAGGATGATGCGATCCAACTCTTGGTTGGAGATGAACCCGTTGACGTTCGGTTGCCTCGTCGCGGTACGAACGCGATCACGAAGAGCATCGATTGTTACGGCAACGGGCATGGCTCATCACCCTTCGTAGCTGGAATCTCCGTCAGCGTCCTCGGCCTTGTTCTTGTCCTCGTCGTCTTCTTCGGCGTCGCATGCTTCGCTCATCAAACGAAACGCCCGCTTCGCCTTCTTCGCATCACCGCTTTTGAGCGCTGAGCGAAACGCAAGGAATGCCGTCTCAAAAGGATCCTCTTCCTGACCATCCTCCATGGAGCGGCCAAGAATCGCCAAGATTCCCTTCATGGTTTCACCGTCAAGGAAAAGCTGACACGGTTGTTCGCGTTTGCGGCGATGTCCGTAGCAACCGCGTTCTCTCGGTAGAGAATGTCGAACGACACCGCACCGTTTGCGTTTGTCACACCACCGATGACACCGATGTCGTAGACATTCGTCGGCGCTGTATTGAACCGAACACCGACAACGATCTTGACATCTTCGCTAAAACTTAGTCCGGGCAGTGTGACTGTCCACCTCCCTGCAGAAACGCGCGCAACCGTGAACCCAGCGCCGCGAAGCGTTGTTGGCGCACCTGTCCCAGCAGGGGCAAACGAGCCTTCAAACAATTCCGCGTCAGGGGTTGCGTGACGCACAGGGCTCTGCGCACGTCCAGAAGCCATAACGCGATCCCCACAAGGCTAAACCGACCGTTGTGCGCCGGGGCGTTGCAGATCAAATTGCCGTAGGTTGCAAGACGAATCTGGATTGTGTCGTCCGTGCTCTCGCGCATCCAGATTTCGTTTTTGTCGTCGTCCGTCGGCGAAAACAAATCGCCCAGCGACGAGAACCTCCACGTACTCATGGTCAGCGCCCAGCCCACATCGCGCTGGCAACATGGGTCGCTGATCACGGTAGCCGGACCTCCCTGACCTTCCACCATAATCCCCTTGAAGGAAACACCGACGTCGGTCTTTACGTCAACGTAGGTGCGCTTTGCACCAAGCTCGTCGCAGAGACGCTTGTACCTCTGCGGATGGAGCAAGATCACGTCGGGAGCTCCTCCGGCCATGTACACGCGCTCAAGGGCGGCCGTGATGCCACCCTCGATGGTGCTGTACGAGTATCCGCTGGTCGACGGTGTGATTCTGCAACCGGCAAGACGTTCACCGTCAACCTGACGGTTCACGCCAAAGAAAGGCGTCGACGTGACCGTCTCCGGGATCCATGCGTCTAGGCCGTGAAACGTCAGACCAAAGTCCCCCTGGCGGAAGAGGTACCAGTTCGCGGCCAATCCGTTGATCCCTGCAGCCGCGTTCCAGTTCGCGGACCCGTCGTTGCTGATCGTCCCAGCGTCGCGGTCAATGGACGCGATCTTCGCCGCCGTTCCACCGGTCGTCACGGAGCCTGACGTACCGTCCGTCACGGATCCGTCCAAGACCATCCCCACCTCGAACCAAACGATGTCCTTTGGGTTAACCAAGGTGATCGTGGACGAAGCCATGCCGGAGGCGACTTGTGCGCGCGCACCACCGCTGTTGCCGAAGAGACCCTTGCAGAGCGCCCGCTCCGCAGTATTCCTGAGACCACGCACAACTGCCTCAATGGCAGATACCACCGCTCCGGAGTTGCTGGCGGCAGCCCTAACGAGCTCCGTTTCAATGGAACCGATCGCGTAGTCTTTGCGTCGCGTTACAGCAAACCTACGGAATCCGGAGGGACCCCGATTGTTCAGGGCGCTAGAGAAGGTTGCGCTGCCGCCTGGCTCGGGGCTGTGGCGGATAGGAACTTCGGTGGTCTCTCCGACAAAGTTCTTGTCCTTCTTCAGCAAGGTGAAGAAGGGCTTGTTCGTGTAGAGCTGATCCTTGTCAAGGCGCTCGTAGATCTTCTTCAGAATCGGCGCCAGATTCGTTACGGTTGAAGATGGCACTTCGCTTTTCTCCGGTAGAGGTTCTCTGGTCTTGCGCGCACGGGCGCTCCGGTTTTGACGACTTTCGTCCGCTTCCGGCTAGCGAGAACCTCGCGAGAGGCGAGGCAAGACTTATCTTGCCATATCCATGGCCAACGCGCAACTACCCTCCGAACCGCTCCTCGATCTCTCGGGCGAGCTCACGCCTCCAGCGCGTTTCTTCGTCTTCTCCGGGTGGGCTGCCAGCAGGAGTCGCCGTGTCCCGGTTCGTCACGGTGGACGGCGACTTTTTCGCTGGCTTCTCTGCCTGTGGCGCCGAAGTGAGCTTTTTCTTGATGCGCTCCAGCTTCGGGCGCTGGATCCCGATGATCACTTGGGCAAGCTCACGGAAGGTCGGCGGCCGACCAGCCTCTTCGCGAAACTGCGGAGCCAGTTTTCTGGCCATGTCCAAGACTTCTTCCTGGTCAAGGACTTCTAGCTCCGGTGCTTCAAGGGACTTGACGTATTGGAGGAAAGAAGACTCTTCTTGCGCAACGCGAGAAGCCGTCTGTCGCTGATCAAACTCGTCAAGGCGACGCTTGATCGCAGCGAGCTCCTCGTCTCTACGAGCCAACTCCGCCCGAAGCTTCGCTTCTGCAGCGGACGCCTGGGGATCCAGCCTTCGCTGGACGAGGCGGTCAAAATAGTCCTCGCCAAGCAACTCGCGGAGCGCGTCTTCGTCTCCACCGCGAAGTTGTTCAAGGAGCCTACGCTCCTTCGCCAGCTCTTCTTTCTGCCTGGCAAGCTCTTCACGTTCCTTGGCAAGCTGCGCCGTTTTTTCTCGATGAGCAGCCTTCTTCCTCGCGAGCGCTGCGAACGCACGCTTAAGGTCGTCTTCCGAAGGCTCTTGCTCGCGCTCCGCCGACTCTTCTTGCGGTTGTGGTGGAGATGTGGTGGACGACGAGTCGTCGCCTACATCGCCAGCGGTTTGTTCTTTCTGCTCCGTCTCCTGGATAGCGTCTTGCATCGTTCACCTCACGCTTGCGGTTCTTGCGGAACCGCCAGGTCAATCGTCGCCTGGATGTACCGGCGAACAAGCTCAAGTCGATCTTCGCTAACATTGTCGATCTGCGCCTGGCAGTAGTGCTGCGCCGCCAACTGTCTGGCGAGTTCGAGCGGGAAGAAAGGCTCCGGCATCTGGGGCTCTCCGTCGCGGATGATCTTGAGTAGCTGCTGCTCGATCAGCCGACGCGGCGCCGTCGCCGTCTTGTTCAACGCCTTGATGTCCGGGAGATCAAGATTCTCACGGAACTCCTCCGGTGTCAGGACTCCGGCGTTCATCAGCTCCTCAAGCGTCGCCGCTTTCGCGGCAGGGGTCGTCGGGAGGAGCGACACGGGCGCAGCAACCATCTTCAACCCCTCGTCTGGCAAGTCCACGTCCTTCCATCGGAGGGAGACAACCGAACGATTCCTCGGGTCTCCGAAAGAGACGCGCACGTCTGGCCGGACGTCCGCCACTGCACGCTGGGCTCGGACGAGCGCTATGCCGAGCGCAAGATAACTATCGGCACGGAGTTCGCTAGCTTCGCGCAGATTCCCGTCCTGTTGATCAGCGAAGATCCGGAGAGCACGTCCGCTCTGGAGTCCAGCAGGCTTGACCGATTGGGCCGCATATTGGCTGATCCCGGACGTCTCGAACATCGAAGCAGCAACTTCCGCAGCATATTGCCTTGCATCGCCAACGATCCCGCTGCTTGACTGCACCTGCGGAGGTATCCCGCGATACCGAACGATTTGCATCGGATAGTTGGTGAGGTGGCCAATCTCGACCTCCGAGCTCTTCTCTACCAGAAGAGAAGGCCAGGCTCCGCGCCTCACCGACTCCGAGATGGCACTCAGGATGTCGTTGAGTTCGACTTGCTGTCCACTGAGCTCGTGAGCAAGGCCATCGGCCCAATACCCTGTCAGTGGCTCCGAGTATCGGAACCTGACAAGAGGCGGAGCGTCGTACTTGTACGGTTCGTCCACAAGCGTGGCTGAGCTGACGCACACGACATGCCGGCCGTGGCCTTGATCTTGATCAAGGTACCAAGCCTCGACGACGCGAACAGGATCGCCCATGTCGGCGAGCCATCCGGCCCACTCTTGCCTGCATGCATCTGCGGACAAAATCTCTTCTCGATGGTCAGGCCACAGGGATAGCAAGTGGGCCCTGTCAATCCACCGCACCTGGTAGAAACATCGTGGATCGCCGTACAGTCCATCAAGCGGATCAACGTGTACTTCCCATGGATACACGCGCTCCACGCAAATGCGGGGATTCTCCGTGTGCGTGATCGCGCTCACCTTCACAAAACCGTCTCCGAAGACGAGTGCATGCCTCGTCGCGACGTTGGCATAGCTGTCGACCCGATGTGCAAGAAACAACCCGTTGATAGCTGTATTCAAGCTATCAAGCTTGCAACGTAGATCAAAGTCGCCACCGTCCGAGCAATAGAACGGTCGAGGAATCGTGCTGATCAACCTTGCGTGCGCCGTGCTCACAATCCTCCGCAAGATGTTCCTTGGAAGCCGATAGTCCCCATCGCCTTTAGGAGCGCTCGTCCCCCAGAGCACTTGCCTGTCGTGTTCGTCGTGGAGCAAGGCAAGGGCGCGATAATATGCGATCCTCCCACGGTCGTGTTCGACCGCTACACGAATCGCTTGATCTACAGCAAGGTGAACATCTTCTTGATCTTCCTGCCACCAACGACGATCTACAGAACGGTATGCCTTCGATACCATGGCTTGTTCATCTCCTGGGTTATTCGCCGCTCTCGCGCCGCAAGCATGTCGAGCTCTTCATCTACGGCAGGATGCCTCTCTTCTGGGCGCAATGTTCCACCATACCGCTGACGCCCCCAGACACATCTCGCCAATACATCCGCAAGATCTCCGTGAGATCCGTCTAGACCACCCGGAAGATGGATCGCCAGCTGCCCCCCAGTCGTGTGGCGCGCATGAATGGACCGAAGTTGTTGTCGCAATCGTCCGGCAAGAGGATGCTCCGGATGCATGCGGACTTGTCCTGCTCGCAGCGCAGTTCGGAGTGCAAGAAATCGCTCCGCAGGCCCACAAGACTCGTACAAACTCACGCCAACCTGATCCGTATGCTCGCGGAGCGTCTCTCGGTAGTGGGCGTCGGCCACAGCCATGGAACACCCAGCCTCTAGAAGAGACTTGGCAAAATCTCGACACACCTCGCTGGGGACCAATGGCTTCCCCGCCGACGGCAGATGCTCCTGGAGCAAAACAACAGAAGCATCTCCTCGACCCGACAAGACGCACAGCGTAGCCGCGTTTCTCACAAATCCAAGGTCAACAGCAGCAGACACCGTATCGCCAGGAGCAATTGCTGTAGGAGCACTCTCCGAGAACAACAGCTCGACCTCGTCTTCCGAGAAGAAAGCACCTCCAGCAGAAGAACCGAACTCCGCGTCGAACTCGATGCGCGCGTTCTCCGGGTCGCGCGCTCGCTCGCGAGCGACATAAGCAAGAATCTTGGCGTCGCTCCGAAGAAGCGCTGTAGGAGCATGAGCAACCAGAGCACCCACAGGCCTCCCCCAGTTTTCTTGCCATAGGTCGTAGAGAAGCCCGGATCTTGCCCATGGCGTACTCTGGACAACGACTTGTCCTCCCTCAATCACGCGCGGAGCAATGGCTCGAAAGATGGCCACGTCATTGACGGCTCCGGTGGTCTCGTCGCGGAAGAACGCAGTCTCGTCAAGGAGTGCGCCAAGAAGGGATTTTCCTCGTTGACCGGTACCGCCACGGCTCGCGGCCACCGTCTGGATCGCCACTCGATGCCCAGTGCTGCGAGTGATCACGACGCGATCCGCAAGAAGCTGCGAGCGCGCCAAGAGCTCTTCGCACTGAACAATGGCCCCCTTGATGTAATCAAGAGCTTGTGTAGCAAGGTCCAGTTTGGGCGCGATCACGAAAACGAACCCAAACTCGCCTGGGGCGAGTTTGGTCACGGGTACCGTCAACGCCAGATGGAGCATCCGGAGTGCGGACCAAAGAGTTTTCCCGCCACGGGCACCCCAAACGAATTCAACGACGTCTCGCGCGCGAGGCGGGATGCCGCGCTCAAAGCCAAAGGCTCGCACCGCCAGCTCCCCCACGTCCGCCGGTTCTTCTCCCTGAAATGCAACGCGGAGCACAGCCTCCTGCCCAGGCTCTGGGCGAAATCCAAGGCGAGCGGCCCACGAGAGGAACCTCAATCTTCGCCCCCTTCAAACCACGGCTTCTTTTCAGGTTCCGGTGGGGCCCCGTCTTCTTGGCGCTTCTCTTGCCCGACGAGTCCCCAACGGCGTGGAAACTTTCGCTCAAGCCGCCACGCTGCAGCTCTCCAGTCGCCGTCCGCAACCGCCTTGCTGATGGCCATCACATCGCGGAGCTCCGCGCTGGCCAACGCCTCGTTCATCGCCGCAAGAAAGGTCGCATAGGGTTCTTCCTCAGATCGACCTCGCTTCAGCCAGTCGTACAAGGTATCGCGATGAATGCCTGCTAGCGCAGCCGCAGTCTCGACATAAGATCCCGCGCGAATCGCGTTGATGATGCGCTCTTGTCGTTCCGGAGTGAGTTTTGACTTTCGACCCATATTCCTCTCCTATTGTATCTCGTGGTTTGGCAAGAGCCATTGCGACGCGACGGCACGAGCGACGAATTCCGCCATTCTCGGCGGTACGCTCATGCCGATCAGATATTTCCCAATCGTCGGCGACTTCGCCACATAATCATCCGGGAACGATCCCAGACGCTTCCATTCGCGAAACGTGAGTGTTCTGCATTCTGACCAGTGCTTGAGAACACGAGAATTGGCCGTCAATGTAAAGCTAGGTCGGCGGCCATCGAGCTTCTTGTGTGAGAACGTCGCGCGTTTTCCTTCACGCCTCTGTCGAACGGACCCATAATCGGAACCGCATGGCGTAAGGGGCCACCACTTACGATCAAGTGGAGAGGGAGCTGTCTCAGCGACTTCTTTCTCCGTCAATGGCGAAAGATCTCGACACGCCTCTTCCGCAGAGATATGCCGATGTTTGGGCAAAAGCACAAGAGGCGGAGCCTCGATATCTCCTCGCAAAGAACAGAAGAATACGCGCTCACGGTGCTGAGGGACACCGCAGTCAGCGGCATCCAGAAGAAATACCTGTGTGCGATAGCCGAGCTCCTTAAGCCGAGATACAACAAGCTTGACATATCCCCTCGCAGCACCAAGAAGCATCCCCTTTACGTTTTCAGCAACAACCACCTTCGGCTTCAGGTAGGCAACCAGATCCAAAAAATCGAAGAACAGGTCCGACAGAACCTGATCGGACTGTCCTTCCCGAAAATGCTTCTTCTTCCCCCAGACCTTTTCTCGCAAACCAGCCATGCTGAATGTAGAACATGGCGGAGACCCATCAAGAATGTCGATTCCAATCAGTTCCTGGGGGAGAGAAGAGCCAACGAGATCCTTTATCGGACACAAGAAATAATACTTGGGATCTAGGTTTCGCCGGTAATGCCATGCCATGTCTTTGTCAATATCGTTGGCCGCAACAACATCGCATCCGGCAAGTTTGTAACCCATGCTTGACCCACCTCCACAAGCAAACGTGGTCATCACGCGAATCGGCAGAGATGGCGCCGAAAGTTCCGAAAGATTCCATGCGTAACTTGGACTTAGGATCGAACTCAAAACCACACCTCGGACACTTGCATCCAAACGCAAAAGAATCGACATCAATCTCTTTTGCGGAACTCTCCTGGTCGGGCTCGCCAACGATCTCAGCGGCAAGCTTGTCAAGCTCGACAGAATCCCACCCAGCCAGCTCCACATCTTCTTTGCCATACGCCGAGAGGATGGACGAAACGGCCTCGGCATCCCATTCCGCAATCTCGCTCAACTTGTTGTCGGCGAGCGCAAGAAGGTGCGCATCCGCAGGATCAAGATCAAGAAACCTAACGGGTACTTTCTCCAACCCGAGCTTCTTCGCAGCGAGAAGACGCGTATGACCAGCGATCACTTCGCCGTCTGCCTCCCTCGCAAGGATAGGTGCACCCCACCCAAACCGCCGGATGGATTCGACTACCTTATCTACGGCCTTCGCGTTCTTCCTCGGATTTTTCTCCCAACCACGAAGCCGAGAAACAGGATGCCAGACCGCAGCAGGCTCTTCACGCGCGCTTATGTCGGGGTTACGTTCCTTTGATTTCATCTAGACGTCTCGTCTCCATCGCTCTCCGAAAGAAGAGACTCAACCTGCTCGCGCGAGAGCTTCATGTCTCGCTCCGCTCCGGCCAGAACCCACTCCGCCAAGTACTTCGGCCATGATGGCCGTGAACCCCTAGCGTCCGGATCGTCGTACCATCGACGAGCGCGCAGCGCGTCTCGGAGCAGTCGAAAGTAAAGCTTCCGGAAGTCGACCTTGGCTTCAGATGCCGAGCCCACGGAGAATCTCCTCCAGGCGTTCCCTCGCCTCTCGCTCGCCAGGCGGATCCACCCTATCTCGCGCGGCAAGATAGTCGCGTATCGCCTTCGCTAGGCGAAAATGACGAACAAAAACAGCAAACCGACGCGAACCAACAATCGTCATAGTCCCTCCAAGGCACGGTAGCGCGCTAGCTCGCGCTGATCCGCTTCTAGCTGTGCGTAAAGATCTACCAGCTCTTCGCGAACTCGCGCCAATTTACGGCTCGCTCCGGCGGCGTGGTAGGGCGATGCCATCACCTCCATAGCAAGACACCTCTCCTCTTCTGCAAGGCGAGCCCAATACCTGGGCGGAACATGGTAAGGGTCAAACTTCATCGAGCCTCCCTTATCCTGCGCATCGGCAAGGCCACTTGCTTCCCGGGGCGGTACGCTGCTGCGTAAGCAACGCCAAGAGCATCCAAGGCATGAACCAACACCGCCTTGGATATCTTTGGCGGAGTCGGGATCCCCACAACGCGCCGGCGGAGCATGGTCTCGATCTCCGCGTCGGATGGAGAGGCTCGCCCCACAACATCCGATCGCCATTGGCCGGCCGACAGTGTCATCCACGGCACGCTCCCACGGCTCAAAGCCCAAGCCAAGCCGCCCTCCACGCGCGCAGTAGCCATGAGCGCATCATGCCGCCTGCGGTCGAACAAACCCCTGGCAAGCCACTCAACGGCCACCAAAGAAGCACGATCCGCATGCTGCGCCAGAATCAATTCTGCAGGAGCACGACCGCCATCGAGCCACTTGGGCGGTGTCGCACCATCACGCTCAAGGAGCGCCCAGCCGCAGAGCATAGATCCAGGGTCAATGCCGAGAACGATCAAAGTCCACAGAACCCATAGCACCAAGGATACAAATCGACCACAAAATTCTTTCACCTGTCAGACGGGCGTGGTGCGCTCGTCGTGGAGAACGCCATGCAAGAACCCATCTACCAAGTCTGGTTCGCATACGACCCCTGCGGCCCTGCAGGGAACTCTTCAACTCTGTGGGTACTCCCTCCAGGAGAGGAGGTCCCTTGGTTGTGGCGCGACGGGTGGGATTCCATCGGGAACGGCCGCGCTTGGAGCGTCAAACGCAGGCCCACCACCGGCGAACTCGCTCGATGGACCGCCTTTCGCGGAGAGATCCCTCCGCGTCGGCTCAAGCAGACGCTTGTCCCACAATTCCTCGCGGCACGCGAAGACAACGGTCCGTGCCTAGGCTGCCCAGTCGACCAGGGGGGGCAACCGTGACGGACTGGGAAGTGCGCGTCCTCCTCGAAACCGGTGTCTATCTCCAGCAAATCGCCTGGGGCGTCCCCGAAGACCTCCTGGGCGGATGCATCCTCCTCCGCCGTGAAGACGGCGGCGAAGTGATCGCACGGGTGGGCTACCCAACCATAACGCACCCGGTCTATGGAGAGGTATGGGGACCAGAATGTCTACGGAGGATCGTCCTGACAGACGAAACACAATGAAATCCAACGAGCCTTGGCGCGTCGTTGACCCAATGACCGGAGAGGGGGTCCGCCACATTGACGCGAGGCGTTGGGGGAGTGGGGCGCCCAAAACGGGCTCTATCTTCAACTCTGTGGGTACTCCCTCCAGGAGAGGAGGTCCCTTGGTTGTGGCGCGACGGGTGGGATTCCATCGGGAACGGCCG
>Ga0129299_1001634_pt1 | contig 14946 bp, 8 predicted proteins | sample ConPoolayeCmetaG_FD_94477 | JGI IMG/M metagenome (GOLD analysis project Ga0129299, IMG submission 94477) | Hot spring microbial mat communities from California, USA to study Microbial Dark Matter (Phase II) - Cone Pool mat layer C metaG ... | reverse complement strand
GCCTGGCGGCGCCGACCGCAGGCCCATGCCGCAGGCTTTCCCTCCGGCGTTTTCCGCCGAGAGCCATCCCCCGCCCAACCCAAGCCGGCTGCCGCCGGACGACTGAAGGTCCATTTCAGAGCGTCTGCTGGCCGCTGAATCCGATCAACTAACCCGGAAAGGCTTCCTTATAATATCGTAACCTTATTTTTTGCATGATCTTAATCGCATCAAAGACTTGTGAGCGTTTTGAGCGTTTTCTATTGGTCGCCTCGGCCGGGGCATCCTAAATTGTTGTGTCGCTAGAAAAGAACTCAGGTCGCACGCGTTGTGCGGCCTTCACAAGCCAACCCATCAGAAGGAGATCGAACAATGCATCGCAAGACACTGCTGGCCAGTCTGGCGGCCCTGCTGGTCGCCACGGGAGTTGCTTTCGCCCAGTGCGGAGGCGGCAAGAAAACATCGGCCGAGAAGGCCGGCGGCGGCTGTTCCTATACCAAGGCCGCGGCTTCCGAATCCGGCTGCTCTAAGGATAAAGCGGCCTCCGCCTGCTCCAAGGACAAGTCGGCCGGCTGCGGCGACAACAAGTCGGCTTCGGCCGCCTGCTCCAAGGGCTGCAAGTGCAGTGGCACTTCCTGCGACAAGGGCTGCAAGTGCGGCAACAACATCGTCGAGACCGCCGCGGCCGCCGGCTCATTCAACACCCTGGTCAAGGCGCTGAACGCCGCCGGCCTGGCCGACTGTGCCGCAGGCAAGGGGCCGTACACCGTTTTCGCCCCCACGGACGAGGCCTTCTCCAGACTGCCGGAGGGCACACTTGATGCGTTGCTCAAGGACCTGCCGAAACTGCGGGCGATCCTGAAGCACCACATCGTCGAGGGGCGGGTCATGGCCGCCGACGTGATCAAGATGGATTCGGCCACCTCGCTGCTGGGCCAGAAGCTGGCCGTCCGGGCCGGTGACCGGGTCGAGGTCGGCGGGGCCACGGTGATCAAGACCGACATCGCCGCTTCCAACGGCCTGATCCACGTGATCGATCGGGTCATCCTTCCGGCAGACAGCGTGATCGACGTGGCCCGCAGCGCCGGATCATTCAAGACCCTCCTGGCGGCCGTTTCCGCAGCCGGCCTGGAAGATGATCTGCGGGGCGGCGGTCCGATCACCGTCCTGGCCCCCAGCGACGAGGCTTTCGCCAAGCTGCCCCAGGGCGCCGTGGAAGGCCTGCTCAAGGATCTCCCGAAGCTGCGGACGGTGCTCAAGCACCATGTCCTGCCCGGCAGGCATGATTCGAAGGCCATCGCCGGCATGGATTCGGCCAGGACGCTGCTGGGACAGACGGTATCGATCCGCGTGGCTTCGCCGATCCATATCAACGGCCATGCCACGGTCGTGAAGGCCGACATCGAGGCCGCCAACGGCCTGATTCACGTCATCGACGAGGTCATCATGCCCTCCGACGATGTGGTGGATGTCGCCCGGTCGGCCGGCGACTTCGGCACGCTGCTGAAAGCCGTGGACGCCGCGGGCCTGACCGACACGCTTCGCGGCGAGGGGCCGTTCACGGTGTTTGCCCCCACCGATGAAGCCTTCGCCCGCCTGCCGGCCGGCACGCTGGAAGGCCTGTTGGGCGACCCCGAGAAGCTCAAGAGCGTTCTGCTCTACCACGTGGTGCCGGGCAAGGTCGCGGCCGCCGACGTGGCCAAGCTCAGCGAAGCGAAAACCGCCCTGGGCAAGCCCGTCCACATCAGCACCGCCGACGACGTGCGGGTCCAGGGAGCCAAAGTGCTCAAGACCGACATCCAGGCGGCCAACGGGATCATTCACGTGATCGACGCGGTCATCGTGCCCGAGTAGCCGGGCCGCCGGGGACCCGTGGAACGGTCCTGAGGGTAAGCTCCTCGCGGGAGGCGGGCCTGATCCCCGCCTCCCGCATTCTTTGCGCGGCGGGATCCGTCGGAAGACCCGACCGTTGCCCGTTCATGCCGGGGCCGACGCGTTGTCCAGCAGCCCCATGATCGCCCGCAACACCTGATCGACCGAGGGCAGGGCCAGGGCCTCGGCCGGCCTGGAAGCCGGCACCGGACAGGCCGCCGGACCGACGCGCCGGGCGCTGAAACGTCCCAGGCCGTCCTCGCAGGTCAGCCGGGCCAGAAGTTCGGCCCCGAATCCCGCGAACAGCTGTCCCTCCTCCACGACGACCAGCCGCCCGGTTCGGCGCAGCGAGTCCGCGACCGGTCCGACATCCAGGGGGTACAGCTGCGTCGGCAACAGCAGCTCGCAGCCGACCTCCTCGTCCTCCCGGAGCCGGGTGACCGCCTCCTCCGCCACGGCGGCCGCTCCGCCGTAAGCCACCACGGTCACCGCCGGAGCGGGGGCGGCCAGCCGCACGGTGGCGAAAGGCTCGCCGGCGGCCGAGACCTCGAAACCCGCCGCCGCGGCCGACTCGGCCCGCTGGGCATAGAGCAGTTTGTTTTCCACCACCAGGGTCGGCCGGTCCGCCTCCGCCAGCAGGGCCGCGTACAGCCGCTTCGGACAGCACCGCCGGTGCAGGGCCAGCACCCTGGTGCCCGGCACGCCCAGCAGATGCTTCTCCAGGCATTGGCTGTGCGTCGGGCCGTACCCGCGGTAACCCCCCATCGGCGTCCGCACGATCAGCGGCACGCGAACCGCACCGTTGTACATCCAGGCGAACTTGGCGGCGTGATTCACCCACTGGTCCGCGGCCAGCAGAATGAAGTCGCCGAACATGATCTCCACCACCGGGCGCAGGCCCGCCAGCGCCAGCCCGGTAGCGATCCCGACGATGCCGGCCTCGCTGATCGGCGTGTTGCGCACGCGGTCCGGAAACCGCGTGCTCAGCCCCGCGGTCACCTTGAACGCCCCCCCGTACGGGTCGCGGATGTCCTCGCCCAGCAGCAGCACCCGCTCGTCGGCGGCCAGAGCTTCGGCCAGGGCCTGGCGGATGCCGTCGGCGACGCGCAGCGGCTCAAAGGACCAGGGCATCCAGGCAACATCCGCCCCGCCCGCGACGCGCGGCCTCCTCGGTGCGCGGTCGGCCGCGCCGGGGCCGCTCCGGCCGGACCCTGCGCCGCAGGATTCGGCATCCGTCTCGATCCCGGCCGGCGGGGCGGCCTGGGCCGTGGCCACCGCCGCCTCGATCCGCCGGTCGATCCGTGTCAGTAAAGCGTCCAGGCCCGCCGGACGGCAGGCCAGCAGCCGGTTCAGCGGATCCCGGCGGGCCAGCCTTTCCACAACCGCCGCATCGCGCGTGTCGTCGCTCTTGGAATGGGCCATCAGCCGGCGGGTCCGGATGTGCAGGACCAAAGGTGCCGCCGCGGCTCGTACGAAGTCGACCGCCTGGCGGGCGGCTTCCAGCAGTTCGGCCGGTCTTGACGTCGTCGCCGACCGGCAGGCGATCCCGAACGCCCGCGCCCGCCCCCGCACCGTGCCGGCCATGGCGTCGCGTCGCGGCGTGGACTGGGCGATGCCGTTGTCCTCCACCACCACCAGCAGCGGCAGCGACCACCTGGAGGCGATGTTCAGCGTCTCGTAGACCACTCCCTGGCCCAGGGTGCCGTCACCGAGGAACACCACGGCGATGCCCCCCTGCCCGCGCAGCTTCCGGGCCATCGCCAGGCCTGCGGCCACCGGCGCAATGCCGCCCTGGATTCCGTTGGAGAAGAATCCCCCCCGGCACAGATGCTGACTGCCGCCCCGCCCGCCGCATGCGCCGCTGGCCCGGCCCATGACCTCGGCCACCAGGCCCTCGAGGTCGTCGGTCCAGGCCAGGTAGTGGCCGTGCCCGCGATGGTTGCTGAAGATGAAATCGCCCGGGCGCAGGACGCGGGCCACCGCCACGCCGACCAGTTCCTGCCCGATGCAGGTGTGCACCGTTCCGTGCAGCAGACCCCGGCTGAAGAGCTCCAGCAGCTTCTGCTCCACACGCCGGATGGTCAGCGCGGAGGCCAGAACGTCGGCCGGCCACCACCGGGCCGCCGTGTCGTCGGCAATGCCCGAAAGCCCGCCGGCCGGGTTCTCCCGAACGTCCGTTTCCGCAGCCGGTCCGCAGCCGCCACCGGGCGGGCGACGGCGGCGCTCCGTCTGCGCCCGGACGGCCCGGGTAGAGTCCATCACCGCATCCTGCATACCCAGGAGTTATCGGCATCCGTCGGCGCAAACTCCGCGGTCGGCTGCATGACGCCCGCCACCGGCTCAGGTCCGATAATCGCCGGACGGAAGGGCCCGCCTGCGTGGGCGAAAAGGTCCCGTGCCGCTAGAATAGCCGGCGTGAAACTTCTGCTTTTTGATCTCGACGGGACGCTGCTGCTCACCGACGGCGCCGGTGTGCGGGCCATGGAACGCGCCGGCCGGCTTGTCCTGGGAGAGCGGTTCACGCTCGAGGGTCTGACCACCGCCGGCGGCATGGATCCGCTGATCTATGCCGAGGCCGCCGCCAGGGCGGGCGTGCAGGATGCCCATCTCCACCACGAGACCTTCCGCCGCACCTACCTGGAGGAGCTGCGGACGGAGCTGGCGGCCAACGGCCACCGGGCCCGGGTCATGCCGGGCATCGCTGAGCTGCTGGATCGTCTGGCCGGCGATCCGCGGGTGATCGTGGGCATGCTCACCGGCAACTACGCCGAGGCGGTGCCGCTGAAACTCGCCGCGGTGGGCCTGGAGCTGGAGCGGTTTGCGGTGGTCGCCTTCGGGGATGACGCGCCCACGCGCGAGGCCCTGGTGAGTGTCGCCCTCGCGCGTGCCGCCGGGAGAACTGCCTGCTCGCTGACCGCCGCCGACGTGATCGTGATCGGCGACACCCCCGCGGACATCCGCTGCGCCCGGGCCAACGGCTGCGGGCTGCTGGCCGTCGCCACCGGCCGATACAGCGTCGATCAGCTCCGCCAGGCCGGCGCCGAGGCAGTCGTCCAGGATCTGTCCGACCCTTCTCCTCTCCTGCGAATGATCGCTTCCCCGGGCGTGGAAGAAGTTTCCCCGGCATGAGGCTTCCGCACGGGCCGGCCCGGCGACCGCAGACCTGACCGCGGAAAACGCCCGACCGCCGGACTCTCCGCCTCCGCGCGGTGCGCCGACCGGGGCTCAGGCGTCCGGCTCGGCCGTCACGGTGAGCTTGTAGGTCGCGAACTGCTCCACGTACAGCTCGGCACGCTCCTGATGGGTCACCAGCAGCAGGGCGCAGCCGGTCTTGTGGGCCTCCAGCATGCGCTGGATGGCCTGCTCCTCGGTCAGCGTGGTCAGCTGGCGGATTCGCTTGACGACCTCGTCCATGGTGTGCACATCGTCGTTGTGCAGGATCACTTTCCAGGGCGGCATCTGACGGGGCTTGCCCGCCTTGGGGGACTTTCGGCGGGCTGACTGGATGCCGGTTCCCTGATCACCGCTGTTGGACTGTTCATCGCGTTTCGTGGCCACGTCTCAGGCCTCCCCTGCCGGCTGCCTCTTGCCTCTGCGGCCCGGCCACACCACTATAGCTTCCGTCCCGGCCAATGCGATAGGGCAATCTCCCGCTTCCCGAAGCCACCGACGCGCGTCCCTTCCACCTTCTGAGGCCGGGTCCACCTTCCGAGGCCGGGCGGCACCCATGCACCATCGGCCTGCCGGTCGGGAGGGCTTCCGCGGCGCTGTTATCGGACGACCGCCGCAGGGGCCCTGCGCGGCCCGCGTCGAGGAGTCGCGCTGCATGTTCCGCTTGAATCGGACCTTACGGTGACGGCGGTTTCAAGCCGCCCAGCCGGGCTGGCCGATAGGACTTTGGGCATCCCGATGAGGGCAGCGCGGGCCCACGCGCCCGTCCATGCCGCGGTTGAGGGCTGACCCGCCCGACTTCGCCGAAGCGCGTCGCCGTCAGCGGAGCACGACGAGATCGTTTTCGGATGGCTTGCTTGACCTCGATCAGACGCGACGCGACGCGAGGCGTCCTGCTCCTGCTGCTCCTGGCGGTCGGGGCAGCGGCCCCATCGTCCACCGCCCTGGCCGCGGGGCGCCGGGACGGCCCGGCCGCCCCTTCGCCACGAAGGATCCTGGTCAACAGCGCATCTGCGGGCAGGTCGACCCGGCCGGGGGTCCTGAACCTGGCCGAGGCCCTGCGCGCCGCCCTGGCGGACCCGGCGGACAACACCATCGAACTGGATCCAGCGGTCTTCACCGGCCGCCAGGTGGTGCTCCCGCTGACCAGCAGCCTCGTGGCCGACCGCCGCGCCGGCGAGGACCTGATCGACGCGACCACCCTGCCGGCCGGCGTGGTGCTGGACCTCTCGGCCTGCCCGGGTCCGGGTCTGATTCTCGGCGGAAACGCCGCCCTGGGCCTTGCCGGGCTGACCCTGCAGGGCGGGGCCGATCGGGGCATCCTGATGCAGGACTCGGCCCGCCTGAGGCTGGAACACGTGGCCGTCCTGCGATGCGGCGGGCCGGGGGTGGCGGTCTTCGGGCAGGCGAACCTCACGGCCATATCCTGCCGCCTCTCGGCCAACAAGACCCACGGCATCGAGGTGCACGACCGGGCGGCGGCGACCCTGGTGCGCTGCGAGAGCAGCGGCAACGGGCAGGCGGGCCTGGCGGCGTTCGGCGAATCCCGCATCTCGGTCGAGCACGGCCAGCTGGCCGACAACGGCGAATGGAACCTGGTTCTGACCAACCATGCCCGGGCCCGGCTGGAAAGCTGCCTGCTGCGCCGCGGGGGCTTTGCCGGCATCGACCTGAGCGAGTCGGCCTCGCTGGACGCGGTGGGCACCCACCTGGATCAGGGCCGGCGGTTCGGCATCTTCGCCACGGGCCGGTCCGCAGTGCGGCTCGAGCGCTGCTCGGTCCGCCGTCACGAGGGGCGCGGCATCGAGCTGCAGGATCAGGCGGCCCTGAGCCTGCAGGACTGCGCCATCGAGGGCAATCGCGACTACGGCCTGATCCTGTTCGGACAGGCCGGAGTCCAGGCCGCCCACTCGAGCATCTCGCAGAACAACGCCCACGGGGCCAGCCTGCGCGGGCGCTCCCGGGGGAGCTTTGTCGAATGTTCCTTCACCGGCAACCGTTACAGCGGGCTGGGCTGTCCCGACGCCCTGGAGGGCGGCTCCGTCTCGGCGACGCGGTGCCTGTTCAAGGCCAACGGCATGCGCCCGATCTACCGCGGCCCGCTGCACATCGACCCGCTCGTGCCCACGCCGCTGCGGATCATGGGGCAGTACGTGGAGTGCATGGCCGGTCCTGGGGCGGTCATCGAACTCTATCACGACCGCGGCGGCGAAGCCGGCAAGTACGTCGGAAGCCTCCAGGCCGACGAGCGCGGGCGATTCCAGGTGGACTGCGGCGATCTTCCCGCCGACACGGTCCTGACCGCCTCGGCGACGGTCAACGGCGCCACCAGCGAGTTCAACGTCATCGGGGCCGGGCTGTCCGTGCCGATCCTCAACGCCCTGCTGGGGCGGACCGGCCCGCTTTCCGACGAGGGCGGGGCGCCGGATCTCGGCCGCCGCCTGCGCCGCTGGCCGCACGGCACGTCGCTGACCTTCCACCTGCCCGAACCGCCCAGTGCGGCGGTGGAGACGTACCTGCGCTTCATCGCCGACCGCGTGGCCGACTGGACCGGCGGCGCGCTGACCGCCGCCGCCCTGCTGGGCCCGTCCGACGGGCCGCCGGCCGACCGGGTCACCATTCCGATCCATTACATCGCCGCCGAACAGCCGCCGCTGCTGGGCCGCGGAGGCGTGGCCTTCATGAAATGGGACGGCGACGGGCACTTCCTCCCGCCGATGCGCATCGTGCTGGCTCACGGAAAGGAAGTGCGCCAGACCTGCCCGAGGGTGCTGGCCCACGAGGTCGGCCACGTGCTGGGACTGTGCCACGCCCGGGTGGGTCTGCTGTCGCGGATGCAGGGCTCGATTCCCCCGCCCAGGCCCTACCTCAACGACTTCTCGCCGATGCTGACCTACTTCGACGTGCTGGCCCTGCAGATCCTGCACGACCCGCGGAACGACGGTCCGCCGACCCTGCGGCAGCTGGCGGAGAACGGCTCGCTGGCTTCCGGAACGCCGCTGCGCGTGGCCGACGCCGCCCAGGCCAGCGACCAGCCCACCTTCAGCCCCCCCGCCGAACGCCCCGACAGCCCCGGGCCCACCGGAGCCCACAAGTGACCGCACGGCCGCCGCTGCCGGCGTGCCGTCGCCGTGGAGGCTGACGGATCGTCCCGCGACCGCGGCTGGCAACCCGCCGCAACGGCTGACGGCCCCGGCGGCATCGGGCCGGCGGCCCGGTGGTCGCCCGCGCGGTCCGGAGGCAAAGTCCATCGCCTCGGGGACGAGCGACCGCAGGGCTTCAGAACGGAGATTGAATCGTTCGCGGTGCGCCGGCGGCGCTGGCGTTGATCTCGACCACGCCGGCCGACCAGCGCGGCAGGATGAGCCGCAGGCTGTTGCCCTCCGGGCGCAGATCCAGCCGGACGGGCTTGACCGCGTCCGGTCGGTCCAGGCTGTTGCGGGCGGTCAGGGAATCCGGCGCGACCAGCGACATCGCCGCCGTGCCCAGCAGGAACGGACTGCGCACCGCCAGCTGCACCTCGATCTGTTCCTCCGAAGGGTTCACCAGCTTCACGAAGACCCGCCGGCCATCCTCGTCCGACGACGCGCTGACGTTCAGCGGCGGGCGCACTGGGTCCACGGCCACCCGCCGCGGACCGAAATGGTCGCGCCAGAGCTTCATGACCACGTAGTTCGGCGCCGGAAACCACCCGCGGTGGTCGAAGTTGATCAGGGCGTTGTCCCAGTCGGTGGCCGAGACGTGCCGCAGCAGCAGCGCCGGGCTGGAAATCTCCACCACGTCGCCGCACCGCTCGAAGACGTTCAGCAGCCCCCCGGCGTACAGGCCGGTGCGCCAGTCGGTGCTCTGGGCGTTCCACTCGGACACGAAAAGGCGTATGGACGGCTTGCGCGAGGCCGCGATCAGCTCCGCGCAGCGCCTGAAGAACGCCTCGTGTTTCGCGGGCATTGAAGCGAACACCTCCGGCGGCTCGTAGTGATGCAGGCTCAGCCAGTCGATGTCCTCGGCGCAGGCCTCCAGCACCCCGCGGTTCCACTCCAGGTCCAGCCCCGCGCTTCCGCAGGCCACGATGCGGATCGACGGGTCCACCCGCTTCATCGCCGGCACGAACGCCCGCACGGCCCGGCCGTAGGCTTCCGGGCCCATCGACCAGGTCTCGTTGTCGATCTCCCAGTAACGCACGCCGTACGGCTCCCGCCGGCCGTGCGACGCCCGTACCGCCCCCCAGGTCGAATCCGCCGGCCCGTTGCAGTACTCCACCCAGTCGCAGGCCTCCCGGATGTACTCGGCCTGCTTCTCGGGCGCGTCGTGCCGCCCGATGTTGATCACCACCAGCGGCTCGCACCGCAGGCGCCGGCACAGGGCCACGAACTCGTCGATGCCGAAGGAGTTGACGTCCTGGTCGTCCCAGATCTCGATCGGATAGCTGATGCGACGGTGCTGGGGACCGATGGCGTCCTTCCAGCGGTACCACTCGGCGAAACACCCCCCCGGCCAGCGGATCAGCGGCGGGCGCAGCCCGGCCAGGGCCTCCAGCAGGTCCGGGCGGAAACCCCCCGCCCGCAGGGCCGCCTCGGAGGTCAGGCTCGCCTGGTCGATCCACACCCGCCCCCGCCCGGCGGTCACGATCGCCAGGCCGGCATCCGTAGCCGACCCGGAGGGGCGCAGCAGAAACTGCAGCTCCTTCCACGGCCCCGGCTCGACCGCCAGAGACTCCTCGGCCAGCATGCGGTCTCCGGCCGCCAGGCGCACCTTCAGCCGCGCGGCCGCTTCGGCGCGGGCCCACAGCGAACCGTGCAGCGCCTGGCCCTCCTGCACCGCCAGCGGCCGCTGGATGATGCCGCCCTCGTCTCCATCCACCTCGATGAGCTGACATATCCGGCCGTTGAGCGCCTCGCCCTCCTGCAGCTCCAGCCGTACCGGCCGGCCGCACGGCTCCCAGTCGCGGGCCGTCCGCAGGCGCGGCAGATCGGGCGGCAGGCCCTCGAACAGCGGTTCGCCCGCCGCCGACCGCACCGTCAGCCCGCGAAAGCGCGCCGTCGTCGCCCAGGTACCCACGCCCACCGCACCGGCGGGGTGCGCCTGATCGTCGGTGAAGTCCGCCACGGGTTCGTCGTCCAGCCAGGCCTGGAATCGCGAGCCCGTACAGCGCACCCTGATGCGATACCACCGCCCGGTCTCGATCCCGCCGGGGCGCTGCGGCGTCACGCACGTCCGCCCGGCGGCGGTCGCCTTCTCCACGGCGTGGAACCGGTTGCCCCATCCGCCGAGGTTGAGCCAGTAGAAGGCCGCGTCCCCGGCATACCTGAACAGGACCAGAAAGCCCTCGGATCCGCCGGTCCGGCAGGCCTCGAGGCTGAATTCGCAGTCGCGCCAGCCGCGATCGCCGAAGACCAGCCGGACGTCCTGGGCCAGAGCGGTCTGGTGCAGTTCGCCGTCCCGGATCTCCCAGCGGCCGCCGCCGGGCGCAAGCCGCTCGAAGCTGCGGTTCCAGACCGCCTCGCCCCACAGCCCGCCGTTGACCGAGTGATAGATATGTTCCAGGAAGTGGCTGTAGATCCGCTCGTCGATCCGGCCCTCGACGGCGCCGGGATCGACCGTCAGCCGCACCGCCTCGGCCGCCGCCGGGCACGCGGCCCAGGCCAAGGCCAGCTTGAACATCACCGTCAGGCAACAACGCATGTCCGGTCTCCTCATCCTGAATCGCGCATCTGCGTCTCGTACAGCCGCCGGTACAGGCCGCAGCGGTCCAGCAGCTCCTCGTGCGTGCCGACCCCGGCGATCCGCCCCTCGTCCATCACCACGATCCGGTCCGCCGCGGCGGTGGTGCTGAAGCGGTGGGCGATGATGAACGCGGTGCTGTCCTTCAGAATGGCCTCCAGCGCCGCGTGGATCTTCATTTCCGACTCCGGGTCCACCTGGCTGGTGGCCTCGTCGAAGATCAGGATCGGCGCGTGCCGCAGGATCGCCCGGGCGATGGCGATGCGCTGCCGCTGTCCGCCGGAGAGCGTCGCCCCGTGCTCGCCGACCACGGTGTCGTAGCCCTCGGGCATCCGGCGGATGAACTCATCGGCGAAGGCCTGCCGGGCGGCGGCCTCGATCTGGGCGTCGGTGGCGTCCAGCCGGCCGTAGGCGATGTTGGCCCGGACGGTGTCCGGAAAGATGACCGTCTCCTGGGTGATCAGGCTGAACTGGCTGCGCAGGGAGCGCAGCGAGACCTCGGCGCAGTCCTGCCCGTCGATCAGGATCCGGCCTGCGGTCAGCGGGAAGAACCGCGGCAGCAGGCTGACCAGCGTGGTCTTGCCCGAGCCGTTGGGACCCACCAGGGCCACGGTTTCGCCCCGCCGGACGGTCAGCGTCACCCCGTCCACCGCCGGCCGGCCCGAGTCGGGGTAGGTGTAGGTCACGTTCTCGAAGCGGATCTCCTCGCGCAGCGGGGCCAGCTCCGGGCGGCCCGCGTCGTCGTCGTACTCCGTGCGGCTGTCGATGATCTCGAAGACCCGCTCGGCGGCGGCGTTGGCCCGCTGGATCTTGGGATACACCGTGGTCAGCTTGCGGACCGGGTCCAGGATGGCCACCAGCAGCACGATCATCCCCAGAAAGTGCGGCATCTTCTCGTCGGCGCCCTCCGCCAGCACCACCCGGGCGAAATACATGATCGCCGCCGCCACGCCCACGAAGGCCAGCATCTCCAGCGAGGGCGACGCCAGGGCCTCGGTGCGGCCCATCTTCAGCTGGTGCTTCAGCACGCCCCGGTCGATGCGGAACAGCCGCCGCCGCTCGTAGTTCTCCCGCCCGTAGCCCTTGACCACCCGCATGCCGGTCAGCGTGCTCTCCAGCGCCCCCAGCATCAGCGCGTAGGCCGCCAGGACGCGCTTGTTGGCCCGGCGGATCTGCTTGCCGATCCGCCGGATGATCAGCGCCGCCACCGGCGTCACCAGCACGACCACCACGGTCAGCTGCCAGTCCATATACAGCGCCACCGCCGCCACGCCGACCGCCTTGAACGGCTCGGTGACCACCTTCTCGAAGAAGTTCGACAGCCCGCGGAAGATGTCGTTGGTGTCCTGGGCGAGCCGGCTGATGGTGTCCGCCGTGTTCCGGCTGAAGTGGCTCAGCGGCAGCTTGAGAATGTGGCTGTACATCCGCCGGCGGATGTCCATGATCGCCCGGCAGTTGACCACCACCGTGAGATACTCGGCCAGGAAGCGGGCCACGTTGCCCGTCAGGATCACGCAGGCCATCAGCCCCAGCACCACCAGCAGCGTGCGCCAGCGCTCCTCCGGGCTCAGCCCCCCGGGAATCAGATTCACCGCCCGCAGCGCCAGCCGGTAGTGCCCGGCCAGCGGCTCGACCTCGATCTCCACCTCCGCCGGCTCGCCCCCGCCGGGCGGCAGACAGACCAGCCGCAGCGGCGTCCGGTCGGAGGTCAGACCGGCGAACACCTCGTGAGCCCGGCCGCGCTTCCCCCCGGCCTCCAGCACGAACGCCCCGCGCCGCAGACCCGCCGCCGCCAGCGGCGAACGCTCCCGCAGATCCGTCACCGTGGCCGTCCCCTGGGGCAGCCCCGGCACCTCGTAGTCCTTCAGCGAGTTGTAAACCCCGAAGCTGCAGCCCAGCCGCTTTTCGGCGATCGTCTGGGCCACCCAGCCGTGCAGACCCTGCGGCCGCATCAGCACCGTGAGGATGAACGGGATCGAGCCCAGGCTCATCGAGTAGGTCACCGCCATCAGCAGGATGCAGCCGATCGCGGGATAGAGGTACCGTTTGTGCGGCCAGACGAAGCCCAGCAGCCGCTTGAACGGCCCGAACGAGGATGACATGTAGCGCCGGTGACGCTCCTGGCGGGCTAGCTCTGCTTGCGACATACGGGCGGGCATGATAACCGCCGGCGGCGCATCATGCGAGCCCCCGCCAGCAGCGGCGCCGCAGCCGCCAGGAACGCCAGGAAGCACGGGTAAGAGGCCGCGCCGAGCTCGTGAAACGCGCGCACCCGCTCGATGGTCGCCGGCAGGCCCGCCAGGTCCGCCAGGCCGAACACCTCGCGCCGGCCGGGGGCCACCCAGAGCTTGCCGGTCGCGCCGTCCGGCAGCCACGCCACCGCGTAGTACGTCCCGGCCTGCGGAAGCTCCGGCTCGATCTCGCCCTGGATCCAGGAGTCCGTGCCGGTGAACGGTTCGTGGAAGAACTCCGGCTCCTGCCCCTCGGGACGCTGCAGCAGAATGCCCCCCAGCCCCTCGGGGACCGCAAAGGGAAGCTCGATCGCCGGCAGACCCGGCCCCAGCAGGGCCAGCGCCGGGCGAAGGCTCTGGGAACCCTCCAGCACCGGCACGCCCAGCGACCAGTACGCCCGCTGGCCGGCCGCGGCCTCGAAGACGATCCACAACGGCCGTCCCGGCTCGGTCACCTCGTGGTAGATCACATAGGAAATCGAGACGTCATCGACCCGAAGCGCCGTTTCCGGCGACACGGCCGTTCCGTCGCTGAAGATCGGCTTGTGAGCCGCCGCCGGGGCCGCCAGCACTGCCGGCAACAGCAGGCCCAAGGCCGGACAAGGGGAGCGCATCGCGGGTCTCCAGGCACGGACGCATGACATCCGGCCGACAACCCAAGAGTAGGCCTCCGGCCGCCCCGCGACCAGCCGGCGGACCTCACTCGTGGACCACCACCCGGCAGGGAGGCAGCGCCTCCAGAAACCTCGCCCCGTAGCGACGGGTCCTGAGCCGCTTGTCGAGCACCACGATCCGACCCCGGTCCGTCCGCGTCCGGATCAGCCTGCCGAAGCCCTGTTTGAAGCGCAGAACCGCCTCCGGAAGCTGGTAGTCGGGGAAGGGCCGGCCCCCCGCGGCCTTGATCTGCTCGATCCGGGCCTCGATCACCGGACGCGACGGCACCGCAAAGGGCAGCTTGACGATGATGACGTTCACCAGGGCCGCCCCGGGAACGTCCACGCCCTCCCAGAAGCTGTCGGTGCCGAAGATCACCGAGCCGGCCTGCCGGCGGAAACGCTCCACCATCGTCCCCCGCCCGAGCCCCTCGCCCTGGACCATCAGTTTCAGGCCTGCGGCTTTCAACGGCTCCCGGAGCCGGGCGGCGAAGTCGTTCATCATCTCGTAGCTGGTGAACAGCACGAACGCGTGCCCGGCGGTCTCGGTCACGTGGCGGAGGACCGCGGCGCTGGCCGGTTCCGCAAAGGACGGGTCGTCGGGCTCCGGCAGGCCGGTCTCCACGTGCAGTTCGGCCTGCGAGGCGTAGTCGAACGGCGATCCGACGACGATCTCGTCGGCCGCGGCGATGCCCAGCCGGCCGCGCACGTAGGCCAGCCCGTCCCGGCGCCCCACCGAAAGGGTCGCGCTGGTCAACACCACGCTGTCCAGCGCCGCGTACACCACCTCGCCGAGCCGGTCGGCCACCTGCACCGGGGCCTCGCACAGCCGGACGTTCGGCTCGCGCCCCGGACGGATCTCCATCCAACGGACCTTCCCCTCTTCGGGCGGGGCTCCGAAATGCCGCAGCTCGGCCGCCAGCGTCGCCGCCCGGTCGCTCAGGCTGGTCAGCGTCGCCAGTTCCTCCTGGCTGTCGATGTCCTGGCGAAGCTCGCGGATCTCCAACGACAGTTCCGCCAGCGCCTCCGAAAGGCCGTTCTCCACCGGCAGGGCTTCGCGCAGCCGGCCGTTGGGCGAGCCGTTCTGCTGCTGCCAGCGGAGAACCTCCTCCCAATAGCGATCGGCCTCCTGCCGGGCCTCGCGCGCCAGCCGGATCGCCTGCCGGGCGTCGTACGCCGCCAGGAAGCCCCGCCGCGTGCGGTCGCTGTACAGACGGTTCAGCAGGTACCGCACCTGCGACCGGGCCACGCCGACGCCGAACGTCTCGCAGGCGACGTTCTCGAGGTTGTGGGCCTCGTCGATCACCGCGATGCGGTAG
>Ga0129299_1001631_pt1 | contig 14962 bp, 7 predicted proteins | sample ConPoolayeCmetaG_FD_94477 | JGI IMG/M metagenome (GOLD analysis project Ga0129299, IMG submission 94477) | Hot spring microbial mat communities from California, USA to study Microbial Dark Matter (Phase II) - Cone Pool mat layer C metaG ... | reverse complement strand
GCCGGGGCCCCGGCCCGCTGCCGCTCGGATTCCAGGTAGGCGATGACCGCGTCGGAGTAGATCTGCGAACCGGCGGCGTTGGGGTGCACCCGATCCGGCGCCAGGCTGGTCCAGGGCGTACCTGCGAGCACCACCTGATACAGCGCCCAGCCGACGTTGACGCTCGGGCAGCCGTAGTGATCGCAGACGTTGTAGTGGGCCTGCACCGGGGTCGGGTAGTACCCGGAGAGGTACGGGCCCTCGCTGTACCAGGCGATGGTCTCGATGAAGCAGAGGTCGGCCGACGGCCGGCCGGACCAGGTCTGGCGGACCATGCCCTCGCAGTTGCGTTCCACGAACGCCAGCGGATCCTCGGGCAGGTCGTTGACCGCGAACTCGATGAACACCAGGTCGGGGGAGTGCACCAGGACATCCCGCGCCATGCGCATCGCCCCGATCAGGCTGCCGGTGCCGCTCCAGCCGGCGTTGATTTCGGTGATCCGCCCCGGGTAGTGCGACTGGAACCAGGCCGTGACGTTGTCGCGCCAGCCGGGGCTCTGGGTGATGCTCCCGCCGATGAAGGCCAGCCTCGCCGACTGCCCGCCCCCCAGCCGCGAAAAAACGTTGGCCAGCCCGTTGCCACGGTGGATGACGACCGGATAGTCCCATGCCCGGACCGGCGGCGCGGCGGCCACGGCCAGCGCGATCCCCAGCCACCGGCAGGCCGGTCTCGCCGTTCCTGAGGGCCGGCCCGCTGTGGGCGCAGCTGCGCGCATGGCTTTCACTCCGGCAGACAGGAAAGCGGCGCCGGCCGTGCCGGGCCGCTGAGGCACTCCAGGAACAGGCTCACATCCGTCTGGTCCACGTCCAGGTCGCCATCCAGGCGGGCATCCAGGCAGGCCGGATCCTCCTGCGGCAGTCCCAGGCCGGTCAGGCACGACTGCAGATGCCCGAAATCCTGCAGGTCCACGTCGTCGTCGCGGTCGAAATCGCCGCGTGCCGGGCACGGCTGGCGGATGGCGTCCACGTACAGCGTGAACGGTCCGGCGCTGCCGGCCGGGGCCAGGGCCAGGTGCTCCAGCACCCCCTTGTGGTTCGGGGCCGACAGCACGCCGTCGCCGGTGAAGGCCGTTACCCCGCGGTTCAGCGGCAGCAGGACCGTCTGCCACACGCCCGGCTGGGCGGTGACCAGCACGCCCTGGGGCGCTCCGGAGGCCACCGATTCGGCACCGACCCACTCGATCGTGCCGGTCGTCCCGCCGTTGACCCCTACCGGCACGTCCGTTCCGGTCTCGCGGATGCCGGCGCAGACCCGCAGCGCGCCGCTGTCCAGTCTCAGCCGCAGCTGCACCGGCCGGCGCAGGTCCACCGCCGGGTTGGGCAGCCTGGTCGCGTTGGCCGTGGTCAACCGCAGCCACCGGCCCGGGGCCGTGTCCACCCACGCCCAGCGCACCCTGGAGCACTTCGTGCCCTCGAAGGCCGGCACCTGGTCGGTCACCGCCGCCTCGTCGGGGGAGGCCGCCAGGTGGCTCCGCGTGGTCGGCGAGTAGCGCGGCTTCTGGAAGACCGCCTCGGTGCCGGGGGCCAGGTCTTCGAAGTGGGCGACGTGCCAGGCCAGGCAGCCCGGCGGCTCGGCCACGGTGATGTACGCGGGGCGGACCTCCTCGTCGCTGCCGGCCGGCCCGGTGACCTGCAGCGAGACGTTGTAGCTGCCGGGATTGAGATACGTGCGGACCGGGTGGCGCTGCGTCGACCCGTAGCCGTCGCCGAACGACCAGTTCCAGCCGCTGACCCAGCCGGTGGAGGTGTCGGTGAAGCTCACCGTCAGCGGGGCCGGTCCCGACAGCGGCGCGGCGGTGAAGGCGGCCGTCGGGGCCGCCAGCCACTGGTAGCGCTGCTGCACCGCGGCGTCCAGGTCCGACAGGATCTGCCCCTTGTAGGGGTTGTCGCCGCCGTCGATGTTCCACGGGTCGCAGTAGGCGCACCAGCGGTAGAGGTTCACGCAGTGGTACAGCGGCTTGCCGGCCGCGGGAGCCTCCTGCGTGTTCCAACGGTTGATCTCGGCGTAGATCTCCTGCACCCAGCCGGGCTCGTAGTGCTCGGCCGGGGCCTCCGGATGCCCGCCCTTCCAGTAGTAATTGCCGTTGCACTCGGTGGCATACAGCGGCAGGTGCCAGAGACTCTGCGGAATGCCCAGGTTCACCCAGTCCTTGTAGACGTAGAAGCTGAAGTACAGCATCTGCCCGCCGGCGTTGATCTTCTGCGTCGAGTGAATGTCGCTGTACCGGTAGCCGCGCGAGTTGATGTGCAGGGCGATGCCGTCCGGGCCGGTGCCGTAGGGGCCCGGGGTGCTGTTCTGGATCGCGGTGAGCATCTGATTCAGGTAAGTCACCCAGTTCAGCGGCATCGCGTCGTGCGGGAAGCCGCAGACCGTGCCGGTGCCGTACGGGCCCGCCCAGGGCGCCAGGGCCTGGGTCACGACCTTGTGCCCCGGGGCGACCGCCTTGATCGCGTCGTAGCACAGCCGGAAGCAGCTGGCGTAGCTTTGCGGCGAGACGTAGACCTTCCGACCGTTGACCGGCGGCCACTCCGCCGCGAGGTTGGTCTCATTGCCGATCACCCAGAGGCTGCAGCCCTGGCTGTGGGCCACGAAGTTGGCGCAGCGCTGGGCGAAGGCCGCGTACTGGTCCGATGGCGGAATGGTGCCGACGTTGCAGTAGCCGTAGTTCAGCCGGCAGATGACCGTGTGTCCCTGGTTGGAAATGGACCGGAAGTCCGCCCCGCTCATGTCGCCGGGGTTGGCGCCGATGGCCACCGTGGCCGTCACCCAGCCGGTCACGCCGCCGGTGTTCAGGCGGTTGAGGAACTCGCTGGGGATCGGCTCGGCGTCGTGGATGCCATACAGATACGGGCTTTCCTGCCCCCTGGCCGGCGGACCGGCCGCCGCCAGAAGAAGCACGCCCAGGACCGCCACGCCCCACCGTCGTCCGCTCATCGTCATGGCTCTCCTCCGCGACCCCTGCCCGGCTCCCCGCGGTTATTGTATCGGCTTGCGGCTCCGAACGGGCGGACAAACGGCCTGCCGAGGCCTTGTGCATCCCGGTGGAGGGGTGCCGGCCGCAGACCCGGCGCCGCCTGGAACCATGCATGTCGGGATGCGCCCCGGATGTGTGCACCTTCCTGCCCGGAACAGCCCCATCCTAACGTTTGAACCGGGTCAAATCAAGAACAATCCGCAGATTCGCGCGGCTCCGGGGTCGAACCGCTCCAGAAGGCCAGACCGGTCCGGCGTTCACGGGGCGGGGCTGCCGCAGATTCCCCCCTCCTCTTTTTTTTGACCCGGATCCACGCCCACACCCCCGCGGCCTGGCGGACCGGAGATCCCCGCCGGCGGCGCCGGCTCACTGCCCGCACCCCGGCTCGGCCAGGCGCCCGCCGCTGAAACAGCGCTGGAAAACCCCGAAGTCGGCCTGATCCACGTCGGCGTCGCCGTCGGCGTCCGCCCGCCCGCACCCGGTCGGCAGAGGCCCGGCGCCCGGACCCGTGGCACAGGCCGTGAAACGGTCCAGGTCGGCCTGGTCCACGTCGCCGTCGCCGTCGAAATCCGCCGACGGCCTGGGTGCCCCGGTGGCCAGGGCGAACACGGTGGTCTGATATTGCCCGGACGGCGGGCCGCTGCCGCCGAAGACATAGATCACCCCGTCGTCGTCGATCCCCGCGGCCGCCTCGCGCCGCCCGGCCGGCAGGGCCGGACCGGTCGACCAGGCGTCGGCCCGCGGATCGTAGATCTCCACCGTGTCGTAATACGGGGCCGCCTGCATGAAGTAGACGTTCGAACCGCCCATCGCGTACATCCGGCCATCCCACCCTCGGGCATACGCGAAGCTGAAGCGCTTCGTCGGCATGGGGGCGAAACCCTGCTGCCAGGCGTCGTCGTCCGGGGCGTAGCGGGCCACGTCGTCGAACGCCCCGTACCCCTCCCACTGGTTGGCCAGGCCGCCGATCACGAACACCCGGCCGTAGTCGCCGACGTACGCTCCCGGGTAGCGGATCGTGGGATAGGTCGTTTCCGGCGAGTACGGCACCGGCGCACGCGGCGAGGCGGTGAAGGTGGCCGGGAAGTACTCGTAGGTCAGGGCCGTCGGCCGCTCGCCGCCGAAGACGAAGCAGCGGTTGTCCGGCGTGCGGACGATCCGGGCGGCATAGCTGATCCACGGCGCCGAAACCGGCCCGCTCCAGGTGTTGGTCGCCGGGTCGTACACGCGAATCTGCTTGTGGTAGTTGTTCAGCAGGTGAATCCGCCCCGACGGCAGGGTCACGGCCATGTCGCCGATCGACCAGACCGGCACGGCCGCGCCGGTCGTCCAGCTGTCGGCCGCCGGGTCGTAGATCTGCAGGCGGGTGGTGTTGCCGACGTTGGGCGGGTTGCTGTTCCAGCCGCCGAAGAGGTAGAACCGCCCGTCGGGCCCGCGGGCGATGGCCGCCTGCCCGGCCGGATAGGGCATCGCCGCACGCGTCTGCCATTGGGCCTGGACCGCGGCCGAACAAGCCAGCATCGCCACGCATCCGGCCCATCGGCCCGGCAAGTGCCAGATCATGCCACCCCTCCGGATCGTTGCTTCTCCACCTTCATCCCGGTCCGGTGGTTCCACGCCCGCGTTCCCCGCCCCGATGGCCCTGCGACCGCCCACGCCGGGCACGGCCGGCAGGGTCGCCGGGCGTTACGGCCGGTGCCCGACACGCGCTCCCATGCGCCCGGCCGGCACGGAGGCCGGCCGCTACGGCGCTTCGCGTGACCCATGCGCAGCCCGCAACCGGGCACGAGAAAGGGACGTCCGGAGGAAGCCGGACGTCCCTTCTCCTGTTTCCGCTGAACCGCCGATGGTCCAACCGTCGTTCTGTCGGCCGCCCTGGTGGGCTGAAGGCGGCCTGATCATGGCGACGGCCGGCCGTTGGCGTTCAATTCATCTGCCGTCTCAGCGACGACGACGCACCAGCGGCAGCCCCAGCAGCAGCAGGCCCATCGTGGCCGGCTCGGGGATGCACCGGGCCTCCAGATCGACGTTGTCGACGCCGACGAACGACCACATCGCGTAGTGGACGATCATCTCGACCTCGATGCTCAGGAACTGCGGCTGGCTCGGCAGCGTCAGACGGATTTCCTTGTGGACCCAGTCGTTCGAGGAAGGATAGTCATTGCCCGCCGGCATGGACTCCTCGTAGACCATCTGGCGGGTATAACCCGGATCGCCCGGGTACGGGTAGCTGCCGTCTTCCATCCAGTCCAGCCAGACGCGGATGCCGACATCGCGCCAGGTGTCGCCGCTGACAGCCTTCAGCAGGCGGTCGAACTGCAGATCGACCTCCAGCTGAGGGTAGCTGGGGTTCCAGCCCGGAGACTGGCTCACATCCACGACCTGGCGGAGCAGGTTGACCGGGCCGTCCCAGCTGCCGCCCCAGCTGCTGACGATGCCGAACCACTTCTGGCCGCCGCCCCAGGACGGCGCCGGCACGCCGAAGTAGCCGTAGTCGTTGACGCCGCCCCAGCCGGTGTTGTTCCACGGCGGCAGCGAACCCGTCTCAAACCCCGGGTTGCCGACGAGATTCGGCAGCCCCAGACTCCCGGCCTGCGCCGACCCGGCCACCAGGGCCAGCACCGCCACCATTGCGATCTTCCTCATGTGCCACCTCCTCGCTGAAAAGGACCTCTTGGATGTGTCCGTCGCCCGTCGCGCCGAGGCGGGCCACACACCCGCGCAGGCGCGACAGTCGCGATCATGCCCTCAGCCTCTCGCTCGGCGCGGATCACCATGCCGCCGAGAAATCTCTTGACTCCTGTTCGATCTCACGCCTCAACACCGGAAGGAAGCGACTGCCGGCGAAATGATCTTCCTTGCTCCTCTCCGCGTGGGTGCGCCCGATCCTCCGTGCGTGTCCCCGGTCCTCCGCAGACCCCGCCGATAACCAGTCGATGATTCTAGTCCCAGTCCTGCGGCCAGTTCAAGACTTCCGGGAGTTTTTCCCGATCTTTCCGCCTTGGCCCGGCGTGGGCTCCTGACACCTCCCGACACCCGTCGCGCCCTGCCGCAGACTCCGCAAAACGCTTTCAAAACAGACACTGCACCACGTGACCGCCGTACAAGCCCGCGGATTCGCCGCACCGGGCACCCGGCCACCACGCCGGCGGCCGCCTGGTCCGAAAACCGACAACCGGCAGCCCGTCGGCCTCTCCTGGCATTCCCATCGCCGGCCAACCGGCGGGGATCCCCCGCGACGCCCGGCCTTCTTTGCCGGCGATCACCGCCGCAGGGCGGCAATCCCTGCAATCAGTGCAGGATACCCTCCTCCTCGGCCGACTTGGTGCGAGTCAGCATCCCGTACATCCCGCCATCGCTCCAGCTTCGCCCGCTGACCCACTTCTTGTTGACCCGGAAACACATGTCCCGGGCCTGCAGCATGGTTCCGGGAGGATAGACCTTGCCCGGCACATACTCCGGCGGCGGAGGCATGCGCACCGGGCCGGCATGGCCGTCGACGTAGCCGATGTTGCCGGCCCCCCACTCCGAACGTCCGCGGTTGTGCCGGTCGGCGACCACGTCCTGATTGCACCAGGCGCTGTCCGGTTCGTTGAGCAGCCAGAACTGGGGGTGCTCCTCGATGATCATCGGGACGCCCTCAAAGTTCTTGATCTTGTCGCGATGATCGTTGCGGTTGTAGCCCCCCACGGCCGGCGGCGGATTCAGCGGCAACGGGTAGTGAGCGGCCAGAAGGCTGGAGGTCTCCGCCCCCGACAGCATGCCGTTGGCCGTGTAGCTGTGAGGAAAGGCGTTGTTGGCCCGCAGGGCCTTGTCGGCCGGGCAGGTGTAGGCCTCGGTCATGCCTCCCATCTGCTTCTTGAAGATCGTGCCCCACTCGGGCTGTTTGCCCTGATTGCCGTCGGGACCATAGACCATCCGGCTGGTGTCCCAGGTGCCGTCCGGGCGACGCACCGCGCCGTTGGATCCGCCCAGCCAGTCGGCGTTGAGATCGCGCCTCGTTCCTGGCAGCCGGCCGCGGTTGTCCACGCTGTAGGCCAGAAAGGCCATCGCCAGCGTGCGCACGTTGCCCTGGCAGACGACGGTCTGAGCATTGGCCCGGGCCCGGGCCAGCGACGGAAGCAGGATCGAGACCAAAAGCGCGATGATCGCCACCACGACCAGGACTTCGATCAGCGTGAAGCCCGCCCGGCCTGTTCGGTATCGCCGGTTCATGTGCGACCCCCTGTGCTTTTCGGATGCTGCCGCCGTGAAAGGGCCCACCTCCAGGTGGCTTCCTCCATTGAACCAGTTTAAGCCATCCGCGCAACCCTGTCAAGACCTTTCGCGTCACTTCTGCCGGCAGTCCGCCCCGCCGGGCCGGAGCCCCGGGCCTCCACGGGGCGGCAGGCCGGGCCCGGGCACCCACTGCTGGTATCGGCAAAAAGCGGCCCGGGGGTGTGCTCCTGGTCAGGCCCGCCACCATGAAAGCCCGGACCGCCCAGCGGCACTGCGGCTGCAAAACCGTCCTCCGGGTCCCGACAGGCGCGGCAAGACCGGCCGGGGCGGGGAAGTCTGACACCCCGGGGTTTGAAGTTCTCCCGCCGGTCCTGAAAAGTCCGTCCGATCGAGGATGATATGCGGACTTGCCCGGACGTAAGTGCCTCTTTTTCCTGCTTCTACGTAAACGGACACGGATTGTGCCGTCAGCCGCGCCCATGGGTGGGGAGAAAGGCAAGCGGCACCGGCCACAGGAGCTGCCCGCAGCCGGTGCCGCCGTCAGGCCACACCAGACAAACCTGGTCATGCTTGCGCCCGGACGCCGCCACATGGGGTACTTTCCCCATCCAGTGGGATCGTCCGGTCGTCTTATTCGCAGCCCGGAAGCACCGTGGTGACCCCCGGTCCGGTGCCGCAGAGCACGAACTGGACCAGGTCGTTCTCCACGTCGATCTCCTCGTCGGCATTGCGGTCGAAGCACTGGCAACCCGGGGCCATCGGGTCGCTGTTACCGACGGTCAGGCAGCGCTGCAGGACCGCGAAGTCGTCGGAATCCACGTCCCCGTCGCCGTCGGCGTCCGCCCAGGGGCTGTTGGGGCAGACCTGGAAACTGTTGCGGACGCTGTCCAGGTGAAACGCCTTGAGCGCGCCCCAGCCCGGCTCCTCGTCGCCCACCACGTTCCGCAGGACGAACATCACCGTCAGAAGCGGCGGGTCGGACTGCCAGACGTAGCCCTGGGGCACGGTGGCCACGAAGGCCGCGTTGCGCACCAGACCGTCGGGATCCAGCGTCTGGGTGTTGTCGATCTGCGTCTCGGCGATCACCGCCCCGGCCTTGTCGATGCCGTCCACCAGCCGGATGAGCCCATAGCTGAGCCGCTGGAAGCTGGCGACGCGGGCGTCCACGTAGACGCGGTACGGCCCGGCCGAGACGTCCGGCGCGGCGATGGTCTGGTACATGACGACCTGGCTGTTGGCGTTGATATTGGACATGATCGAGCCGTATCGCAGGCCGGTGGCGCCCTTGGCCGTCCCGCCGGAGCACGGGTGCCAGATGTTGCCGTCGCGCTTGAGATCCAGCTGACTGCCGTCTCCGACGACCTTCACGTCCCAGTGCTTCGGCCGGCTCTTGTTGCCGTTGGCCCCGGGGTCGGCGCAGATGTTGAGCGTCTCGCGGTCGGCCACCCAGCCCTCCTCGAAGCCGGTGTTCAGCAGCTGGGGAGCGTAGACCAGCACGGCGTCGGGGAACCAGCCGGCGATCGCGCAGCTGTCGGCCGGCACCACCCGGTAGCGCCCGCACTCGACGCCCGGCGCGGTCAGCGGGAAGTCCACCAGCACGTCGTTGCCGTCCATGCGGAAGTTCTGGCCGGCGATGACGTAGGTTCCGTCGGCGCCGATCCCGCCGCCCTGCCGCATCTTGCGCAGGTTCACGCCCGTCAATGCCGCAAGGTTGTCGCCCTGCAGCCTGACGGTCATGGTCGTGCCCAGCAGGCCATTGTTCTGGAGCACCTTGCGGATCAGTGTCGCGGGCTGATTGCCGCACTTGAAGAGCATGTAGCTGGGGCCGTCCGGGCCGGGGCCGGGCGGCGGCCCGCCGGTGATGAACACGCCGAGGTTCGACTCGTCGCTGCCGGCCACGGGAATGTTGTCCGCCCCGTAGTTGGCGATGTAGAGGTCCTGGTGACCGTCGTAGTTGCCGACCGTTCCGCCGCGGCCGCGGTCCGGCCCCCAGGCCAGGCCCCGCGGGGAGGACAACCCGCCGAAGAAGCCTTCATACCAGTTGGGGAAACCCACCAGGTTGATGTGTTCCTGGCGGGAAAGCGTGCCGTTGAAGATGCCCACCATGTTGCCGCCGTCCATCGACACCAGCAGGTTGCCGCGGATCATCTCGTTGTAGCGGAAGCTGTCCTCGAACCACTGCTCGTAGATCAGGTCGTTGGGCTTGCTGCCGCCGGGCAGCTGGCCGTAGACGTCGACGAAGGCGCCGGCGGCCAGGTTCGGGTTGGTCTGGCCGTTGTAGCGAAGGATCTGTTCGGTGCCCCAGCTGCAGACCAGCAGCTCCGGATAACCGTCCTGCGCCGGGCCGGGGGCTCCGCCGGTGTACTGGTCGTTGCCGAAGATCAGGCCCCTGGGCGAGTTCAGGCCGCCGCTGCCGGCGGTGACGAACGTGTCGATGAACGCTCCCGGCGAGGCCCCGCCGGGCCCCTGGTAGCGCAGCACCCGGTGGTTGAGGCTGCTGCTGACGTAGAGGTTGCCGTCCGGGCCCCAGCACATGCCGTCCGGGCCGTCCAGGCCGCCGCTGCCGGCGGCTACGAAGTCGCCCAGATACGTGCCGGTGGCGCTGTACTTCTTGACGCTGTCGGTACCGTAACTGGCCACATACACATTGCCGTCCGAGCCCAGCAGGATGGCCCGCGGACTGCTCAGGCCGCTGGTGTTGTCCGCGAAGACCCCGACGTAGGCGCCGGTACTGGCATTGAACTCCAGCACCTTGTTGGTCAGCTGACTGCTGATCAGCAGCTCCGCCGCGCCGGCCTGCCCGACGACGATCGCCAGCATCACCGCCGGGGCCCGGAAGGCCGACGCCCGAAACGTCCTTTGCTCGCGTGATCGAGGTGCCATGATCCTCTCCTTTCTGCCGTGTGGCATGTGATCGAATTGCGCGCTCCGAGGTTCCGGCCGGCAGAGCCGGCGGCCCCCCGGGCACATCGCCCCTATTTTAAGGCCGGCCGGGACGCCCGGGAAGAGGTTTTCGCGCGGCCCATACGGATTTTAACCGGTTCATAAGCATTTGGATGGCGACCGGCGACGGCCCGGATGCCGGCCGGGGGCATCCACACGCCCCGCGTCCACACGCCCCGCGGGACCCCGGGCCGCCCGGCCTTGCGGGCTCCCGGGGAGCATCGACGGCCCCGGCCACCGGAACCGGTCCGCCCCCCCGGGTTTGGCCGGACGCCCCGGCCGGTCCGGCTGGACGCCCCGCCGGGCGGGGGTATTCTGGGGGGTCGTGTCCTCGATACCCGCCATGGAGTACCCGCCGGCCTGGATGGAATCCGCCGCCGGGCTGATCGGCACGCATGACCTGGAGATCCACGGCCGGCAGGTGCGGGCCGGGATCGACGGGCCGCAGCTGCACCGGATCTTCCTGCCGCTGCTGGCTGAGATGCTGGGTGTGCAGCGGACCCTGGGCCGCCGGATCACGGCCGGACTGGCGGGCATCCCCGGCGGCGGCAAGTCCACGTTTGCGGCCTTGCTGCAGATCGTCGGGAAGAACGTGCTGCCGCCGGGCTGCCTGGCGGTCTTCGGCCTGGACGGCTGGCACTACCCCAACGCGGAACTGGATCGGCGGATCACGCGGGATGCGGACGGTCGGCCGGTTCCGCTGCGGACCCGCAAGGGGGGGCCGGAGTCGTTCGATGTCGATGCCTTGGCTGCGGCTCTGGATGTCCTGCGGGCCGGCGACGGCGATGTTCTGCTGCCGGTCTACGACCGCCGGATCCACGACCCCAGGCCCGCGGCCCTGCGCGTGGACGCCGGGGCCGGCATCCTGCTGATCGAGGGCAACTACCTGCTGCTGGGCGACGAGCCCTGGCGGCGGATCGGCGATCGGCTGGACCTCCTGGTCTTCCTGACGTGCGACCTGCAGACCGCCCGGCGGCGGGTCGTCGACCGGCACGTCCAGGGCGGCTGCACGCCGGCACAGGCCGAGGAGAAATACCGGACCAACGACGCCCCGAACACCCGGCTGGTGCTGGCCTCGGCGGCCCGGGCCGATCTGGTCGTGCAGATGGACCCCCCTCGGCTGTGCCGGGCGCTTGACGAGGCCTGACCGGCGGCGTAAACGGTCCGGCAGGGATGATCGCGGCAGGCGGTCGGCCGCGGCGGGCCTCAACGCAAGGAGCAAGCCATGTCGGGAAGAACGAAAGCGGCGGCGCTGGCGGTCGCGCTGGCGGCGGTGGTGGTGGCGGCGGGCTTCAACACCGGCGCGGCCCAGGTCGCCGGGCAGCCGATGAAGATGCTGACGCTCGTTCTGGAGGGCAACTTCCGGGTCAGGAGTGCCTGCCTCTTCGCGGACAAGACCCCCAAGGCGATCACCGAGGAGCAGGTCCAGCGGATCGAGTTCCACCCGGAATACATCGTGCTGATCAAGCAGACCGGCGACGGGCGGGTGGTGCCGGTGCACACGATCAAGGAATTCACCTGGGAGCCTTCCTGAGGCCCGGCCGGCCTGTTGCCCGGCACGGGGCCCGGCCGCTCGCCCCGGTCTGCCCGGGCGCGGGATCCGCTCGACCGGGCACAAGGGCCCTGACCGGGCCGATCCGGAGCCGGACGTTGCCTCCGGCGGCGCCGGGCTTATCATGCGCGAAAGTCCGTGTCCGCCAGGAAACCCCAACCTACCGGAGGTGCTGCCGTGAGCCGATTCAAACGCCCGATCCCGGCCGTCCCCACGATGCTCGCGCTGGTGACCGCCTCGACCATGGCCGGCTGCGCCGGCGTTCCCGACCGGGGAGTGGTCGTCCGGGAGCTGCGCTGCGAATACACCGTCAACCCGGAGGGTCTGGATGAAACCGCGCCGCGGCTGACGTGGATTCTGGATTCGCCCGAGCGCGGGCAGCGGCAGACGGCCTACCACGTGCTGGTGGCCTCCAGCCCGCAGCTGCTGAGCGCGGACACCGGCGACCTGTGGGACTCCGGCCGGGTGGAGTCCGACCGGTCGCACCTGGTGGAATATGCCGGCAAACCGCTGGAATCGTACGCCCGCTGCCACTGGAAGGTCCGGGTGTGGGACCGCGACGGCCGGCCCTCCCCCTGGAGCCGCGCGGCCACCTGGAGCATGGGGCTGCTGAAGCCGGAGGACTGGAAGGGCATCTGGATCGGCCGGGACGAAGCCGCCGACGCGAGCCTGGACGGGGAGACCCGGCTGCTGGAGGAGGAACTGAAGCGCTGCCGCTGGATCTGGAGCCCGGACGCCGACGGCGCTTCGGCCGCTCCGCCGGGCGACCGGTTCTTCCGTCGCACGATCGAGGTGCCGCCGGGCACGAAGGTCCGCCGGGCCCTGGTCGTGATGGCCGGGGACAATACCGCTCACATTCTGCTGAACGGCAAGAGCGCGGGCACCTGGTCCAACTTCAAGCAGGCCGCGAGGATCGACGTAACCGGCTCGATCCTGGAGGGCGTCAACCACCTGGCGGTGCACGTCCACAACGCCGGCCAGGAGCCCAACCCCGCCGGCCTGATCGGCTTCGTCCGGATCGAGCCCGAGCAGGGCGAGCCGATCGTGGTCCGCACCGACGATGCCTTCAAGGCCCTGGAAAAAGCGGTCCCGGCGTGGGAACAGCCGGCCACGGACACCTCCGCCTGGCCGGCGGCCCGGGACCTGGGCGGCTTCGGCATGGACCCGTGGGGGCCGGTGGCGCCGGCGCCCTCGGAGGACCGGGTCCTTCCGGCCCGCCACCTCCGCAAGGAGTTCGACGTGGCCGGGGCGGTGCGGCGGGCCACCGCGGTGATCTGCGGGCTGGGCTACTATGAACTGTACCTCAACGGCCGCAAGGTCGGCGACCACGTCCTGGACCCCAACTACACGCACTACAGCCGCCGGGCCCTCTACGTGACCTACGACGTGACCGAACACCTGAAAACCGGCCGCAACGCCGTGGGCGTCTGGCTGGGCAACAGCCGCTACTACGCCCCGCGAAGCGCCGTGCCGACCGGCACGACCGACTACGGCTTCCCGAAGCTGCGAATGCAGATCCGCATCGAGCACGCCGACGGCACCTGCTCCATGGTGGTCAGCGACGACAGCTGGAAGCTCACCACCGAAGGGCCGATCCGCGAGAACAACGACTACGACGGCGAGGTCTACGACGCCCGGATGGAGCTGGACGGGTGGGCCGAGCCGGGCTACGACGACTCGGCCTGGGAGCCGGCCCGGCCGGTGCAGCCGCCCGGCGGGGAGCTGCGTGCCCAGATGGCCCCGCCGATCCGGGTGACCGAAACGCTCAAGCCGGTGGCGATGACCGAGCCGGAACCGGGCATGTATGTCTACGACCTCGGGCAGAACATCGTCGGCTGGGTCCGGCTCACGGTCCGTGGGCCGGCCGGCACCCGCGTCCGGCTGCGCTTCGCCGAGGCCCTGGACGGGAAGGGCCGGCTGTACACCGCCAACCTCCGCTCGGCCCGCTGCACCGACGTCTACATCCTCAAGGGCGCAGGCACGGAGGTCTACGAGCCGCGCTTCACCTACCACGGCTTTCAGTACGTCGAGCTGACCGGCTTCCCGGGCCGGCCGGCGCTGGAGACCATCGAAGGGCGGGTGGTCCACTCGGACGTGGAGTCCATGGGCTCGTTCGCCTGCTCGCACCCGCTGATCAACCGGATCTTCCGCAACGTCACCTGGGGCATCCGCGGCAATCTCCGCAGCATCCCCACCGACTGCCCGCAGCGCGACGAACGCCAGGGCTGGCTCGGCGACATCGCCACCCAGTCCAGGGCCGAAAGCTACGAGTTCAACATGGCCACGTTCTTCACCAAGTGGCTGACCGACATCCGCGACGCCCAGGACGAAAAGGGCAGCATCCCCGACGTGGCCCCGCCGTTCTGGAAGATCTACTCGGACAACGTCACCTGGCCGGCCTGCTTCGTGATCATCCCCGGCTGGTTCCTGGACCACTACGGCGACACCCGGCTGGTGGCGGCCAACTACCCGGCCATCTGCCGGTGGCTGGAGCACATGAAGGGCTACATGAAGGACGACCTCATGCCCCGCGACCAGTACGGCGACTGGTGCGTCCCCCCGGAGTCCCCGGAGCTGATCCACAGCAACGACCCGAAACGCAAGACCGACGGCGAGCTGCTGGGCAGCGCCTATTACTACCACTGCCTGAGGCTGGCCGCCCGCTTCGCCGAGGTCCTGGGCCGCCCCGGGGAGGCCGACGCCCACAAGGCGCTGGCCGAGAAGGTCAAGACGGCCTTCAACCGCAAGTTCCTCGACGCCGCCGCCGGCCGCTACTCCAACGGCACGCAGACCTCCTGCGTGCTGCCGCTGTACTTCGGGCTGGTGCCCGACGAACACCGCCAGGCGGTCTTCGATACCCTGGTGCGCAACATCATGGAGGACAACCGCGGACACCTGGCCACGGGTCTGATCGGCGGACAGTGGCTGATGCGGACCCTGACCGCCGGCGGCCGACCGGACGTGGCCCTCACCATCGCCACCCAGACGGCCTACCCCAGCTGGGGATACATGGTCCAGAAGGGGGCGACGACGATCTGGGAGCTGTGGAACGGCGACACCGCCGACCCGGCGATGAACTCCCGCAACCACCTGATGCTCGTCGGCGATCTGACGCTGTGGCTGTGGGAATCGGTGGCCGGCATCCGGTCCGACCGCGCCGCCCCGGGATTCAAGCACATCGTCATGCGGCCGCTGCCGATCGGCGACCTGACCTTCGCCGCAGGCACGCACCGCT
>Ga0129299_1001630_pt1 | contig 14969 bp, 27 predicted proteins | sample ConPoolayeCmetaG_FD_94477 | JGI IMG/M metagenome (GOLD analysis project Ga0129299, IMG submission 94477) | Hot spring microbial mat communities from California, USA to study Microbial Dark Matter (Phase II) - Cone Pool mat layer C metaG ... | reverse complement strand
GGCGTGTGCACACAAAGACGCGGCTGCGGCTGAAGCATGTAAGTCGCTAAATAAGAGTAACTTACGCGGCGATAACGACTCCGTCTTTTCCGGAAGATCCGCTAGAGAGGAGCCATCTTGGCTCCTCAGGCGGCAGGATGCCGCCTCTACTTTGCCGCGATCAGCGATCGCGGCGACAGTGGCCGCCGAGGCCGTCGCCCCTTTATGCAGAACTTCAGACTTCTTATACTAATTTGCATTCAATACATTAGAAATAATCCACGGAAAACCCGTGATGGATTTAACGCACTGTGGTTGAGACTCGTAGTACCGCGCGGCGGATACGAGTTGGTGTTCAACCGACGTCATGCTGTCAAAATACAGATTAGGAAAGAACTTTTCGCGCAGGTCATCCCAGAGGTTCTCGATGGGGTTCAGTTGAGGTGAATAGGGTGGCAGTGTGTCCACACACATGTTAGCCGGAACATGCAGAGCGGAAGGACGGTGGCATGGCGCACCATCGTAGATCATCATGATAAAGTCGCGCGGGTGGCGACGAGCAACTTCGGCGAGAAAGATATCCATGACGCGAGCGGTCATGTCCGGTAAAATAAGAACATCAGCGTGACCATCCGCAGGGCACACTGCACCATATACATACGTGTATTCCCGTACGATCTGTTGACACACATCCGGTCGCACATGGGGCGGAGACCAGCAACGATGCGGATCGTTGATCCGGCCAAACCGCGCTTCATCTTGGAACATCACCCGCAACGGCAGGCCGCGCCGGCGTGCTAGTTGACGTCCGCGCGCGATGACATGCGGGAAGTTTTTTTATATGCCGCAATGATCTGCGGATCAGTACGAGGATGTCGCGGCCTGGGTGCACGTTTGCGCCAACCGTGTGCACGTACCATCCGATACACGGTGGAGGCCGCTACCGGCCGCCCCACAGCGTGCTCATAGGCGGCATGCACCTGTTTCAAGGTTAACAGCCGGCCTTCACCGCTCGCCTGGGCGCAAGACGCCAAGAGTGCCGCTTCTTCCTCCCATGTTAGATGGCAATGATTTCTTCCTCCGCGCGGCCGCACCTGCACGGCTGACTTGCCATGCTGGAGATACGCCGCCTGCACATTGTATACCGTGCCCGTACTTTAGCCCACCATGTCCGCAATTTGCTTCACCCCCAATCCATACTTGGCACGGTATAAGATGCATTGTACGCGCTTGAGTTCCGGCGCGGTCCTCGCCATGGCAAGCATGTGCTGCATTTCTTCTATTGTTCCATCAGGCATCGGGCGCGGTGTGCGCATATCCATCTCCTTTGCTTAGTTGGAGACAGTATAGCATATTTAATCTTTTGAATGCAAATTAGTATTACTTCTCCTGCTCTTCATTCTGACTTCGTCCTCCCCTTCGTGTCTTCGCGCCTTCGTGGCGACTCCTCCCCCAAATTGTAAATCGTAATTCGTAAATTGTAAATCGTTTCCCCACGTGTCTTGGTGGCTTCTCATCTACTCAAGCCTGCGGCGCTTTTGTTGCGTTGTTCTGCGGTCGTCGAAACCTGCCGGCGCGGCGCTGGCACAAATAACATGCGCACACGTTGAGGTGTGCGCATGATACCAACGATCTGCAAAGCGCAATGCAACGCGCAGATGCTCAGTTCGCCTCTGGTTGAACGTTAACCGTGACGCCTGTGCGCCCAGCCACGAACTGCACCACGCCGTCTACGGTCGCGAACAGTGTGTCGTCTTTGGCACGCCGCACATTCGCTCCGGGTTTGAAGCGCGTGCCACGCTGCCGGACAATGATGGAACCGCCGGTGACCATCTGCCCGCCGTAGCGCTTCACGCCAAGCCGCTGCGCATTACTGTCACGCCCGTTCTTTGAACTTCCTAAACCTTTCTTGTGTGCCATATCATCCTCTCAAGATCGCCTGGTTAGCTGCACGCGCTTACTGTGCGGGCGTTGCAGCCCGCGCCGCGATCGGCGCGCTAATGTCAAGTATTTTCACCCGTGTGTGCTTTTGACGGTGCCCGGTCTTGCGCATGGATGCTTTGCGGCGCCGCATCTTGAACACCGTCACTTTCTCCCCTTTCGCTTCACCCACGCACGAGGCCGTCACCTTCGCCTGCGCCACGTGTGGTGTACCGATGACCACATCCGTGCCATTCGAGCACAGGAGTACTTTGTCAAACGTAAGGGAGGCCAGTGGCTGCACATCAATCAGCGGCACATCAATGACCATGCCTTGTTCGACATAAAACTGCTTGCCGCCTGTTTCTATAATTGCATACATAGGTCGCTTAAGTAAGTGCCTTCGTGTTAATCCTTTTTATCTTTGCCCAGCAGTCCCTTGAAGAAGCGGCCGAGCCCGCCCTTGCGGTCTGTCCCGCGCGGTTCCTCCGGCTTGCCAGGCTCCGGTGCGCCAGATGCTTGCTCGCCGGGCTGGCCTTCCGCAGGTGCACTGGGCGCCGGTTTCTCCGTTATGGATGCTGCCGGCCTCTCAACATGCTCCGGCGCAGCGGCTTCAGCTGCTTTTGGCAACGCATCCCCCACCACCTGTGTCTCAACCTGCAACTCTTCTTCCTGCCGCTCGCGCTTCTTCTTGACTGTCACTTGCGCACCAACCCATTCGAGCAGGGCCATCGGCGCTGCATCGCCCCGCCGCGGTGGTAGTTTGACTATGCGTGTGTAGCCTCCGGCGCGTTCCGCAAAGCGCGGGCCTAGATCGTTAAACAGCTTGCGCACCGCATCTTTCTGTTCAGGCCCGCTCGGTCGCAGGGCACTGATCACCTGACGCCGCGCATGCAGTGTGTTCCGCTTGGCCAGCGTGATCAACCGGTCGGCATAGCGCTGCACCGACTTCGCCAGCCGCAGCGTGGTGGCGATGCGTTCATGCCGTACCAGGCTCGCCAGCACATTCGCTATCACTGCGGCGCGATGGGACGAGGTTCGGCCAAGCTTGTCCGTTTTTTTTCTGTGGCGCATACTACCTCACTTCCTTTCGTTGTTTCGATACTCCTGCTATTTCTTTTTTTTAGCCACGCTTTTCATCATCAAGTCGGCTATTTCTTCATCACTGGCCGGCTCGCGTTTCAGCTCCAATTTGCGCTCTTTCAAAGCGTCAATGATTTCCAGCACGGCTTTGTCGCCGAAGTTCTTTATGCCCCGCAGCTCGCTTTCAGTCTTCTGCAACAATTCCGGAATGCGCTTAATGCCCTCTTTCACCAGCAAGTTCACCGTGCGCTTCGATATATTGAGCAGATCGATGGACTCGGCATCCTGAGGCTCTTCCTCCTTGGCGGCGGCCGGCTCGGCCGGCTCGGCACTGCCCGTCAAGTACATCGGTTCACCCACATGCCGGTACAGGCTGACATGATCCAGCAACAATTGCGCCGACTGCACCGTCGCCGCAACCGGGTCTATCCGTCCGTCCGTCCATACTTCCAGCACCAGGCGGTCGTAGTCCGTCTTTTGGCCGACGCGCGCTGCTTCAACGGAATATTTGACGCGTGCAATCGGCGAAAATAGCGAATCCACTGGAATGACACCTATGATTTGCGGCTCGGGCTTGTTCAGTTCGGCCGGCCGGTATCCGTGCCCCACTTCAACTGTCAGGTCCATCTTAAACGTGTCTTTCCCGCTCATGGTGCAAATGCGGTGCTCTGGATTGAGCACCGACACACCGGACGGCACGCTGATCATTCCGGCCGTAATGTCACCCGGCCCTTTCACTTTCAACTGGCACTCAAAGGGCTTGCGTGATGTTACCCTAAACAGCACCTTCTTTAGGTTCAGTATGATATGCGTCACATCTTCATGCACACCCTCTATCGTGCTGAACTCATGCGCCACACCATCAATCCTGACCGTTGTGATCGCCGCCCCTTCCAGCGATGACAACAGCACGCGCCGCAGCGCATTGCCAAGCGTGTGCCCAAAACCCGCCTCAAACGGCTCGGCGGTCATCTTGGCGTACGTCGCGCTGCGCGTGGCTTCATCCACCACCACGCCCTTCGGCATCTCAAATTTCATCTGCGTTGGCATAGCACAATTCCTGTCGTGTCTATTCTATTCTATGGTTACTTCGAGTACAACTCGACCACCAGTGATACATTCACCGGAACCTGGATGTCATTCCGCTCCGGTATACGCGCCAGCGTCGCCGTAAGCTCATCCTTGTTCACCGCCAGCCATTCCGGCGCCGGAGTACCCGCTGTTAATTCCAATTGTGCCTTCACCAGCGCCCGGCTGGCCTCGCGGCCTGCCACCCCGATCACATCGTTCGCGCGCACTTGATACGACGGAATATTCACCATCCGCCCATTCACGGTTATGTGTGAATGCCTCACAATCTGCCGCGCCAACTGCCGCGACGACGCAAAGCCCGCGCGGTACACAATGTTGTCCAGCCGTGTCTCCAACAGTGCCAGCAGCGTATCTCCCGTGATGCCCTTCTTGCGCGCTGCACGCTCAAAGTACAGGCGGAACTGTTTCTCCAATATGCCGTAGATACGGCGCAATTTCTGCTTCTCGCGCAACTGCCTGCCGTATTCCGTCGGCTTCTGCCGCCCGCGGCCGTGCATCCCCGGTGGGGTCGAGCGGCGCTCGAAGGCGCACTTCGGCGTGTTGCAGCGCGGCCCCTTAAGAAACAATTTTGCCCCTTCCGCCCGGCACAGCCGGCAGGCTGGTCCTAAATATCGTGCCATACGTCCTTGTCCTTGTCGTTCCTGTTACACCCGGCGCTGCTTGCGCGGCCGGCAGCCATTGTGCGGCACCGGCGTCACATCGCTGATGGATGTCACCGCCAGCCCCGCCGTCTCCAGCGCCCGAATCGCTGATTCGCGCCCTGAACCCGGTCCCTTCACCCGCACTTCCACTTCGCGCACACCATGCTGCTGCGCCACCTTCGCCGCTTCTTCCGCCACGCGCGACGCCACAAACGCCGTGGATTTCCGCGCCCCCGAAAACTTCAATACCCCCGCCGAACACCATGACAGCACGTTCCCACGCTTGTCGGTAATCGTCACAATCGTGTTGTTAAACGTCGCCTGAATGTGCGCAATCGCCTGCGGCACATTCTTGGCCGCCTTGCGCTTCGTGCGCTTCGCTGGCGCCGCCGCTGCCGGCGCGCCTGCAGGCCCTGTCGCTGTTGTCGTTGCCGTTGTCGTTGCCATCGTTGCTTCCTTGTGCTTCTTTCTGCTCGTTAGTTCACGCTCACGTCATGCCGCACGTCATGCCGGTGTGGGTGCCTTTTTCTTCGCCATCGGCAATTTCTTCGGCCCTTTCCGCGTGCGCGCGTTGGTGCGTGTCCGCTGTCCCCGTACAGGCAACCCCTTGCGGTGCCGCAGCCCGCGGTAGCAGTTAATCGCGATCAAGCGCTTGATATTTTGCTGCACTTCGCGCCGCAGATCGCCCTCAATCACCGCGATCTGTTGCAACGCCTGCGTGATGCGCTTGATCTCGTCATCCGTTAGCGCATGCGCCCGCTTGTCCAGATCTACCTGCGCGTGCGCCAGCACACGCTTGGCCATCGTCGGCCCAATCCCATAAATATACTGCAAAGACGCTTCGATGCGTTTCTGCGGCGGTATGTCTACTCCTACTATTCGCGGCATATCCTACCTTTGAGTTCCTGTGAATGCTTCAACCCTGCCGCTGCTTGTGGCGCAGGTTGCTGCATATTACCCGCACCACGCCTTTGCGGCGCACGATGCGGCATTTCTCACACAATCGTTTCACTGACGAACGTACTTTCATATTTCTTGTCTTCTCATTCAGGCTGCTTCGCAGCCACCGTTAATATCTCACAGCCCGTTTCTGTCACGAGAACTGTGTTCTCATAGTGCGCGCACGCCGCACCGTCCTGCGTCACCACGGTCCACTGGTCCGCCAGCACTTTCACGGCGTGCCCGCCCAGCGTAATCATCGGTTCGATCGCCAGCGTGGCTCCCGCCGGCAATGCCGGCCCGCTGCCCGCCGTCCCAAAATTTGGAATCTGCGGCGGCTCGTGCAGTTGCCGCCCAATCCCGTGCCCAACGTAATCCCGCACCACCCCGTAGCCGCGTGCCTCGCACAAACTCTGCACCGCGTGCGAAATGTCGCCAACACGCGCCCCAGCCCGCACCACCCTGCACGCCGCTGCAAACGCTTCTTCCACCGTGGCCAGCATGCGTGCGTGATCCCCGCGTACCGGCTGCACTCCAATCGTTCGCGCTACGTCACCCAGCATGCCGTTCAGCTCCACCCCCAAGTCCACACTCACAATGTCGCCAGGCACGATCACCCGCGGTCCCGGTATGCCGTGAATCAATTCCTCGTTCACCGAGATGCACGTGCTGCAAGGATACCCGCGGTATCCTTTGAACGCGGGCCGCCCGCCGCCCTCCGCGATCATTCTCTCCGCCAGCTCGTCCAACGCGCGTGTCGTTATCCCCGGCCGCACCGCCGCTGCCACCGCATCCATGACCGTGGCCGCCAGCCGGCACGCCGCACGCATACGCCGCAACTCTTCCGGGCTCTTCACCGGAATCTTGTGGCGCCCCCCGCTCATTCACGCTATCCCCGCACAAGCGCTAACATTGCCGCCTGTGTCTCTTCACGCGACGCGTCCGCGTTCACATCTTTCAAAAGACCTCGCTGGCGATAATACTCAATCAGCCCGCTCGTCGAGCGGTTGTACACCTCCAGCCGGTTCATTATCGTCTCTTCCTTGTCGTCATCACGCTGGTACAATTCACCACCGCACACATCGCACACACCCTCCTTCTTCGGCGGCATGTTGCGCACGTGGAAAATCGCCCCGCACGAGCGGCACACCCGCCGCCCTGTCAGCCGGCCCACTATTGTCTCCGCGCTGCATACCATATTCAGCACCAAATCTATCCCCAATCCTGCCGCCCCCAGCATCTCATCCAGTTTCTCCGCTTGCGCCAGCGTGCGTGGAAATCCATCCAGCAAAAAACCGTTCGCGCAGTCCGGCTGCATTATCCGTTCGCGCACCATCGCCACCACCACATCGTCAGGCACCAACTCACCTTTGTCCATATAGCTTTTCGCCAGCAACCCCAGCGGCGTGCCCTGCTTCAACGCCGCACGAAACATGTCCCCGGTTGAAATATGCGGCAGCCCCGCTTCCTGCGCAATGCTCACCGCCTGCGTGCCTTTCCCCGCACCCGGCGGCCCCAACAAAATCACCCGCATCTCAGTACCTCCCCCGCAGCTTCCCTTGCTTCATGAAGCCATCATAGTGCCGCATCAGAAGGTGCGCCTCCACTTGCTGCATCGTGTCCAACATCACGCCGACAACGATCAACAGTCCTGTGCCTCCCAGAAAGCTCGCGATTAAATACGGTATGTTAAGCCGTTGTGAAACAATCATCGGCACGACCGCGATCACCGCAAGGAAAATCGCGCCTGCCGTCGTTATCCGTACCATCGTATGCTCAAGAAATTCTGCCGTGGGTTTGCCCGGCCGTATCCCCGGAATAAACGCACCGTTCTTTTTGAAATCGTCCGCAATCTGCACCGGATTGAACGTGATGGCCGTGTAAAAATAGCAAAACAGTATGATCGCTGCCGCATACAGCCACATATACCCGTCGCCGCTGTGCGAACACCATTCCACTGCCTGCTTCACCACCCCCCATGAATCCGGCATGTATTTCGCCAGCGCGTCCGGTATTATCATAATTGATGACGCGAAGATGATCGGAATCACGCCTGCCTGATTGACCCGCAACGGCAGATACGTTGATGCCCCGCCCACGACGCGCCCCCCGCTCGCCACGCGTTTGGCATACTGCACCGGTATGCGCCGCTGCCCCTGAATCACGAAAATCACTCCCGCCACCACCGCAACAAACATAACCAGCAGCACTACCGCCTGCCACGTTGCGCGCGTGTCGTCCGCCGAACCCACCCCGTACAATGTCCACATCATGCGCGCCGCCGTCGGCATGCGCGATACAATCCCCGCCGTAATTATCAACGAAATGCCGTTGCCGATCCCGCGCGACGTAATCTGTTCACCCAGCCACATCACAAACGTCGTCCCCGCCGTCAGCGCAATTGTCAATACAAAAACGAACAAAATCGGATTCTGTATCAGATTCACCTGCGCTTGATACAGCGACTTGCCCAGCATCACCGCCTGGATCACGCACACGATAATCGTGCCATACCGTGTATACTGGTTGATCTTGCGCCGCCCCCCTTCCCCTTCGCGCGACAGCCGCTCAAGCGTCGGAATGACGCTTGTCATCAACTGGATAATGATGGAGGCCGAGATATAGGGCATCACCCCCAACGCAAAAATCGTCACATTGCTCAGATTGCCGCCCGTAAACAAATCCATCATGTTCATCAGCCCGCCACCCAGCCCGCCAGTAAAACGGTGCAACTGTGATGGATCAATACCAGGCGTCGGCACAAACGAGCCGATCCGGTACACTGCCAGCAGCCCAAACGTAAACAGCAGCCGCTGCCGCAGTTCCTTGATCTTCCACATGTTCAGTATCGTGCTGATCATGCTCGTGCCATGCGCAACTAGTTCGCCTCCTCCCCTGCCCGCGCTGCTGCCGGCCGGCCAGCCTTCGTACACGTTCCGCCCGCTGCTGTTATCTTCTGCTCCGCGCCTGCACTGAACGCATCTGCCGTCACATGCAGCGCTACCTTCAGCTCGCCATCACCCAGCACTTTCAGCCGTGCGCCGCGCTTCCCGGCGATCAACTTCTTCGCCTCCAGTTCCGCGCGCCCGATCTTCGCGCCGGCCCCGAAAACTCCCAGTTCACCAACGTTCACTGTCTCATACACGACAGCAAAATCCTTGTTGTTGAAACCACGCCGCGGCAACCGCCGGTACAGCGGCGTCTGCCCGCCTTCAAACCCCGGCCGCACAAAGCCGCCCGAGCGCGCCTTCTGCCCCTTGTGCCCGCGTCCGCTCGTCTTCCCATGCCCTGACCCCGTTCCACACCCCACACGCTTCCGCGCGTGCCGCGACCCCTTCGCTGGTTGTAATTCGTTTAACTTCATACCGCTTTATGATTCCGTTGCACTGTTCCCTGCCGCCCCCGGCTCGTCCGCCGGCTGCCGCAGCTCTATCCCCCGCCGCGCATACACTGCGGCGCGATCCGTCAATGACTGCAATGCCGTCAATGTGGCCTTGGCCACGTTGATCGGGTTGTTCGATCCCATGCTCTTGCTCAGCACATCCTTGATCCCCGCCGCTTCAACTACCGCGCGCACCGCCCCGCCGGCAATAATGCCTGTCCCCGGCGTCGCCGGCTTCAACAACACCTCGCCGCCCTTGTACCGCCCTACAATCGCAAACGGGATCGTCGTATGATAGCGCGTCACCGGCGCCAAACGCTTACGCCCGTCCGCCAGCGCTTTCGCTATCGCATCCGAAACTTCATTCGCTTTCCCAAACCCCAGCCCCACCTTGCCATTCCCATCTCCCACTACAACCAACGCCGCAAACGAAAAACGACGCCCCCCCTTTACTACCTTCGCCGTGCGGTTCACCGCAACTACTTTCTCGATCAGTTCCGGCGCTGCTTCTTCAAAAGTCTGAACCACGTTCTTCTCCGCTCTTCCGCTCGTTAAAACTGCAGCCCGCCTTCGCGTGCCGCATCCGCCAAGGCTTTCACTTTGCCGTGATACTTGTAGCCCGCCCGATCAAACACTACCGCACTCACTCCCGCCGCTTTCGCCGCCTGCGCCAATGCCGCACCCACCTCCTTCGCCGCCGCTATGTTGCTGCGCGACGCACCACCTTGCTGCAAGCTGCTCGCACTCGCCAGCGTCCGGCCCTGGCTGTCATCTATCACCTGCGCATAAATGTATTTCAAACTGCAGTACACGCTCAACCGCGGCCGTTCGCTCGTACCACGTATCCGCTTCCGGATATGCCGCGCCCGCCGCGCCCGAGGACTCAAATCTTTCCGTCGTACTTTCATCGCTCGCCTGCCTGGTTAACCCGCTGCGGTCTTGCCCGCTTTGCGGCGCACATATTCATTCTCATACCGGATGCCCTTCCCCTTATACGGCTCGGGCGGATAATAGCTGCGAATCTTCGCTGCCACCGCTCCTACCAGCTGGTTGTCCACGCCTTTCACGGTAATCTTCGTGTTGTTCTCCACACTCACCTCAACTCCGGCTGGCACAGCATACACATACGGGCTCGCACCACCCAGACTCAAACTAATCTCGCGCCCCTGCACTTGCGCACGATACCCCACGCCCTGCAGCTCCAGCACCTTCTGAAACCCCTGCGTCACGCCTTTCAGCATGTTTGCCAAACGGTTCCGCGTCGTGCCGTGCAGCTCCCGTTCACGCTTCCCATCCCCGCTCCGCATTACCTTCACCTTGCCGTCTTCCACGGTCACCGTTATGCATGCCGGCACGGTGTACTCCGCCGTGCCCTTCGCGCCCTTCGCGCTCACCACCTGCCCGGCAACGCTCACCGTCGTTCCCGCCGGCACCGCTATGCTCTTTTTTCCTATTCGCGACATCGTTCCTGCTTCCTTGCTGCCCAGGCCTTCGCCCGCGCGCCGATTACCATACTTCCGCTATCACTTCTCCGCCAAGGCTGCGCCTCTTCGCCTCGCGGTCCGTCATTATGCCCTGCGACGTCGAGATAATCGCCACCCCCAAGCCGCCGCGCACCTTCTTGATCGCGCCCGACTGCACATAGCGCCGCAACCCCGGCGTGCTCACCCGGCGCAATCCCTCTATCACCGGCTTGTGCCGGTAATACCGTAATTGTACACGCACCGTCGGATGTGCCGCTCCTTCCACCGCCTGCCACCCTTCAATGTAGCCCTGCTTCGCCAGCACGTCCAAGATCGTTGCTTTCATCCGCGACGCCGGTATGTCCACCGTGCGGTGCTTCGCAAGACACGCATTCCGTATCCGCGTCAACATGTCCGCTATCGGATCCGTCATTGCCATATCGTCAAACTCCTCATTCCGTTCGCTTGCTCGCGCGCTTCCGCTGCGCTTTTACCAACTCGCTTTCACCACGCCCGGGATCGCTCCCTGGCTCGCCAATTCCCGGAAACAAATCCGGCACAACTTGAACTTGCCCATGTACGCGCGCCGCCGCCCGCACCGCTGGCACCGGTTGTATGCCCGCACGGCAAATTTCGGTGGCCGCCGCTGCTTCACCACTAAACACGTCTTCGCCATACTTGTCCTGCTTACTCCTTTTTCATAAACGGCATACCGAACGCCTGCAACAACGCCCGGCCCTGCTCGTCATTCTTCGCACTCGTTACAAACGCTATGTTCATACCCTGCGTCCGCTTCACCTTGTCAGGGTCAATCTCCGGAAAAATCAACTGATCGTCCAATCCCAGCGAGTAGTTACCCCGCCCGTCGAACGCCTTCGCCGATACCCCGCGGAAGTCTCGAATGCGCGGCAGCGCCACGCATAACAACCGCTCCAAAAATTCATACATCCGCGCCCCGCGCAGCGTCACCATGCACGCTATCTGCATCCCTTTGCGTAGTTTAAAGTTCGACACCGACTTCCGTGCCTTGATTATGCGTGCCTTCTGCCCCGCAATCAACGCCAGCTCATTAGCCGCGTCCTGCACCAGCGCCACGTCCTTCACCGCTGCCTCCCCCACACCCATGCTGATCACCATTTTCTGCAGCCGCGGCGCTTCATTGATGTTCTTCAGCCCAAGCTCCTTCATCAGCTTCGGCCGTATCTCCTCACGGTATAGCTTCTGCAGCCGCGGCACGTACTTCTCATTGCCTTGTGCCATCTCGTTCTTCCACCTCGCCTTGTGTTACTCCGCTGACGCTAGCTTCTTCACGTTGCTGATGTGCAGCGGCGCTTCCTTCTCAACTATCCCGCCTTTCTGGTTACGCGTGTGCTGCGCCTTCACATGCCGCTTGACCATGTTCATCCCTTCCACCACCACCCGCCCCTCCTTGGGCATCACTTGCACCACTTTCCCTTCCCGGCCACGATCCTTTCCGGCAATCACTTTTACCATATCACCACGTTTGATCTTCACTTTCATATCCTGCCATGCTCCCCGCGCCTTACACTACTTCCGGCGCCAATGAGATGATCTTCATGCAGTTCTTCTCACGCAATTCCCGCGCCACCGGCCCGAATATACGCGTGCCCCGCGGATTCAAATCCTTGTCCACTATCACTATCGCATTGCTGTCAAACCGCAGCTTGCTCCCATCCGCCCGCTCTATCGTGTCCTTCGTCCGCACAATCACCCCGCGCACCACCTCCCCCTTCTTCACCGTCCCGTCCGGCTGCGCCACTTTCACGCTCGCAACAATCACATCCCCTATGTGCGCATAGCGCCGCTTGCTGCCACCCAGCACTTTGATGCAGGCCACCTGCTTCGCTCCCGTGTTGTCCGCCACCACCAACCGTGTTTGCATCTGTATCATTGTCGTTCCTCGCTCGCAACTCCACAAGTTACGCACCTGCCTGCTCCTCTGCACCCCCGGCCTGCGCCCCGCGCTGCACTACATTCACTAGCCGCCACCGCTTCAGCCGGCTCATCGGCCGGCACTCTTCTATCCGCACTACGTCGCTCACCCGGGCTGCCCCCTCCTCGTCGTGCGCATGATACTTCTTCGCGCTCCGCACCATCTTCCCATACTTCGGATGCGGAGCGCGCCGCTCAACCTTCACCACGATCGTTTTCGCACCTGCCGCGCTTACCACCACTCCCATGCGCTGCTTTTTCGTCGCTTGCTCCTTCATCCCTCTCCTTACGCCCTTCGCGCCTCTGCAGCCAACGCCCCGCGTCGCTCACGCTGCACCGTTAATATTTTCGCCAGCTCCCGCCGCGTCGCCTTCAGCTCGTGCGGTTTCTCCGGCTTCCCCCGGCTCGCCTTGTTCCGCTGCTCGAATATCAGCTTCCGCAGCCGCTGCTCTTCCGCCCGCAGCTGCTCCGCGTCCAAGCTCCGTATCTCACTCGCCTTTCTCATTGCTCGCTGCCTTCGCCCTTGATCTCATTAAAGAATATGCCTCGTCACAAAGCGGGTGTGCACCGGCAACTTCGCCGCCGCAAGGCACAACGCTTCTTTTGCCACCGATTCACTCACCCCTTCCAGTTCGAACATCACACGCCCCGGTTTGATCACGGCCACCCACCCCTCCGGCGCACCTTTCCCTTTGCCTTGCCGTGTTTCCGCCGGCTTCTTCGTATACGGCTTGTCCGGGAATGTCCGAATCCATACTTTACCGCGCCGCTTCATGTGCCGCGTGATCGCTACTCGCGCCGCTTCCAATTGCTGCGCCGTCACCCAGCCCCGCGTCAGCGCCTGCAACCCATATTCACCAAACGTCACCTCCGCGCCGCCTTTCGTAAAACCTTTCCGCGATCCCCGCTGCTGCTTCCGGTACTTAACTCGTTTCGGTGCCAGTGCCATACTCGTTCCTTATTCTTCGCGTGTCCGCCGCGGCTGCCGCCCGCCTTCGCGCCCTCCGCGCCGTCCTGCTGGCGCTTCGAGCTCCGTCCGCTCGGTCCCACGGCAAATCCATACTTTACAGCCGATGCACCCATACGTCGTGCGCGCCTCGGCAAACCCATAGTCTATGTCTGCTCGCAGCGTGTGCAACGGCAGCTTCCCAATGCGCACCTGCTCTGAACGCGCAATTTCCGCACCACCCAGCCGCCCGCTGATCTTGATGCGCACCCCCTCCGCCCCAAAATCCATCGCCGTCTGCGCCGTCCGCTTGATCACCCGCTTGAAGCTCGCACGCTTCTCCAACTGCTGCGCTACACCTTCCGCCACAAGCTGCGCGTCCGTCTCAGGTCGCTTCACTTCCTCTATGTCTATGTATACTTCCCGCCCCGTCATCTTGTGTATCTCGTCTCGCAGCTTGTCAACTTCCCCGCCCCCACGCCCAATCACCAAACCCGGCCGCGCCGTCGCTATCGTTACACGTATCCGGTCTGTTACACGCTCGATCCGCACACGCGATACGCCACAAAAAAACAGTTTCTTCTTCACCGCATCGCGAATCTTGATGTCCTCTAGCAACACCGTCCCGAATTCCTTCGACGGCGCATACCACTTCGACAGCCAGCTGCCATTCAGCCCGACTCGAAAACCAATTGGATGTACTTTTTGTCCCAAGGGACGTTCTCCCGTTAACGTTTACTTAACTCTACTTAAACAGGGCGTGAGTATACCACATTCTCTCCGAAAAATCAAGCACCGCCCCTCCCTTCATCGCTCACCGCCACCCGGATGTGGCTCGTGCGCTTCAAGATCCGTAACGCGCGCCCGCGCGGCGCCGGCCGTACCCGCTTCATCCGCGGCCCCTCGTCTACGCTCGCTTGCACCACTCTCAGCTCGTCTGCCACCACCATGCCCTGCACCTTCGCATTCGCTACCGCTGAATCCAGCACTTTCGCAATCAGCCGCGCCGCTTTCGCCGGCGTCTGCTGCAACGTGAATTGTGCCCGCTTCACCGGCTGTCCTTGTATCAGCCGCGCTACCAGCCGCGCCTTGCGCGCGGATATCCGTACCCGTTTCGCCGTTGCTTGCGCTTCCATAGTCCTTGTCCTTCCCTCTCTCGTTCCTGCGTTATTCGCCTGGCTTCTTGCCCTTGTCGCCGCTGTGCGCACGGAAAATCCGCGTCGGCGCAAACTCCCCCAGCTTGTGCCCCACCATGTTCTCTGTCACAAATACTGACACGTGCTTCCGCCCGTCATGCACCAAAAACGTGTGCCCAACAAATTCCGGCGTGATCATCGAACGCCGCGACCATGTCTTGATCGGCCGGCGCTCACCGCTCGCACTCAAGCGTTGCACCTTCTCATACAACTTCGCGTCTACAAACGGACCCTTCCGTAACGATCGTGCCATGGTTGTCCTGCCTGCCTCCGGTTACGCACTCTTCCGGTGCTTGATGATATAGTCGCTCCGCTTCGAGCGCACACGCGTCTTCTTACCCCCGCACGGCTTGCCCCACGGCGTCGTCGGATGCC
>Ga0129299_1001628_pt1 | contig 14972 bp, 10 predicted proteins | sample ConPoolayeCmetaG_FD_94477 | JGI IMG/M metagenome (GOLD analysis project Ga0129299, IMG submission 94477) | Hot spring microbial mat communities from California, USA to study Microbial Dark Matter (Phase II) - Cone Pool mat layer C metaG ... | reverse complement strand
GCGATGGCGCGCCTCAGAATGACGGGAGGGAGTAGCATAGCCCCTTGTGTCTAATCTCGATGCGGCTACGCTGACGAACAAAAAAGCCCCCTGCTCAGTGAGCAGGGGGCCTGGGGTTTAGAAACGTGCGGGGTATGTTACTGGCCGGTGAACACGAAGTACTTGTCCACCACGTATTGGCCGTAATCGGGCGGTGGCGGGCCGGCGACCTCCAGCGGGACGAAGCCGCTCCACTTAGAATGCGGATGCGGGATGCCCTCGCGGAAGCGGTCGGCGTTGAGCCGCAGGTCGGTGAAGCTGCCATCCGGGTTCTTACGCATGAAGGCCGGCAGCCCGCCGAACTCCGTCCCGACCAGCAACGGCTGGCCCTTGATCAGGCTGAGCACGCCATACGGGTTGGGAATGCGGCCGTCGGGCCCTTCCCACAGTGACTCCAGCCCATTGGGCACCATGTACCGCCCGGCCAGGTCGTTGTCCACGATGGAGTAGCCCAGGCGCACCAGCTCGCGTTGCACCGCCCAGGCGTAGGCGTTGGCCAGGGCCAACAGGCCCGGATCCTTCGGCGACTCCGAGGCTGGCCGGTCCAGCCCGGCGGAGACGATGCCGGTGTGGTAGCGCACGATGCTGAAGTCCAACATGCGTGGCACGGTCTTGCCGGTGCCGTCCTTGTCACCGCCCGGGTCGGCGATGCCGAACGCGCCGATGGCCCGGCCGGAACGCACCAGGTAGATGCCCTCGCGCGGCAGCTCGCCGATGATGCGTCCCTTTGCGAACCAACTGAACGGGTAGTAGCTGTTCGGGTACGCGCCGGTCAGCACGGGCGAACGGTACTTGGTTACGTCCGGCGACCGCTCGTCGAGGGTCAGCAGGATGATCTCCACTGCCTGCTCGTCCTCCCACAGGTCATGCTTGATGTTGCTGCCGGGGATGACGCCGGAGTTGGCCGCCCGCACCTCCTTCTCGGTCACCACGCCTGCGCCGGCCGCGCCGTAGAGCTGGTCGTGCAAGTCGCCTGGATCGCCGGGGTTCTGCCCGCAGATGATGATCTGCACGTGGTTCGGCCGGGAAATGTCAGACTTCTGCTCCACGGGGGGCTGTGGCCCAGGACCTGGCGAGACACAACTCGGCACGTCGAACTCCTGTGGATCACAAGATACACCTCCGACAGTATACTCGACCCGTATTGTGCCAGTCACGACGCCACTGTCCGCGTAGATATGGTCTAGCCAGCCAGATTCCTTTAGTTCTCCCGTTGTACCATCGGCCCAATCTATACTCGCCTTGCCCGACGTCAAACCGCTGACCGTGACTCTGACCTTGATCTGCGGGCACGTCACATCCGTACCCTGAGTTAGTGTGGCGAGGGGGCATGTGCCACATTCTTGCAGGGTAACCTCCTGGGACAGGCCACACTTCCAATCCTGTTCCTCGCCATTGACAACCGGCATTACCTCTATCGTGTAGGAGCCAAATTCGCTGTAGGTATGAGGGTGAGGACCCGCACCCACGTCTTTGTCCTCTCCGCCGTCGCCCCAGTAGATGTTGACGGAGCCGGCCGAGCCGAGATCGGTGATGGATAGGCTCACTTCTTTGACGCCGCAGTCGGGGCCTGCAGGGAAGCTGACCGTCGGGCAGGTCGGTGGAATTTCCTTCTTCTGGTTCACGAACTCGACCTCTTTGAGTGGATTGTGCGGCGGTGGGGTGGGCTTACACTCCATAGAGGGTCCCTCAGGATAACTGAAGTCATCAGGCCCGGAGACCAACTCCCAACCCTCTGGCACTGAGATCTCTTCGACGTGGTATGAGCCACAGGGCAAGTCCTTGAACGTGTACGTGTCGCCGAACGCGGTGGATGTCCAGGATTCATTCGTGTCTGTGTTCGTTACCTCGACGACGACTGTCTTGTCGCCTGCGGATACACCCACACCTCCAACATCCTTCCACACCTTCTTGACTTTGAGGTCGAATTTGCAGGTACTCTCATCCTGTTCGTTGTAGAAATCTACGGTCTGGTCGGCACAGGCCAGTGTCACTGATTTGGTCAGCGAGCCGCCCGTCTCGTGCCAGCCCTTGAGGCTTTCTTCGGTGACGCTGTAGGAACCAGAGGGCAGGTCATTCCACACCACGGTCCAGCCATTGTCCGCCGTGGCGTTCTGGGTGCCAACTGTGGAGCTGCCTCTTTTCAGCGTGATCTTCAGAGAGGTGACAGGCGCGCCCGCTCCGCCCGGCCAGTGTTTGACGACCGTAATGCTGGCCCTGCACTTCGTGTTGGTGAAGCCGACGGCAGCCGTCTTGCCATTCTCGACCATGGCTGATTCTACATCACCGTCTTTCACCCAGCCCTCGCTGACCGAGGTCTCTTCGACAGTGTAGCCGCCGCACGGCACGTCCCGGACGGTGGCCGAGCTGCCTCCGTTAGAGATTGTCACCTCTTTGAACACGTTGCCGGAACCGTCTTTGATGACGAAGGTGGCAGATGGCTTTTCGCCCGACCGCTTGTCTTCCCACGCCTTGTTTATCTTGATGCTGCCCAGACATCTCCGATTGGTGAAGCTGACGCCGGCCGTCTTGCCATACGTAACCGTGACCGACTTCGGCGTGGTGATCAGCACCCAGCCGGGACTGACCGAGGTCTCTTCGATGGTATAGTTCCCACAGGGTACATCAATGGTTTTCCAGCCGTTGCCCGTGATGGTCACTTCAGCGTAGGCATTGCCCAAGCTATCCTTAATCAAGAAAGTCGCGGAGGCAGTCTCTCCTGGCGCCAACCCGCTCCAGGATTTTGAAATCTTGATCTTGCCGAGACACAGCTCATTCTTGAAATCAACCACGTCGTCACATGGTGCCGGCGTGGGCGCGCACTGAACACCGGCCCCGCCGGTGCTACATTCCACACAGGCCTTCTGGCTGCTGCTGCCGACTACCATCCAACCTGCGGGCGGCGTCTCCACAACTGTGTACTCGCCTGGCGGCAGTTGATCCGAAGTCGCACCCGTATCGCCGTAGGGGATTTTCACTGTACCAACGAGTTTGCCGTCCGCATCGTAGATTTCGAACTTAGCCGTCCCGACAATAGGCGAACCTGAAGCCGGTACCCAGGTCTTTTTGACCGTGATTCTGCCCTTACACGCCTCGCAATTAGTGATGTTGTACGACGTGCCGGGATTGTGCAAGTTAAACGTCTGGCCATCGAAGGTGACCGACGCGCTGTTGATGGTGTAGGTCCCGTCGCCGCACTCGTAGTACGACGTGTAATGGACGGTATCGCCGGTTAGCTTCTCATAAGGCGCAATCAGGTCAATACCGTCGGGATCGCACGGCGTCGTCGCGTTGAAGGATACACTTGTTTTGGAGTAATCAGTCTCGTCATCCGCATGGACCAGTACGAAGTGAATCTCGACCAGGCCAGGCTCGACACATTCTACGTGGCTGATGTTGAGCTGTGGCGGATTCTTGACATTGGTGAAGGTCACCTTTTTAGTCCCATCATTGCATGTTAGGGTAACGGGTTGTGAGGTTGAGCCGCCTTCGGGTTCCCACGGCTTGGGCGGATTGTCTTCTGAGACTTTGTACTGCCCTACCGGCAAGTCAGAGAATGTCACTGTCCACCCGTTGTTCGCGTTGGCCTCCAAAGTAGTAGTGACCGGCCCAGTCAGGCTGATGGTGAGGCCTTTCTTGGGTGCCTTGCCGCCTTCCCACACCTTTGTCACAGTGATGCTGCCCAGACACAGCTCGTTGTCGAATGTCACTGTGCTAGGGCATACAGATTGAAGGTTGGCGTCTCCGGTCACACCCACGATACAGGCTGTCTGGCTGGTTTCGCCATTCACCCGCCACCCGTCCGGCGGCGTCTCAACGACGGTGTATTCCCCGCACGGCAGTTCCTTGGATTGGGCGCTCGTGTTGGGGTAAGCGATGGTCACGGTGTCAACGACCGTATCGCCGTCCTTGATGTCGAAAGACGCCGTTCCGCCAAAAGGCGCGTTTGGCGTCCAGGTCTTGCTGATGGTGATCCTGCCGGAGCAACAAGGTTTTGTGTACAGAACCACGTGGCTCAAGTCGCGCGTTTTGCCGTCTTCTTGCACCCATGGCGTGACACAGGTCAAGCCGGTCACGTCTGAGTCGCTCCAGGTCTTCAGTTCTTGTCCGGCCTTGGCGCACACACGTTCGAGACAGTATCCGGCGGGAAGTGTCCAGCAAACCTGCTGTCCACTTACTGAAGTCCAAACAACACCTATAGAGTTGTACTCCTCGCCAGAGCCTACATTGTACTTGGCACTGCCCTTGCCGTAGACATTGTCGCAAGTGTCTTGGCCTTTTCCTTGACAAATGAGCTCTAAAGCCGGATCATGGTCGGCCGTGTCTAGTAAGACTGCGTTCGTTTCGTTGCCCTGGAGGCCTGCTGCCGCCTGCACAACCGGCCCCAATCCGACCAGAATGCTCACGATGACCACCAGGGTCAACAGAGCCTCCCATAATCTTTCCCATCTTCGTGTCTCTTCCATTTGTTTCTCTCCTCTTGATATACAACGCTTATGATGACATCATCTCGCCAGTTTGTGGCAGTCCCTTGAACGGGTTGAGGGCTGGGGCAAATCGCACTCAGGGAGCAGGGAGGCTATTTGCCTGCAGGGGCTGACGTGGGCGCTCAAGAGCCCGCTCATGCCAACGGATGCCCGTTGAAATGGACATTGTGTACTTATGATTCTCGTTATGCCCCTCCTTTCAAAGCGCGCTCTTGCTCTCCAGTACCTGAATGAACCTGAGCTTGCCTTTCTCTTTGATCAGCCGCACCTGGCCGAAGGGCCCCAGCCGGGTCAGCGCGTCGTCAACCAGGCGCACCTGCTCCAGGGTCAGGCTGTGCAGCTCGCCGCCGTCTACGAGCGCATAGTCCAGGCTGTCCTCGCCCTGGCCCTCGTCGCGGCTTTTGCCTTTTCCAGTCGTGCTATTCCAGATTGTCTCCATCTGAGCTGCTTTCTAATAACAGTGGGTGGCCAACAAAAAAGCCGACACCCTGCCCCTCAACCGCAGGCTGTGGTGTCGACCGGTGGACGGTTTCGGGCTTTTTCACCTCTGTTGAACCGATGTGGCCTTGCATGAATGTTTTGTTATTAAAACGGGCGGTATGCTGCCATCTGGATAGTACTGTGGTACTCGCCAATAGTACTCTGGTACTTTTAGTACTATAGTACCATACTAACTGGTCGGTGTCAAGGGAAAAATTACCTTAATTTTGTGGGGAATTTCTCTGGAGCTCGCCCACGGCGCCGTGGCGTGCCGCTCATTGGGGCGAGAAACACCGCCTGCTCCCGTCATGCTGAGCCGCAGGCGAAGCATCTCGCGCTGGCGGGCGTTGAGATTCTTCGCTGCCCCTTCCCTGCGTTCAGGGCCTCGGCTCAGCATGACGCGGCTGAAGCTTCTGTTAACTCACCTAAAATTCTGGATACACCCCGGTACTGATGAATTCTTGACAGTATCAGTTTTTCATGGTATAAATACCTCACTCCAAAATTCGTAAGCGCAACAATGTCGCTGCTCCTCTCCTTGACGGAAGGCCTGAATTATGGCCATCATTCCTCACGGAGGAGGAGCTTCTTTCTACCTCTGGCGCGAAGGTGAGACCAGGGAATTGACCACTTGAATCAGCCTGAGTGCCGTGTTCGGATGTGGCCGAAAGCTTGCCGGGCCTGTCCCAAGTCTTGCGGGTTCTCGCAGGGCGTAGGCACGCTGCTTACGCAGAAAGAGAGAGCTTTTTCGACTGTCATTCTCCATCGTTATCGCTCCTCAGCATGACGCACGGCTAAGTTTATGGTAGGGACAATTTGGCGGCGAGCTGTCGCTTCACCTTTGTCCGGAAGCGTGAAGCGCGTTTGCTGTCGGTTGGAGCTCATATCATACAATTGTCGAAAGGAGAGGTGGAAAAATGAATCTTGAGCAACCTGGCGGCAACGATGCCCTGGAGACGAGAAACCGTTCGCGCGATGTGGTGGCCAGTTCAGGGGTATGCACGCGCTGTCTGGACAGTTGTACCGGCAACTGCGACGTGTTCAAGGCAGCGATGCGAGGTCGTGAAGTGATTTATCCCGGCCCGTTCGGTGAAATGACCGCTGGCGGGAGCAAGAAGTACCCGATTGACTACTCGCATCTCAACATTATGGGCTACGCTGTAGGGGCGCGCGCTATCGACGAGGCCAATCCGGACAAGGCCATCTTTCCGGTAGTGGACACCACGGCTGTCTACGGTCATGTCCATCCCATTCGCTTGAAGATGCCCATCTTCACCGGCGCGCTGGGATCGACCGAGATCGCTCGTAAACATTGGGCCAGCATGGCCGTGGGCGCGGCTATTTCCGGCATCACGGTGGTAGTGGGCGAGAACGTCTGCGGCATAGACCCACAATTGGAACTGGACAAGAATGGCAAAGTCGTCCGTTCGCCTGAAATGGAACGACGGGTCAGGCTCTACAAAGAGTGGCAGGAAGACTACGGCGACATCATCGTTCAGTGCAACGTCGAAGACTGGCGGTTCGGCGTCGCCGAGTACGCCGTACAGAAACTGGGTGTCGAAACCATCGAGCTGAAATGGGGGCAGGGCGCGAAGTGCATCGGCGGCGAGATCAAAATAGACTCGCTGGAACGAGCGTTGGAGCTCCAGCGGCGCGGCTATATCGTCACTCCCAACCCTTCCGACCCGGCCGTTCAGTCGGCGTTCAAGGCCGGCGCCATCAAAGAGTTCGAACGCCACTCCCGCCTGGGCTTCATCGAGCGGGAGCAATTTCTGCGGATGGTGGAATACTTGAGACGCTCGGTTGGCGCCAAGCGTGTGACGCTCAAGACCGGCTCTTACGGCTTCCGTGAATTGGCCATGGCTATCAAATGGTCATCTGAAGCGAGGGTTGACCTGCTAACCATCGATGGCTCAGGCGGCGGTACGGGCATGAGCCCCTGGCGCATGATGCAGGAATGGGGTATCCCGACCTTCTATCTTCAATGTATGGCCTATGAATGCGCCCAAAAACTCGCCAGCCGAGGTGAATGGGTGCCAGACCTGGCGATGGGCGGCGGGTTCAGCACCGAAGACCATATCTTCAAGGTCCTGGCGATGGGCGACCCCTATTTCAAGGCTGTGTGCATGGGCCGTGCGCTGATGATTCCGGCGTTCGTTGGCGACAACATCGAGGGTTTTGTCAAAAACGACCCCCTGCTCAAAAACTGGGAATCACTGCCCAATACCGTATCGCGTTTTGGACAAACGCCTGAAGAGATCTTCGTAACCTACTCTACCCTGCAGAGCAAATACGGCGACCGCATGAAAGATATGCCACTGGGAGCAGTTGGCGTGTACACGTTTGTCGACAAGTTGCGCACCGGCCTAACCCAATTTATGGCCGGAGCGCGCGATTTTCGCCTGGACTCCGTTCAACGTCGCGACATTGTCGCCCTCACCGAAGATGCCGCCAAAATTTCCGGCATCAAGTACATTATGGATGCTTATCGCGAAGAAGCTGAAGCCATTCTGAACGGGTAATACCGGCGGCCAAAGTCTATTTGACGGTCAGCCATCAAGAAATCCAGGCTGATGGCTGACCGTGCTCCAATTAGGCATTGGGGCAGCTTTGATTTATACTAACAGACAAAGCCACAACAGAACTTATGTCAACTGTGAGGGACTGGTATATGCCACAATTGCTCGGGCTCGATTTCGGAACAACCAACATCAAGGCTGTGGTTTTCTCAGAGGACGGCCGCATCCTCAGCCAGGCATCCAATCCCACACCCATACATCATGAGGGGCATCTGCGCGCTGTGCACCATGCCGAAGAGATGTGGCAGGCCGCGGCGACGACCATCGGCCAGGCGGTCGGGAAACTGGCCGACAATCGCATTGACGGGCTGGCCATCTCCAGCCTGGCCGAATCGGTCGTGCCGCTCGACGCCGACGGGCGCCCCCTGTATCCGGTCATCGCCTGGTTCGACGACCGCACCATCCCACAACGGGATTGGTGGCGCGAACAACTGGGCGCGGTACGCATCTTTCGCATCTGCGGGGCGCACCTGGACCATATCTTTTCCATCAACAAGATGATGTGGATCCGCGACCACGCGCCCGATGCCTTCCGCCGGACAGTGCGCTGGCTGGGCGTCAACGACTACCTGGGCTATCGCCTGACCGGTGAACAGATGACCAATCCATCCATCGCCTCGCGCACGATGGCTTTCGACGTGGCTGCGCGCGATTGGTCGCAGACCATGCTGGAACTGGCCGACATCCCGCTCGAGCAGATGCCACCGGTGCGCGAGAGCGGCTCGCTGGTGGGGCAGGTGACGCGCCTGGCAGCGGAAGAAACCGGTTTGCCAGCCGGCACGCCGGTTTTTCTGGGCGGCCACGATCACCTGTGCGGCGCGCTGGCCGCCGGCGTCGTCGCGCCAGGGCCGGTTCTCAACTCGTTGGGCACGACAGAAGTGCTGCTGGTCGCCATGAACCGCTTTGACCCACAGGGGGAAGACCCGGAGCAACAGGGGTTCTCCCACGGCTGTCATGTCGTGCCGGGCAAATACTACGCCTTCGGCGGGGTGCGTGGCGCAGGCCACGTCACCGAATGGCTGCGGCAACTGCTGGGCCAACGCCTGGCCGGCGATGATGCGTCCCTGCCTGACGTGTATCGGGCCATGACCGAGGCCGGCATGGCTGCCCCGCGTGGGGCGAAGGGGCTGTTCGTGTTGCCGTTCATCGCCGGCGGCCGCCCCCACCGCGACGCCGAGGCGTTGGGCGTGTTCTTCGGCCTGCGCACCACCCACACCGCCGGCGACATCATCCGCGCGACCTATGAAGGGCTGAGCTACGAGCTGCGCTATTCCATCGGCTTACTGGAGACCTTTTCTGGACACCCCATCCAACGGCTGACGGGCATCGGCGGCGGCACCCGCAACGAGCTGTGGCTGCGCGTCAAGGCCGACATCACCGGCCGGCCCATTGACCTGCCGAGCCTGACCGAGAACGCCGCGCTGGGGGCAGCCTTGCTTGCCGGACTGGGCAGCGGCGTCTACCGCGACGTGAACGATGCCACACGCCGGGTTCACCGTTTGGAACGCACCATCGAGCCCGACCCGGCCGCCCACGAACAATACCGCCGTTGGTATGAGCAGGTGTACCTGCCACTGTACCCGCAATTGCGTGCTTCGTTCTTTGCAGCAGCGCGGCTGTTCCCAGAAGAATAGTAATGCCAAAGATTGCGCCTATTGGAGAGATTGCTGTATAATTGACTTGTTCACCGCTCCGCCTGGGTGATCGTGCCAAAACAAAAATTAAAGGAGGCCCTTAACACAATGAAAAAAATCTTTACCTCAATCATCGCCCTGCTGGTCACGATTGGCCTCGTGCTGTCGGCAAACCCGGCCGATGCCGCTGCACCTGGTGCAGAAAGCATTAAGATCAAGAAAGTTACCTTCGCCCACGGCCTGACCGACGACTACGAACCCATCAACCCCGGCAACCAGTTCTATCCGGACGAGACCGTTTATCTCTCCGTCCAAATTGCCGGACGGCCCAAATCAGGGGTGATCACCGCGCGGTTCTTCTGGCATGACCAATTCATCGCCGAAAAAGGAATTGACCTGGCCGAAGTGAACGCCGGCCTCATCTTCTCGTTCGGCCAGGACACCTACGCCGGTTACACGTTGACGCATGAGCAACCGTTCCCCATCAGTCCCAACTACTACGCCGAAGTGCTGTTCGACGGACAGTCGCTGGGCCGTTACCCCTTCCAGGTCATCCCGCCCAGAGAAGCCATCCCAACGCAAATCAATGCGTTGACGTTGGCGCGGGGAGCGGATGATTACTACAATCCCATTGACCCGACAGCCACCTTTGCCTATGATGAAAAAGTCTATCTGGTGGGCAACGGCAACCTGGGACTGTCCACCTGGCTGCAGGCCGAGTGGTACGTCAACGGGATCAGAGACGATGCCGGCACGCGGAGTATCACAATGAATGAAAACTTAACCTCAGCCGGATTCTCGTTCTCCTTTCTGCCGGATGGCGGCTGGCCCACCGGCACGCATGAGGTGCACCTCATTGTGAACGACATTGAGATCGCCCAACAACCTTTCACCGTGGCGCCACACCCCTTTGACAAGACAGCCTTTCTGGACCGATTCCCCTTGCCTGAAGACGCCGAGTTGGTGCAAGCCCCGGCGCCCTACGAGGGTGGCTTCATGACAGCGGCGACCGAGCCAGAGATCTTCAGCGTGTACGCCGACTGGCTGAAAGGCGACGGTTGGATTCAGAAGGCCCCCACCGAAGCGATGGTCACATTGCCGCATCAGACCTGGCTGACTCAGGGCGCGGAGCTGCTGATCGAGATACGCGGTCAGGACAAGCAGGGACGGAACGAGGTGTGGATTCGATTGAAGCGGCTGTGGCCTTGACAACGGGCCCTGAGCGATGTCTTGGGGCGCGCCCAACTCAAACAGGGCGACCTGGCCGCCGCCCGGAGTTGGGTGTAGCGCAGCGGCTTCTCACCGGCGGATGAGCCGGATTACTCAGAGCAATGCGGCGGCGGCAACGTCGAGCAGCCAGTGCACATCGCCGGCGACAGGCTGAATGACCTGCGCCGGCAGTTCATCGGGCCGGTAGGGTCCCCGCAGCACCTGCCTGACGGCCTCTGCCTTGTCGGCGCCCGACACCAGAAACAGCACCTGCCGGGCAGCGTTGAGCACTGGTGGAGTCAGGGTTATGCGCCATGCGCCCAAATCGGGTACCCGGTAGGCTACCGCCCAGCGTTCCCGCTCGCGAATGGCGGCTGCGCGCGGAAACAAAGAGGCGGTGTGGCCGTCCTGCCCCAGACCAAGCAGAACGAGGTCGAAGGTCGCTCCGCCGTGTTCAGTATGGGCGAAGAAATCGCGCAGGGTACACTCGTAATCGGCGGCGGCCTCTTCGGGCGGCAGTTCGGCGCGGATGCGATGGACCTGCGGGGGCGGGACTGGGACACGGCGCAGGAGAGTCTCGGCAGCCAGACGGTAGTTGCTCGCCGGGTCGTCCGGCGGGACGGCCCGCTCATCCCCCCAGAAGATATGCATGGCGGGCCAGGCGACCTCAGAGACGAACGGCTCGGCGGCCAGCAGCTCGTACAGGCGACGGGGGGTATTCCCGCCAGACAGGGCCACGGTAAATTGTCCGCGGGCGGCGATGGCCTGCCGCGCGGCAGCCGTAAACCGCGCTGCGGCGGCCTGTGCCATCGCCGCAGGGTCGGGGTAGACCTCAGTCTTGCGCATGATTGGGTTGTTACGCTCCATCAGAGGCATCCTTTTCAGGGCATTTACTGGGATGCGCGGCGCATTCGTGTCGCCAGACGCGCCCATCGCGGGCGATGAACTCGTCTGCCTTGCCTGGCCCCCAACTGCCCGGCGCATAGCGGGCCGGCGGCGCTGCGCCGGGCGACTCCAGCCAGGCGATGACCGGGTCCATCAATCGCCAGGCCGCTTCAATTTCGTCGCTGCGGGTGAACAGCGACGCATCGCCGTTCAGCGCATCCAGCAACAATCGCTCATAGGCGTCGGGCAGGGCCTCTTTCTCGAAAGAGGAACAATAGTGAAATTCCATGTCCGCCGAGCGGGTCTCTTGGGCCGAGCCGGGCACTTTCAGCTCGAATTTGAGGTGGATGCCCTCATCAGGCTGGATGCACAACGCCAGGGTGTTGGGCGTCAGTTCATTGCCAGGCGGCAGGTCGAACATCAAATGTGGGGGACTCTGGAAGCGGATGATCACCTCGCTGGTCTTCAGGGCCAGGGCCTTGCCGGAGCGCAGATAGAAAGGCACGCCCTTCCACCGCCAATTGTCAATGAACAACTTGAGCGCCGCATAGGTCGGCGTCGCCGAAACGCGCCCACCCAGCTCCTCGGTGTAGCCCTCATACTGCCCGACCGTCACATCTTCGCGCCTGATCGGTCTGACGGCGTTCAGCACCTTCACTTTCTCGTTGCGCAGCGCGGTGGCATTGAACGATGCCGGCGGCTCCATCGCCGTTAGAGTCAACAGTTGCAGCAGGTGATTTTGAAACATGTCGCGCAGCACGCCAGACCTGTCGTAATACCCGGCCCGGTGCCCGACCTTGACCGTCTCGGCCACAGTGATTTGCACGTGGTCAACATACTGCCGGTTCCAGACTGGCTCGAAAATGGCGTTGGCAAAGCGGAAAAACAAAATGTTCTGAGCGGTTTCCTTGCCCAGATAGTGGTCAATGCGATAGACCTGGTCCTCAACGAAGGCGGCGTGGATGGTCTCATTCAGCCTGTGGGCGGAAGCCAGGTCGCGGCCGAACGGCTTTTCGATGATGATCCGTCGCCAGCCTTCGTCCTCGCGGGTCATACCGGCGCGACCCAACGCTTCAATGATGGAGACAAAGTGCTCGGGTCCGGTCGCCAGGTAGTACAGTCGGTTCACCGCCCTCGCCTCAATGGCCCGCAGGTGTGAATCCAGGACCGAGAAATCGGTCAACGCGGCGAAATCAGCCGAAACGTAGCGCAGGCGGCGGGAAAACTCGGCCCATACGTCAGCTTCTGGAACAAGGCCAGCCAAATCCTGCGCCCCACGCCGCAGGCCGTTGATGAACTCCTGGTCGGACAAAGGGCGGCGAGCCACGCCGATGATGTGGGCGCAATCGGGAAGCTGTCCCTTGCGGTACAGATTGAACAGCGCGGGAATCAACTTGCGGTGGGTCAAGTCGCCCGACGCGCCGAATATGATGACGCTGATGGGTTGTTTCGTCCAATTCATGTGTGCCATGACCTCGTGTCAAGGTTGAAAGATTTAGCGATTCATTATAATCAACCGGACTCCAAACACATAACGCCGCCAACGCAACGATCGGGCATTTTGACGAGATTGCCAGAATCTGCTAAGCTATTCACATACAGGCCGTCACTTAAACTGTCGCGAAGGAGAAACTACCACTCTATGAAACGAATACTCTGCTATGGGGACTCCAACACATGGGGCTATAACCCGGCCACCAAAGAGCGTTATCCGAAAGAGGTGCGCTGGACGGGCGTGCTCACCGCGGCGCTCGGTGCAGGCTATGAAATCATCGAGGAGGGACTGAACGGACGGACGACCGTTTGGGACGACCCCATTGAGGGCCACAAGAACGGAGCGACCTATCTGCCGCCCTGCCTGGAGAGCCACAAGCCACTCGACCTGGTGGTCATCATGTTGGGCACAAACGACCTGAAGAAACGTTTCGATGTGCCCGCCTCGGACATCGCCAAGGGCGCGGGCGTCCTGGTCAAAATCGTGCAGAAGAGCGAGGCCGGCGTCGGCGGCCAGGCGCCGCAAGTGCTCCTCATCGCGCCGCCACCGGTCGCCAGGCTGACGGAGTTTGCTGAGATGTTCGAAGGTTCCGAGACCAAATCGCGCAAACTGGCCGGGCATTTCAAGGCTGTTGCTGCCGAGCTGGGCTGCGCCCTGCTCAACGCTGGCGAGGTAATCGTCTCCAGCGATGTGGACGGCATCCACTTTGACCCACCGGAACACGCCAAGCTGGGTCAGGCGGTGGCGGCCAGGGTCAAGGAACTGATCGGGTAGCGGGAATGGCGCATTGCCGTCGTCGCTGACCTGGCAGGCAGGAGAATCAGAATGTATCCCAAATGGCTTGACTGGGCCGGTCGGCTGCAGGCCATCGCCCAAAACGGATTGCTCTACACGCAGAACCACTTCGACATCGAGCGGTATCAGGCCGTCCGCCAGGTAGCCGCCGAGATGGTCGCCGCCGGTTCGACGGCTGAGGTCGAGCGGGTCACCCAACTGTTTTCCGGCGAAGAAGGCTATGCCACACCCAAAGTAGACGTGCGCGGCGTTCTGTTCCGCGACGGTAAGGTTCTGCTGGTGCAGGAGTGGTCCGATGGCGGCTGGACGCTGCCCGGCGGCTGGGCAGACATCGGCGCGTCCCCCAGCGAAAATGTGGTCCGCGAAATCCGCGAAGAGACGGGCTTTGAAGCGCGGGCGGTCAAGCTGCTGGCCGTCTATGACCGCAACAAGCATCCCCACACCCCCTTCGTGCATCACGTCTATAAGATGTTTTTCTTATGTGAAATCGTTGGTGGTCAGGCGGCGACCAGTGCGGAGACATTGGCCGTCGCGTTCTTCGGCCGCGATGAAATTCCGCCGCTTTCGGTGCAGCGCGTGACCGCCGGGCAAATCGAGCGGTTCTTCGAGCACTACCAGCATCCGGAATGGCCGACTGACTTTGACTGATGAAAAGACACGCCCCGAATTGGTATTTGGGGCGTGTCTGAGTTATACTGGACTAAATTAGAACCGCGACAGCCTTTGCGGCGAAATCCGGAGGTATAAAATGTCTGAACTACCCGTTACCCTCGATGAATGGCGCGGGCTCTATCAGGCCGCCATGCGTATCAAAGAAATCGCGCCATGGGAATGGATGGCAGAAACAGAAGTTTTCGGTGTAAGCAATCCTGAGACAGGCGAACTGGGTTTCGTCAGCGTCATGGGTGAGATGGGGGCACATTTGGGTCTGGCCGCCTACCTTGGGCCTCAGGCCTTGTACCATTTCTGGGCCCTTCAAGATGAAAACCTCCACCTGCCGATGGAAACCATTCTCGAAGTCCCCCAGCTCCAGGCCTCATTTGAAGACCGCCGTGTGTTGACCGACCGCGACCTCCGGGTCATCAAGGAACTGGGCCTCAAGTTTCGTGGCCGACAGGCCTGGCCGCAATTCCGCAGTTACCGGCCTGGCTTCCATCCCTGGTACCTGGAGCCGCAGGAGGCACGCTTCCTGACCCATGTTTTGGAACAGGCTGCCGACGTCGTCTTGCGCCTCAAGGACAACCCTGACCTGCTCACACCCGCTCACGATGAGAGCTATTTGATCCGCGTGTCGCGTCGCGAAGGAGAACAGTTGATTTGGGATGACGTGACCATGAATGTACCGCCGCCTGAACCGGAACCTACGATC
>Ga0129299_1001626_pt1 | contig 14985 bp, 14 predicted proteins | sample ConPoolayeCmetaG_FD_94477 | JGI IMG/M metagenome (GOLD analysis project Ga0129299, IMG submission 94477) | Hot spring microbial mat communities from California, USA to study Microbial Dark Matter (Phase II) - Cone Pool mat layer C metaG ... | reverse complement strand
TTTTTATTAACAGGTTATAAGTATGAATGATATTTTTTCAATAATTAAGGAAGAAGATTTAACTCCTGATTTACAAATGCTTTCAGAAACATGCGGGCTGGAGGTTGTCAGAAATATTTTAAGAAATTTTGGTGGTCTTAATTTTTATATACCTAAGTTATCAAGGCTTGACACATTTATCGAAAGATATATCAGGGAAAACAAAAATAAAACGCTCAAACAATTAGCTAAAGAGCTGAACTTATCTGAGCGTTATTTAAGGCTTCTAAAAGCTAAATTCAAAGTATATTAAAAGCTACATAGATGTTGCTGTCAGTTCATTTTTGCTAAAAAAGAAAGCAATTTCTTTTTCGCCGTTCTCGACGGAGTCAGAGCCATGAACAGCATTAGCTTCGATATTGGTTCCGTAAATTTTTCTGATTGTTCCTTCCTCTGCCTTTTCTGGATTTGTGTTCCCGATTAATTTTCTGTAATCTTCAATGGCATTGTACTTTTCGAGAGCAATAACCACAATTGGACCTGAAGACATATAATTAACAAGATCCGAGTAAAAAGGTTTATCTTTATGAACTTCGTAAAATGCACCGGCTTGCTCCTTGGAGATTTTAATCATCTTTAAACCTAAAATGTTAAATCCGGCAGACTGAATTCTGGCGATGATATCTCCGATAGCTTTTTTTTTGACGGCATCGGGTTTTATAATTGCTAAGGTTTTTTCCATAATTATTAACTAATTAAATTTAAAATAATCATTGTTTTTTTGGTGGTCTTCCACGTTTAGTTGTTTTTTGCTTTATTCTTTCTGTTTTTGGCGGTCTTCCACGTTTTCCTTTTGTGGCAGCTTTTTGTGTGTCAGCTAATTTTATTCCAAGTGCTAATGCGACAGTTTTACCAATAGCAGCTGGCGAGTCTGCCACCTTAATACCGGCAGATTTCAGAGCCAGAATCTTGTCAGCGGCAGTTCCCTTCCCACCGGCTATTATTGCTCCCGCATGTCCCATCCTTCTTCCGGGAGGAGCAGTTCTTCCAGCAATGAAACCAACGACAGGTTTCTTAACATGTTTCTTTACGTATTCTGCAGCAATTTCCTCTGCATTTCCGCCAATTTCCCCAATCATAAGAATAGCTTCGGTTTCCGGATCCTCGTTGAATAGTTTTATAACATCAATAAATTGAGTTCCGATGATTGGATCGCCTCCTATTCCAATACAGGTTGACTGTCCGATACCAAGATCTGTCAACTGCTTAACTGCTTCATAGGTCAATGTCCCACTTCTCGAAACCACACCTACATTACCGGGTTTATGAATAAAACCGGGCATAATTCCAATTTTAGTTTGACCGGGAGTTATGATACCGGGACAGTTTGGTCCAATCATTCTTGCACCAGATAGCTTCAGGGCAGAATTTACCTTGATCATATCCCTTGTTGGAATTCCTTCAGTAATTGCAATTATTAGTTTAATACCGGCTTCGATAGATTCAAGGATAGCATCTGCAGCTAAGGGTGGAGGGACGAAAACTATTGAAACATCGGGATTTTTTGCCTCAACTGCTTCCTTCATAGTATTAAAGACAGGGACAGGCTTTTTAAAGGTGAATTCTCCCTTCCCCGAATATTCTGTTCCTCCTTTTCCGGGAGTAACGCCAGCGACAACTTTTGTTCCATAAGCTATCATCTGTGAAGTGTGAAATGTTCCTTCAGAACCAGTTATTCCCTGAACAACTACTTTTGTTTTCTTATTAACTAAAATACTCATCTTTTAACCTTAAAATGAATAATTTGAAATTGAAATAATTTTTTCAAAAATTAAACTTGCAATTTAATAATTATCTTCAATCTGAAGCATATATTTTTGAGATAAATTATTTAAATTTATTTAAATATGAATTTATTTTTTGGGAATATAAATATACTGTGGTCGGGCTTTTTGAGATATTGTCATAAAAACCTGATTATTGAAGATTGCTTCTTTTTTTTCATAATATTTTTCTAAATAATGATAGGAAAAATCATCATTGACTATTATTGCCTTAAAAAAAGCTGATGAAAGTTTTTGTTCCAGATCCTCTTCTAATCTTTGTTTCCATTCAGATTTACTTGTCATTAAATCAAGAAAACCAACCCAATGAGCATAAGTTTTTTTGCCTGCAAACCTTAACAAGTAATTATGATTCGGTATAAATATTTCCCCTTCAATTTTTTTAATTTTTTCTATAATTTTTCTTCCAGCAATTAAATCCTCTTCAGTTGGAATAGCTTTAAATGGATTATAATTTAATGCTAATAATTGACTTATTATTAAAATAAGAAAAATTACCAAAATTTTGTTTTTAGTCTCGATTTGAATACCAATTTTTTGTTGAATAAAGCTTAATCCAATTAAAAAAAACATTGAGAAAATTGCATAAAATGGAATATTTGCATTGACAAAACCACCGAGATGCAACCGCTGCATCCAAGCTGCCGATATTATTCCTAACATAAGGGCAACATAAAATGTTATTGTTTTCTTATTTTTTTCTTTTAACAAATAAATGAACCACAAAAGGCTGAATAGAAACATAATAGAAGTATGCTTAAAAATATCATAAGACCAAAATGAAAGAAGATATTTAAAGTTCCATTCTTGGGAAGCTGGTAGCTCATACATCCAGAACATATACCAACCATTTGTGTTATAATTTATCCATAGCGTTGATATTATAATTCCAATCAGAAATGTTAGAATAAAGAACAAAGACCTGACTTTAAAATTAATTATTAGGAATAAAAAAATAGGAAGAATAACAATCATCAATGTTTGTTTGGTTAGAAAAGCTAAAATACCAAGAATTGCAGCAAAAAAAAGCCCTATATTATTTTCATGGAATCTAAGAAAATAAACCATAGCAAGAAGAAACATAAGAAATAAAGAGTCAACACGAGCTAAATCGAACCAAAATCCGGTTATCTGAAAGACTGCCAAAAAAATTCCTGCAGAAGCAAGTGCATAGATCCAGTTTCCTGTTTCCTTTCTAACAAAAGCAAAAATGATATAAATACTAATTAATGTTGAAATAAGTGATATCAATCTTAATGAAAAAAAACTTGCCCCAAAAATTTTTACTGATATTTCGGATAAATGAAAATAAAGAGGGGGATAAATAAATGGAATATAATCAATTGTGGGTTCTGTGTAAATAGCTTTTCCTTCTGTTAGTCGTATTACATTTTCGAGCATACCCCCTTCCATCATTTCGAGTTCAAAGGGATAATTAATTCTCGAAAGAGAAATGTAAAGAAAAATAGCTATATAATAAATTGAAAGTATGACTACAATGATTTTTAAAAAGCCTTCTATTTTTATTTCAGGATTTTTTATCATTTATGATTTTTCTTAATCTTGTAATATGTTTTTTTTGAAAATTTAATCAAATTTGTAACAAAAAATAAATATCTTTGTTTTTTAATAAACTAATCAATAAAAAAAATAAAGAATATGAACAGAATAAAATTATTCATTTTTTTTATAATTATAGCGATAATTTTTTCCGAATCGCTTTTTGCCTCGGAAAAAAGAGAATACCAATTAAGTAATCAAATGATTGTCAATGGGCAGTTTGAGGATGGTAATACCGGTTTTTATACTGATTATATCTTTTCTCCCTCGAATATGAGGCTCGAGGGAACATATTGTCTGTCCCAGAATCCAAAAAAGCAATATTCAAGATTTGATTCATGTTCTGATAAGACTAATCAATCCGGTTATATGCTTTTAGTAAATAGTTCCGACATACCTGATAAAATTGTCTGGAAGCAAACCGTAAGAGGAGTAGAATTAAATTCTGTTTATCTATTTTCTTTCTGGAGTGCTGTTGTGCATCCAGCAAACCCACCTTTTTTTGATGTTTATATCAATGGAACTCTGATGCAGCCCTCACCTTTCTATCTCCCTGATGATGTTTGTAAATGGACCGAGATAAAATATATTTGGAATTCGAATAATATTGATACTGCAGAAATAATTATAATAAACAGAAACGTCAGAAAATCCGGGAATGACTTCGTTATAGATGACATTTCATTTTCTATCTACTGTTCCTTAACAGCAAGTGCTGAAAAGTATGTTTCCACCTGCAAAGGTGAAGCAGTTCGTTTGAACGTAACTGCTTCCGGTGGTGAGCCTCCGTTAAAATATGAATGGTTTCCCAAAACCGGCTTGGATAATCCTTACTCACCCAATCCAAATGCACTGGCTGATATGAACACTACTTACATAGTAAAAATTGTTGACAGTAAACTCTGCGAAGCTTATGACACAGTAAGAGTAAATATATTTCCTGAACCGAAAGCAGTCATTACATCCGATAAAGGATTTTTCATCTGTCCCTGCGACAGTGCAAGGCTCTCGGGTCCTCCGGGAATGTCATATCTTTGGTCAACCGGGGAAACAAGCCAAAGTATATATATAAATAAAACTGGTAATGTCTCTCTGAAGATTGTTGATAGAAACGGTTGCACAGCAGATACATCTGTTTTTATTGAAATGCTTGATGTTTCCTCCACTATTGAACTTGGAACGGTCGAAGCAGAAATAGGAGAAACATTTAATTTACCAATGTCAGTCAAGTGGAGCGATACAAGGGTATTATGTAATTTCGATATTAACAGTATTGGTTTAGTATATAACAAATCCATATTGCAACCAGTAAGCATATTTTCGAATCGTAGAATCGAAGGCGATTTAGAATATATAGAGTTATTAGGAAATAATCTTGATCAACTTATTAAAGAACTAAAATTTACCGCAGTATTAGGTAAGGTTGAATGCACACCGGTTGAGATAACTCACATTTTATATGATTGCTCCGAGATAAAAGTTTCTTCAATAAACGGGCAGGTTTGCCTTAAAGGAATTTGTAAGGAGGGTGGAACAAGGCTGGTTAACACAGATACAAGACAGTTTTTAATAGTAAATTCAAATTCAAATAATAATAACATAAGGATTAATTTCGGAACTATCGAAACAGGTTCAATAGAACTCGGAATTTATGACTATCTCGGAAGAAAGCAGCTAATTAATGAAATGAATGAACTCGAGCCCGGGAGCTATGAATATAAAATTGATGTAAGTCCATTGGGTTCTGGGTTATATTATCTGATTTTAAAAACACCCACTAATATTATAACTCAGCCATTGATGTTAGCAAGATAGAAAAGAAAATTTTGTATGTTTTTCTTACGTGAATATTGCATATCAAATCAGCAACACTAAAATTACTTAATAAAAAAAATTTTTAAAAAAGGGGCACACTTTTTTTCTTGTTGTTCCATAATGTTATATTTGTAGGTTTATTAATTATTTAAACAAAGCAATTTTAAAAATTTCGAATTGTAAATTATTTAAAAAAAAGGTAAAACATGACAGATAAAAGAAGACCTTGGGCAGAGCCATACAAAATCAAAGTTGTAGAGCCTGTAAAGATGACTACTCGTGAATACAGAATTGAAAAAATGAAAGAAGCGGGTTATAACACATTCCTTCTCAGAAGCGAAGATGTATATATTGATTTGCTGACAGACAGTGGAACTAACGCAATGAGCGATTACCAATGGGCTGGCATGATGCTTGGCGACGAAGCTTATGCTGGAAGCAAGAATTTTTACTATCTGGAGTCGAACGTCCAGAAGTATTATGGCTATAAATATCTCGTTCCAACTCATCAGGGAAGAGGTGCAGAGCATCTTCTTTCCCAGACATTAATAAAAGATGGGGATTACGTCCCGGGAAACATGTATTTTACAACAACAAGACTTCATCAGGAACTTGCCGGTGGAACTTTTGTTGACGTAATAATCGACGAAGCACATATTCCTGACAATCTTCATCCATTCAAGGGAAATGTGGACATACAGAAATTCGAAGACCTTATAAAAAAAGTTGGTGCAGACAAAATACCCTATATATCTGTTGCTGGAACAGTAAATATGGCAGGCGGTCAGCCTGTATCAATGCAAAACATAAGAGAAGTGAAGCAGGTAGCGGATAAATATGGTATTAAAGTAGTTCTGGATGCTACCCGGGCGATCGAAAATGCTTTTTTTATAAAAGAACGGGAACCGGGTTATGCAGATAAAACAATTGAAGAAATACTTTTTGAGTTTTGTTCCTATACCGATGCTGCAACAATGAGCGGAAAGAAAGACCTGCTCGTGAATATTGGTGGTTTTGTCGCAGTGAATGATTGGGATTTGTTCGAGGAGCTTCGTAATTTAGTTGTAGTTTATGAAGGTCTTCATACTTACGGAGGGCTTGCCGGACGTGATATGGAAGCAATGGCTCGCGGAATGGAGGAAGCTGTTCAATATGATCACATCCGTTCAAGAATCAAGCAAATTGAATATTTCGGCAATAAGCTAATCGAAAACAATATTCCGATAGTGAAGCCAATTGGTGGTCATGCTGTATTTCTCGATGCAAAAGCTTTCTATGACCATATTCCCCAGATTAACTTTCCTGCACAAAAATTAGCAGCCGATTTATATATCGAGTCAGGTGTCAGGTCAATGGAAAGAGGGATTGTTTCTGCTGGAAGAAACAAAGAAACCGGCGACCATAATTATCCAAAACTCGAATTAGTCAGATTGACCTTTCCAAGAAGAGTTTATATGCAATCCCACCTTGATGTAGCGGCTTATTCCGTTAATGAACTTTTCGAAAAAAGGCACGAAGCGAAGGGGTTGAAAATGGTTTATGAACCAAAATACCTTAGATTCTTCCAGGCAAGGTTCGAAGAATTACCTTAAAATGACTGACTTTAAAAATAAGAGGCTGTTTTCTTTTGGAAGACAGCCTTTTGTTTTTGTAAAATTTATATAAATTTCCCCAGAATCAATTAAACTGTTTGTCAACAATTGTAATTCTTGGGGAGCTGATAGCCCCGAAAGGAGTGGAAACCGTCGGCTTGGCATCGAGTTTAAGTCTTGCAGGACTTGAATTAACCCCACCAAGAGCCAGTGCTAAATTAATAATACCGTCATAGCCCTTGTTTTCAAAGAATTTAACCAGATCAAGCCCAATCGAAAGAGGTATGATAGATTGCTGACCAGTTCCGGGAATTTCAATAGGTCTTTCGATATTCCCAGAAACAGTCGGGACATCGTCAATATAAAGCTGCCATTCGAAGCTTGTTAAAGTGGCTGTGGTTTGTTTTGAGCCACCTGTTCCATCATTAGGATTTATTGCCGCAACATTTAGAACGAATTGAGCGGGCAAACTCTTGCTTGAGAATGCCTTTGTGAGATTTAATCCATCGGAGAGAGAAAAATCAGATATTGATTTTTTATCGCTCAAGCTGATACCAGCAAGCCTAAACCCATTGACGTTTTCGAGTTTGAATTTTAATCTTTGTAAATTAACAAGTGTTTGAGTTACCTGTTTAATTGCAGAGCATCCGGTAAAAACAAAGACTGCAAACAAAATCAAAGAAAACACTTTTAATGATTTAAAATTAACCATAAAAAAACCCCTTTTTGAAATAAACAATTTGATTGACAGAATTATAATCATAGATATTGTAAAAAAACAAAATAATAAATAATATATTACTCCGTCAAATCTCCGTCTTTTTTAATAAATAAATTTTGTAAAATTATTTTTGTAATTTTATTGTTTAAAATTTTACTTTTTTATTAAATGTTAATGTATCCTGTTGAATCAGGTCCTTTTGCGACTATTGGATATTTAGTTTGCTGCACGGACACAAAATGTGGTTTAGTAATTGATGTTCCATTGGACAGCAGTCAGTATTTTACAGACTACGCCCGAAAAAACAATATTGATATAAATTATATTTTCCTTACACATACACACTGGGATCATACGGCAGATTTATCCAAATTAAAAAAAGAAACAGACGCAAAAATATACGTAAATCATCTTGATGAATATCGCATAAAAGACCCAATGAAACATGCTTTGATGCCTTTACCTTTTGAACTCGAGCCAGCCGAACCAGATTTCTACTTTCAGGATGAACAGAAAATTAATGTTGGAAATATACAAATTGAGGTCAGATTTACGCCGGGCCACACAGAGGGAGGCACATCGTTTGTAATTCATAAGGAAAGGAAAGTCTTTGCTGGAGATACTTTGTTTTATGGAAGCATTGGGAGAGTTGATTTACCCGGTGGTTCTTATGATACAATTATTAATTCAATAAAGCAAAAATTATTTACATTGGATGATGATTATGAAGTATATTCGGGTCATGGACCAAAAACTACAATAGGATATGAAAAAATGACAAACCCTTTTTTTCAGGATTAATAAAAAAATGAAAATTTTTTCATACTTCCGTAATAAAAAACTTATCTATGATTTATTAATTTGCATGTTTGTAACAAGCATATTTTATGGATGTTATTCATTTACGGGAGCAACAAAAGCAAAGCATTTGAATACGCTTAAAATAGAGCCTGTAGTTGACATGAGTGGATATGGTAGCCCGAAGGTCAAAGACAACATGATATTATATTTGATTGAAAAATTTAGAAATGACAATACTTATAATATAGTTGACAAAGAGGGAGATGCAAGTTTAAAGGTTCAGATTAATAGCATAAGAGATGAAACAATGGTAGTTAATCCCGGAGAGTTAGAGAAGGAGAGGAAATTAAGTGTGAACGTTGAGGCTGAGTTTTACGACAATGTTATGAAAAAGAGTATCTGGAAGAAGAGTTTTAATAATTTTAGTGTGTATGATGTTCAGAAAGCTTTGACTAACAGGGAAGAAGCTCTTATGGATGCATTAAACAGAACATCTGAAGATATCTTAATCGCAGTTGTTTCTGGCTGGTAATTGAAAACAATATTTATAACTATTTGGAAGAGGTGAGCTAAAGAGATGGAAGATTTTATACTACTTATTTACTTCCTGTCGCTATGTGTTCTTTTTGGCTTTGGTATTCATGGCTTGGTTTTATTGTATTATTATCATAAGACAAATAATTACAAGCTACCCGATAATACAATGCCAGAAGTATTTCCAAGAGTGACCATACAGCTCCCAATGTATAATGAAATGTATGTTATCGAGCGTTTGATACGCTCTGTTTGCAACATTAACTATCCCAAAGATAAGTTAGAGATACAGGTGCTTGATGATTCAACTGACGAAACAGTTGAAATAGCTAAGAAATTAGTTGATGAATATCGTCAAAAGGGATTTGATATTCACTATATCCACAGAACTGACAGATCAGGCTACAAAGCCGGTGCTTTGAAAGACGGTTTAGAAGTTGCCACTGGCGACTTTATCGCTATTTTTGATGCTGATTTTGTTCCAAAGCCTGATTTCCTGCTGAAAACCATACCATATTTCAATGACAAAGAAGTAGGAATGGTACAAACCAGATGGGAACATTTGAACGAAGAATATTCGTTTATAACCAGAGCGGCAGCTCTGGCACTTGACGGACACTTTGTGATTGAACAACAAGTCAGGAACAAAGCAGGATTCTTCATTAATTTTAACGGCACAGGTGGAGTTTGGCGTAAAGAAACCATCCTTGATGCTGGTAACTGGCAACCAGACACTTTGACCGAAGACCTTGACCTTAGCTATCGAGCTCAGTTGAAAGGGTGGAAATTTATTTATCTTAATGATTTCACCTCTCCCGCAGAGTTACCGGCTGATATTAATGCTCTTAAGACCCAGCAATTCCGCTGGACAAAAGGAGCTGTTGAAACTGCTAAAAAAATTCTTCCTTTAGTTTTAAAATCAACTTTACCCCTAAGAATTAAACTTGAGAGTTTTGTTCATTTAACAAGCAATATTGTTTTTCCATTTATTATTGTAGTTGCTGTTTTGAATATTCCTCTTGTAATAATTAAAAACACAATTGGGGGTTTGGACACATATTATAATATTATGTCAATTTTTGTTCTTGCGTCAATTTCCACATTCCTGTTCTATATGTATGCACAGCGAGCTATTCATCTTGATTGGAGAAGAAGACTTCTACTATTTCCTGTATTCCTTGCAGGGAGCATGGGATTCGCTATAAATAATACCAAGGCAGTTATCGAGGCTTTAATTGGTAAAAAAACAGGATTTACAAGAACACCCAAATATAAAATCGAATCGCAAAACGATCAATGGAAATACAAAAAATATGTTCAGAAAAAATTTAACTGGACTGTTGTTTTTGAAATATTTCTTACTCTTTATTATGTGGTTGGTATAGCTATTTCATTTTATTATCTGGAAATAGCCGCCATACCATTTCAATTGCTCTTCCTTATCGGGTTTGGAACTGTAGGTTTGATGTCTCTGAGGCATGCACTGGGGAAGTAGTTTAGCTTAATAAGGAATTGAATTAAATTCTGAGGATATAGACTATCTTCAGAATTTTTTTTATTTTTACGGTTCATTTATTAAAGATTAACCTTGAAGAAAAAATCAAATAATGAATTTTTTAATAAAGTATATCAAATTGTTGAGAAGATTCCTTACGGAAAGGTTACTACTTACGGTTTGATTGCTCAGAAAGCTGGACTAAAATCCTCAGCAAGAATGGTTGGATGGGCTTTGAATGCCTATGCATATACTTCTGTTCTCCCCTGCCATCGAGTTGTTAACAGGAACGGAGAATTAACCGGTAAAAATTATTTTGGAACACCAAACATGATGAGGGAACTGCTTGAATCCGAAGGGATAGAATTTATTGATGACAGGGTTGATTTGAAAAAATATCTCTGGGCTCCGGAGGAAATTTTATGAAATTTACATTTGAGGAGCTTGAAGAGTTAACAAAAGAAGACGGCGGCAGGTTCGGAGTTGATTCTTCCGATTCTGCTTTTGATTTTTGCAGGAATCTTTCGCAAACACATTATGAGAATTTCCCTGTTGCATCCTTTCTGATAAAAAAAGGATGGAGAAAATATATCTTTGCTGTTTATTCTTTTGCAAGAATTGCAGATGATATTGCCGATGAAATCATACAAATTCCTGAGGAAAAGAGAATTAATCTACTTAATAATCTTGATAAATTAATTCAGACAGATGATTTATCCAAAATCAAAAATCCTGTTGCAAAAGCACTTATCATTACAATCAGAGACAAAAAAATTCCGATTGACCCATTTCAAAAATTGCTGACAGCCTACAAAATGGACATAAATTTCAAACAAGCTGAAACTTTTTATGAGTTATTGGATTATTGTAAATATTCAGCAGAACCAATTGGTGAATTGGTTCTGAGGATAACTGATAATTATAATAATAAAAATATTATACTATCTGATAAAATTTGCTCAGCATTACAGCTGATTAACTTTTGGCAGGATTTTTCTGTAGATTTAAATAGGAATCGGGTTTTCATACCAATGGAATATCTTGCTAAATATGATTTGGAAATTAATGATTTGTATGAAAGAAAAAAAACTCATAATTTAAATAGTTGTCTGAATGAACTTTATGACCAAACTGAAATATTGTTGAGAGAAGGGTCTGAATTAATTAAGTATTTAAAAAATTTAAGACTTAAACTTGAGATTAAAGTAACCGTATTGGGAGGTGCAACAATATTAAACAAAACAAGGAAATTACAAGCAAACATTTTAGTTAAACGTCCTAAATTATCGAAGACTGAGTTTTTTTTAATTTTTTTAAAACTTTTTTTAAGTTCTGGTAAATGGAAGTAATAACAGAAAATGAATTAGCAAGTTTTGAACAAATGCCACCCCCAAAGGTAGCACGTTCAAATTTTGTTTATTCTTTCAATCTTCTACCTAAGGAGGAAAGAAAAGCGATTCAGTCTTTGTATGCTTTCTGTAGCTATATTGATGATATAGCAGACAGCAGCCCAACCTTTACCGACACAGAAAAACAGCTCAAGCTACAACGCCTTGCTTGGTGGGAAAATGTTATTGAAAATATATATAATGGGAGGTTTGATCAGTCAATCCTGAATCCATTTATTTGGGCAATAAAACGTTTCGAAATACCAAAGCAGTATTTTTTAATTCTTATTGATGGTATAAGGCGGGATGTCCTTAAAAATAGATACGCAACATTCGAGGAATTAAAAGATTACTGTTTCGGAGTTGCAGGCATTGTCGGGCTAATCAGTATCGAAATATTCGGATACAGATACGAAGAAACAAAAAGCTATGCTATAAATCTGGGTTATGCCCTCCAATTGACAAATATAATCAGGGATATCAAAGCTGATAAAGATAGAGGTTATATCTATATTCCGCAGGAAGACCTTAATAGATTTGGTTATTCCGAGGAAGATTTAATTAACGAAGTTTATAATGATAAATTTATTGATCTTATGAGATTTCAGGTTCGTCGAGCCAGAGAATTCTATCATAACGCAAGGAAATTACTACCGCCCGACGAAAGAATTACTATTGTGTCAGCAGAAATTATGGATGAAATATATTACAGGTTACTCGAAAAAATAGAGCTGAACGATTTTAATGTTTTCAAGAAAAAAATTAAAGTGTCTGTTGTGCATAAGTTCCTTATTGCTTTGAAACATTGGGTCTCGATAACAATGTTCGTCAAAAGGATTAAAAAACAACCATAATTATTTTGTTCCAAAGATACCAAAAAATACGAAAATTCGAGAGATTTTTTTTAATTTGTAAACACTTAGACTAAAGAAGGATAAAAAAGAATGGAAGACATTCAGGAAATCAGATTTTCAGATGAAGAACTCAAAGAAATTGAGGAGGTAAAATCCCGCTATCCATCTTCAAAATCTGCAATTATGCATGTTTTGTGGATGGCACAGAAAAAATTCGGTTGGTTGAGCAAAGATGTTAAAGAATATGTTGCAAAAATATTAGACCTACCCGAGTCCCATGTTCACGGTGTGGCAAGTTTTTATACTATGTATTTCAAAAAACCTATGGGGAAATATCACATACAGGTTTGCACTAATATTTCCTGTATGCTGAGAGGTGGCGAAGAGATTTATGAACATATATCCGAAAAGCTTGGTATCGGGCATAATCAAAGAACAGACGACGGTATTTTCTCCTTAGAAGAAGTTGAATGTATGGGGGCATGCGGCGGAGCACCAATGGTAGCCATTAACGAGGATTTTTACGAAAATGTTGATATTGTTTCTGTTGATGAATTAATTTCTTCTTTCAGGAACAAAATTTAGGTCTTTTTTCGAAATTTATAACTTATCATAGATCACACAATGAAAACAAGACGATTTCCTAAAAAAATTGCCTCGATGGATTTATTTCCTTTCAAACAAACTATATCCGAAACTCACTCCAAAAATTTTCGCAAATTGTTTTTTTTGGTATTAATTATTTCTTTTTCCCTTAACTTTTATTCTTGCAAAGATGATACCACAGCACCAACTGAGGAAAAAATAAAAGTCTATGTTTCAACTGAATTGCTTGACTTTGGAATTGTTCAGTTGGGTCTGTCTAAAATACAATCAATAGGAATTGAAAATACATCAAAAAAAGCTGGGAAATTAACACTAAAAATAGTTGGTGAAGATAATAGTGTCTTTACCATTATGGGTAATCAAACAACAAATCTTCAGCCAAATCAAAAAGATACAATTTTTATTCAATTCACTCCTGTCGCTGAAAAAACATATAATGCTTCTCTTGAAATTGGCACTGATCCCGTAAAATTAGTTCCCTTGAGGGGAATTGGCAAAAAAACGGTTGAAATTAATTATTTTCCAACTTTTCTGGATTTTGGAAAGGTCGCTGTTGGAGAATTTGTCAGACAAAAGGTAACATTAAATAATCAGGGTACTACTCCATTCAAATTAACTCCGGGTATAGTTGGCAAAGATGTTACTGACTTCTTTATTGAATACTCTCCAGATAAACCTATAATGCCGGGAACAGGTGATAGTGTTATTTTGCGGTTCACTCCAAAAGAAGAAAAAATCAGTGAGGCTGTGTTTTATCTCGATTCAGAGCAAAAATACCCCGTTGGATTAAAAGGCGAAGGAATCAAAATAGATCAATTGGAGATCCAGCCAAAAAATCTTGATTTTGGAAGTATAGAAATAAATTCCGAGAAGATACTGGAAATTACTGTTGTCAATAATTTATCTCAAAGCTTTACACTCAATACAAACTTTCCTTCGGGCTCTGAAGGCTTTAGTGTTACTAATACTATGCCTCAGCAATTAGCAGGAAAGAATTCAACAAAAATCAATGTTAAATTCAAGCCAACTGAAATTAAACAATATGAAACCACTTTATTTCTTGATAATGATAAAAAATACTCTGTTGGCTTGAAGGGCTCAGGAATAGCGGCAAATGATCTTGATGTAAATCCTAAATCACTCGATTTTGGTAATGTTGAATTAAATACTGCCGGGACTAAAGAAATTTTTGTAACAAACAAGACAACAAAGACAATAAAAATAACCTGCTCGTTTAATTCAGGAGGCACAGATTTTTCGGTTGACTCCCAGAATCCTTTTGAACTGGTGGCTGGAAGCAATAGTAAAATAATTGTAAAATTTTCTCCGAAAGATATCAGAACCTATGGGGATATATTAAAAATAAACACAGATAACAATACATCATACACAGTGAATCTGAAGGGCAACGGGGTTAATCCTGATTTGTTAAGTCTTGTTTGTGAAGTAACCACAGCACCACCCGTTTTAGATGGTAATGATTATGATGAATGCTGGAAGTCTGCCAAAGAGTTATTTTTCGTAATGAACCAGATTGAACCAACATATATTGACCAGAACAAGAAATTCAACGGTAGTATAAAAGCACTGCGAGACGAAGAATACATTTATTTTCTTGTCAGGATAAAGGATGATTCGAGAAATGATATGCCCAATTATTTCATCTTCAACGGTGGAGATCCCTCAAAAGAATCAAGCTGGACTTTGACAACCGAAGGGCAGGATGGTATTTCATTTATGTTTCCTATCAGTTCAAATGTAAGAGGTAAAACAATTGGTGAAACATTCGATAAGGT
>Ga0129299_1001623_pt1 | contig 14993 bp, 12 predicted proteins | sample ConPoolayeCmetaG_FD_94477 | JGI IMG/M metagenome (GOLD analysis project Ga0129299, IMG submission 94477) | Hot spring microbial mat communities from California, USA to study Microbial Dark Matter (Phase II) - Cone Pool mat layer C metaG ... | reverse complement strand
TACCAATATTGGATCACAGTAGCTTTTTTTATAACTATACCCCACATAATAATTGGTCTTTATTCAATCAGTAAGGGAGGTTTTTTCTTACCTAATCCGATTATCTTAAAAGGTTTTGAAGAGACACCATCAATAATAACTTTTATTCATAGATACATATATTCAGGAGTAATCAATCTTGTTGAAAACACCCATTTATTTGTCTCTGTTCTTATCAGTTTAGCATTTTTGATTTACTTTTATTGGCACAATCATGGTAAAAATATTACATTTTGGGCTGAAACAAGGGATATTAACAACTTGCAACATTCATTTTTTAATATAAAAATTGAACATTTAAATGATATAAGCATAATATTTATTTTCACAACATTGCTACACATTCAATTTGCAAAAACAGGATGGTTCTATAGATATGAAGCCTATTTGGTTGGTATATTTATTATTTTTTTATTACCATTCCTAACAAAATTTTTAATAGAGTATTCAAAAAATTCAAATCTGACTATAAAACCAAAAGGGCGACTTTACCTTTTAATCTTACTTTTTGTAGTAACATTACCTTTTATTCATCGAGGGATCGAATCTCATAACCGATTACGGTTCGCACCAATAAACATATATGAGCAACAATATCAAATTTCAAAATTCCTTGACAGGCATTTGCCAGATCAACCTGTTGGAATGAATGATATTGGATGTGCCAGCCTGAAATCAAAAGCTAAAGTAATAGATCTATTTGGTTTGGCTGATAATAATATTACAGGAGCGAAATACAAAGGTTTTTATTCCCCTGAATATTTTTATGAGTATCTTAGCAAAAAAAATTGCTCTGTCATGATTATTTATGAAGCATGGTTTAATAAAGAAATAAAATATAATAAAGAAATAATCAGGGTGGCAACATTGAAAATTCAGAACAATGAAGTTTGCGGGATGGACGAGGTTACTTTCTATGCTCTTAATCAATCGTCGGCGGAGTCGCTTAAATCATCATTAGAAAAACACAGAGAAGTATTGCCAAAAACTGTTAATTTAAGGATATTAATTTAATAGCAATTAAAAAAACAAATTAAGGATTAAAGATGTTTGCTGGAAATTATGTATTGATATTGCATACTCATTTGCCATGGGTTTTGCATCATGGAAATTGGCCTCACGGAGTAGAATGGCTTACGGAAGCTGTTGCTGAATGCTATATACCATTACTAAATGTATTTAATGATTTATTAAACGAAGAGATTTCACCAAAAGTCAGTCTTGATATTTCACCTGTGCTTTGTGAACAACTCGAACATCCTGAATTCAAATATATTTTCATTGATTACTGCAATCAAAAAATATTAGCCGCACAAAAAGACGAAAAAAACTTTACTGATTGGGGATGGGATGAACACCATATTTATCTTACCCGTTTCTGGCAGGATTGGTATGAACAAAGAAAAAATGACTTTCTTAATAAATACAATGCCTCGATAATAACTGCCTTCAAGGAACTTCAAGATAAAGGTGCAGTTGAAATCCTCACTTGCGGAGCCACACACGGGTATCTGCCATTATTAGGCGACGACAGAAGTATTAACCTACAAATAGAAGCAGCTGTAGAAAATTATAAAAAGCATTTTGGCAGAAATCCCAGAGGAATCTGGCTGCCAGAATGTGCTTATAGACCTTCCTATGAATGGAAATCGCTAATACCAGTTCACCCTTTTCATCATCCAAGGTTAAGACCGGGGATTGAGCAGTTCTTAGCTAAATATCACATTGAATATTTTGTAACAGACGAGAACCTAATACAAAGGGCATATCCGATTGGTATGTATCTGGATTTTTCAAAGGAGAAATTTGTTACTATCTCCTCCCAATCATCGCATTTAAAGAAAGCTTTTTTCGAAAACACACCCTTAGTGATTTTCAACGTTAGTTCAAGCGAAAAAGTTGAATATGGGACAGCAGTGGCATTCTCCCGTCATCATAAGATTTCAATGCAGGTTTGGAGCGGAGAAATGGGCTATCCGGGTGAACCAGATTACCTCGATTTTCATAAAAAACACCTTGATTCTATGCTGAGATATTGGCGGGTTACAGATACAAAAGCAGATATGATGTATAAATCTCTCTATCATCCCGATTGGACACAGAAAAAAATTGATTTACAAACCAATCATTTCATTCATCATATTGAAAATACTCTTAATTGGTTCAGAAATGAAAAGAAAAAAGCAAGCACACTTTGCACTCCATTCGATACCGAGCTTTTCGGACATTGGTGGTTCGAAGGACCAGAATTCATCAGGGCATTATGCAAGGGACTTTCTCATTCACCCTATGTAAATATGGCAACCGCTTCAGAAGAGTTATTCAGAGTTAAGCCATTAGAAGTAAAAGGTATCCCCGAAGGGTCATGGGGTAAAAATAATAACCATGATGTATGGATAAACGATGAAACTAAATGGACTTGGGAAGTCATTTATAACAACGAAAACAGATGGAATTCGGTAATGGAAAAATTTAATGATTTTATTCAGAAAAGTGATTATGAAGGCAAGGCAAAACTGGATGAAGACCTAAGGAGGATTCTCACTCAGGCTCTTCGTGAGATGATGCTGCTTCAGGCCTCGGACTGGCAATTTTTGATAACAACCCAATCTGCAAGAGATTACGCAGAGCAAAGATTTTCGTATCATCACTCAGATTTTAATAAATTATGCGATATTGCAGAAAAATTCATCGAAACTGGATTAATTAGTCATCAGGATTTCCTGTTTCTTGAGGAAACAGAAAAAAGAAATTCTCCCTTCCCTGAATTAAAACTTGAATGGTGGAGATAAACTTCAGAAATGTCCGGAGCCAGATTAATTCTTAAAAATATGTTATCTCTCTCTGTTGCAGAAATTGCAAAGCAGGGCTTAATGGTAATTTTTACAATTTATGTGGCAAGAGTGCTAAGCCCTGAAGGTTTTGGTATCATTAATTTTGCCAAAGCATTTGTTATGTATTTCATTCTTGTCGTAGGACTTGGTTACGATACTTATGGAACACGAGAAATAGCAAAAGATAAATCCACCCTCCATAAGAATGTTAATACAATTTTTACAATCAGATTATTACTATCATCAATCGCTTATATTGTTTTGATTGGAATTGTATTATCTTTGAACAAACCAGACTTGGTAAAAATTGTCTTAATCATAGTTGGCACTCAAATTTTCTCTAATGCTTTCCTACTAAATTGGGTTTATATTGGTCTTGAAAGAATGGAAATTGTTGCCATCCGACAGGTGGCTGTAAGTATTTTAAATCTGATTGGTGTGATTTTGCTTGTTCATCATCCTGATGATACAATTATAGCAGTAATTATAACCTCTGCTTCTCTTGCGATAAATACTATCTGGCTAATTGTATATTACATACGTGAATTCGGTGTGATAAAACTTGATTTCGACTGGGCATATTTTAAACAGATGACAAGGTCATCACTGCGACTGGGACTTATTTTTTTTATCATTACCATTTATAATTATTTAAATATAAACATGCTTGGATTTATGAAGTCCAATGTTGAGACAGGTATCTATAGTGCAGCATTTTCTATAACATTGTTCTCTTTGGTACCATCTTCAATTTTCCAGAACGCTTTTTTCCCAAATTTTTCGAGAGCAGAGCAAAGAGAAGACAGAATTAAAATAATGAGTAAATTCTCGTTGTTGAGCTATATGTTCGGTTCGATAATAGCTGTTGGTTTATTCACTTTTGCCGATGGTATTGTTATAATCTTTGGAAATAAATATCTTGATGTGCTACCTGTAATTCGGGTTGTAATGATAACCGTTCTGATTATGTATTTGAATATCAACTTTTCTTCACCGCTGATTGCATGGAAAATGGAAAGTAAGGTATTATATGCAATCATAGCTGGTGGGATAACGAATATCATCGCCAATATTTTCTTGATTCCAAAATATGGAGCAATAGGTGCCGGAATCGGCACTATATTGAGTGAAACGGCAGTCTTCATTGGACTTGCAAGAACATACTATCTGACTGTCAGAAAATTTGAGTTTTTTAAACTACTGGTATTAATTTTGTTATCTATTTTATCTTGTGGAATTGGTTATATTCTTTGTATTTATGGATTGAATATTTTTGTATCAGCAATTCTATCATTTATAGTATATTTTATATTGATATTTGCAATTAAATTAATAACCTTGAATGAATTAATGGGGTACCTGAAAAGATGAAATTTGATTATCTTATAGTCGGTGCTGGGCTTTCCGGTTCTGTTTTGGCAGAGAGAATTGCGTCTAAACTTAACAAAAAAGTTCTGGTGGTGGATAAAAAAAATCACATAGCAGGTCATTGCTTTGACTATGAACACGAAAGCGGAATAATGATTCATAAATTCGGTCCTCATATATTCCACACAAATATCAAAAAGGTCTGGGATTATCTATCTAACTTTACTAAATGGCATCTCTATTTTCATAAAGTACTGGCAGTTGTTGAAGGAAAGAAGGTCCCCGTTCCATTCAATTTAAATTCGATATATCAGCTTTTCTCAAAAAAATATTCAGAAACACTTGAAGAGCTTCTAATTAAAAGTTTTGGTTATGGCATTAAAATCCCAATTCTTAAGCTGAAAAACCATTCAAATCCTGAAATTATTTTTTTGGCTGATTATATTTATAAAAATGTTTTTTTGGGCTACACTTTGAAACAATGGGCTTTGAAACCCGAAGAACTTGATTTCACCGTTACATCCAGAGTTCCCGTTTACATCAGTCGTGATGACAGATATTTTCAGGACACTTATCAGGGAATTCCGTTAAACGGCTACACTCAATTAGTGAAAAACATTTTAAGTCATAAAAACATTACAGTTCTTCTTGACACTGATTATGCCCGCTTGCCCTTGGATATTAATTATAAAAAAATTATTTTCACTGGTCCAATTGATGAATTTTTTGAATACAAGCACGGGGAGTTGCCATATAGAAGTCTCCGGTTTGAATATAATGAAATCAGGAAGGATTTTTTTCAGGAAGTTGCTCAGGTGAATTATCCCAATAATTATGATTTTACAAGAATAACTGAGTTCAAGCATTTTTTGGATACAGATACTAAAATGACTGTGATAGCACAAGAATTTTCAGAGGAATATCAAATTGGGAAAAACGATCCATATTATCCTATCCCGCGAAAAGAAAATGATGAGATTTATCTTAAATATAAAAATGAAGCAGAAAAACAAAATGGCAAAGTATTTTTCGTTGGGAGGTTAGCTGATTATAAGTATTATAATATGGATCAGACTATCGCAGTAGCCCTAACAACATTCGAGAAAAATATCGCTAAATGAAAAATTTAATATACATTAATCGAAATAAAGAGTTAAAATACTACCTTCCCAAAAAATTTTGGGTTGACCTCTTATTATAAGATTTATAATCTTATCTATTCCATAAACAGGAAAGGTTTCCAATTCTCATCAACTTTGCCCATATATTGTTTAATAAACAAAATATGATGAGGTTTCCTTGGCTTGTTAAGTAAAGTCATATTGGCTTCTTCGGGTGTTCTGTTTCCTTTCCTGTTATTACATTTATGACAAGCTGCAACAAGATTCTCCCAGTTATCTGTACCTCCTCTTGATTTCGGTATAACATGGTCAATTGTTAGATCGGTAGCTTTTTGGCCACAATACTGGCATCGAAAACCATCTCTTTTCAAAATATTTTTTCTTGAAAGTTCGATTTTTTTGAAAGGTACTTTTAAAAACCGTGAGATTCTGATTACGCTGGGATGAGGATAAAAATCCTTGACAGACCTGACTATTTTACCATCCCGTTTAGCTATCAATTCTGCTTTCGTAAGATAGAGGAGAATTATTGCTTTTTTTGCTGAGCAGATACTAACTGGCTCATAACTTTGGTTAAGGACAAGAACCTTGCCGTTTAGACCGGGTATTAATCCAGTAGTATCTTCGAATTCCTCTTCTTTATAATAAAACTTTTCAGTATAACTGAAGACGAACCTCCTTTTAATATTGATTATATAAATATAAAACTTAAATTAATTGAAGCAAATTAATAAAAAATTGTTAAAAACAAATTTAAATCAAATAAAAGTTATTAACATCAAATAAATTTACAAGTCTCTATAAGAATCAATATCAACAATCATTTTAATAGATTTATTAGAATATTTTTTATTGTAGCTTTCGATAGATTTGTTTAGAATATTTCTGATTTTTTGTCCTGATGGGTCTTTTTCCTTCAAATCCTTAATAATAATATGCTGACGATAATTATTTCTGATTTTGAAAATCGTGGGGGAAACAGGACCAAGAATATCTGCAAAATCAAGGGTTTTGGGCAGAAGATTTCTAAATAATTTTGCCTGATTGATAACTTTCTTTTCGTCATTACCGAGAAATTCAATCACAATGAATCTTGAAAATGGAGGATAGCTCGCTAACTGGCGATTTTCAATTTCTTCATTATAAAATTTGTAATAATCGCTTTCCACAGCACAGATGATTGCGTGTGATTTCGGTGATGAAGTCTGAATAATTACCTCACCGGGCTTCTCCCTTGCTCTGCCTGCACGACCAGAAACCTGCGTAATAAGTTGAAAAGTTCTTTCTGAGGCTCTGAAGTTAGGAAGAAAAAGCTGATTGTCAGGGTTCACAACTCCAACGAGAGTAACGATATCAAAATCAAGCCCTTTTGCAAGCATCTGAGTGCCAATGAGTATATTAATTCTACCTTTATAAAAATCATATAGCTTTTTTCTTAGAGAGCCTTTCCTCGAAGTGCTATCTAAATCTATTCTTTCTATCGTTGCAGTCTGATGATTTTGTTCGAGAATGTTTATCAATTCTTCTTCAATTTTCTGTGTTCCTGTTCCAATTTCGATTAATCCATGATATCCACAAACGGGACAATTTTTATATGCTTCGGTTGAATAACCGCAATAATGGCAGCGAAGGTAGTTTTTTACTTTGTGGTAAGTCAAAGTTACGCTACAATACTTACACATTGGAACATTTCCACAATCGGGGCAAAAAAGGTAAGAAGCAAATCCACGCCGATTGAGAAAGAGAATCACCCCCTCTTTTCTTTCGAGTCTGTCAATAATTTTTTCTATTAATGTTGATGAATAGGAACCATTAAGCTGGTTATTTTTTCTCTCTGAGAGAGTATTAACTATCTTAATCTCTGGTAACTTAGCTTTATCCGCTCTTTTCTCGATTTTTAGAAGTTCGTATTTCCCTGTTTGTGCATTATACATACTTTCAAGTGACGGGGTTGCACTGCCAAGAATGACAACTGCGTTTTCTTGTTTTGCCCGAACAATAGCAACATCACGAGCATTATATCGTGGTTGTGGATTGTCTTGCTTGTAAGTAGGTTCATGCTCTTCATCAATGATTATAGCTCCGATATTTGTGAGTGGTGCAAATATAGCAGACCTTGCCCCGATGACAAGTTTTGATTTCCCCTCTGATATTGATTTCCAGTTGTCATATCTCTCCCCTTCGCTCATTCTGCTATGCTGAACGGCTAATTCATCGGGAAATATTCTTTGGAATCTGTCAATCAATTGAGGAGTTAACGATATCTCGGGAACAAGCAGTAAAGCAGACTTGTTTTTGGATAATACCTTTTTAATCGTTTGAATATAAACAAGGGTCTTCCCGCTGCCTGTTACTCCATGAAGTAGAAATGTCCTAAAAATTTCTGAATCAATAGCCTTTTCGATAGTTTGAAAAGCAGTTTGCTGCTCTTCTGTTAATTGTAACAAAGATTCGTCTGTTGCAGATAAATTTTCTTCTTTTTTGTTGTTAATCCTTGAAATCTGAACATCAACAGCTTCGATAAAACCATTATCGATTAGATAGTTAATACTTTTTTGATTGAATAGCTTCTCTTTAATCAAATCACTCTGAGCAGTAGGTTGTAAAGAATCTTTAAGATTTGTATAAATTTTTAAAAAAATATCCTTTTGTTTTCCTTTTAGTTTATCCAAGGTATCAAAAATAGCTTTTAATTTAACGTCATCTTTTATTAATTCTTCAGGGATAGCGAAGGCTTTTTGAGTTTTGGTTTGAATCGCTTTGTTTATTGATGAATGAACTTTGATGAAACCGTCTCTTTCGAGAGCTTCAATTTGAGAAGCTATAAAATTAGACTTTAATTCTCTCTGAAGATATGAAATTGTAACAGGAGCTTTATGTTTTGATAAATATTGCAGCAGTTCAGCCCTTTTGGGTGCTCTTCTGATAAGTTGGGAAAGCTCAGAATCATCTGGAAATTTGATTAACTCTATCTTCAACAAGCTTTTTGGCGAAAAACCCTGAGGTAGTGTTGCCTTAATAGAATCCCCAAGAGAGCATAAATAGTATTCTGAAATCCATCTTGTAAGTTTTAATAAATTCTCTGGCAAAACGGGTTTTTCGTCTAACAACTCTGTTACATATTTCAAATTTTCTAATTTTGTGTCTTTTTCAATCTCAATTATATATCCAGTTAATTTTTTCTTTCCAAGTTCAGCAAGGACTCTCCTTCCAATTAATGGAAAGTCATTCAAATATTGACTATCTATCTTGTAACTGAAGTAAATGTCAGTTGGCAAAGGAAAAACTACTTTTATAATAATATCCATCTATAAATTTATTATTTAAGGAACTGACTAAATTAATTAAATTCATTTTAAACTTATTCGTCACTTTTTAAGTTTTTTTGTTTTTAGGCTGAATTATGAAATTCATAAAAATATTAACTTTGCTTATTATTAGTTTTTTGAGTATTCAGAGTTGCAATTCACAGACAAATAAAAAAGTCTATGTCAATTCGGAAGAAGTAAAAACCAATAATTTAGCTCAATCCAGTCAAGATATTAATTCATCAAGAGAAAACGCAATTACAACCGCAGTCAAAAAAGCAAGTCCATCAATAGTAGGTATTAACGTAACAGAAGTCAGAACCGTGGAATATAGGGATCTATTCGATTTTTTTAATGATGATCCATTTTTTCAACGCTTCTTTGGTGAAAGAAGGCAAAGAAGAACAAAACAATACGAAGTTCAGGGATTAGGTTCGGGTTTTATCATTTCTCCTGATGGATATATTCTCACAAATCACCATGTTGCAGGCAATGCCTCAAAAATCGTTGTAACCACTACAGACGGGAAAAAATACGATGCAGAGATAATCGGATCCGACAGAACAACCGATGTTGCACTATTAAAAATTGATGCGAAGAATCTGCCATACCTCACTTTAAGTAATTCCGATGACATAATAATCGGAGAATGGGTCATAGCTCTGGGTAATCCATTCGGACTTTTTGACCTGAATGCAAAACCTACTGTTACAGTAGGAGTAGTATCCAATACGGGTGTAAATTTCACACAGGACGGCAGAGTTTATAAAGGGATGATTCAAACTGACGCTGCTATTAGCTCTGGAAATTCAGGTGGTCCATTAGTAAATTCATTAGGTGAAGTTATCGGAATAAACACAATTATTTTTTCTACCGCTCAATCCGGAAGAGGTGCTGGAAGCATTGGCATTGGCTGGGCTATTCCAATTAACAGGGTAAAAAAAATTGTTGATAAAATCATTGCTCACAAGGAAATAAATCGAAGCTTCAACATTGGAATGGAGGTTCGCGAACTTGACGAACAACTTGCAAGATATTTGAAACTTGATATATCCGAAGGCGTTGTAGTTACTGCTATCGAAAGAAATGGTCCTGCTGACCGTGCAAAAATTGAACCCGGTGATGTTATATTAGAAGCAAATGGACAGAAAATCACAAAATTTGATGATTATAATATCATTGTAAATGATTTAATGTTTGGCGATACCGTTGAATTTCTTATCCTTAGAGACGGGAAAGAACTAAAACGAACAGTTGAGTTGAATGTGCCAAGAAAACGAAATGACAGAAGATAAAATGGTAGTATTACAATCAATTGACTTAGTTAAAAAGTATAAGAAACGAGCGGTTGTCAAGAAGGTTTCAATTGAAGTCCGACAGGGTGAGGTTGTGGGGTTACTCGGTCCAAATGGAGCCGGGAAAACAACTACATTTTATATGATTGTTGGAATGATCAGACCTAATGGAGGAAAAGTATTTCTAAATGACAAGGAAATTACCAACACCGCAATGTATAAAAGAGCAAGAGCTGGAATATGCTATCTCCCTCAGGAACCTTCAATATTCAGAAAAATGTCTGTCGAAAATAATATTAAAGCTATTCTCCAACTTCAAAAACTAACAAATGCCCAAAGAAAAGAAAAATTAGAAGAACTACTTACAAATTTTGGTTTAACTGCTATAAGAAAAAATAGTGGTTATATGCTTTCTGGCGGCGAACGAAGAAGATGCGAAATTGCAAGAACACTTGCTGCCAACCCAAAGTTTATACTGTTAGATGAACCTTTTGCAGGTATTGATCCGCTTGCCGTTGAAGAAATAATGAAAATGGTTCAAAAGCTCAAAGAGCAAGGAATCGGAGTTTTGATTACAGACCATAATGTTCATGAAACGCTCTCAATTACGGACAGAGCATATATTTTAATAGACGGAAATATTTTTACATCTGGTTCTGCCGAGGAGATTGCGTCCAATGCAGAAGTCAGGAAAAGATATCTTGGCGAATCCTTCAATTTGGAACGCTATCAATAGTTTTACCTATCTTTTACCTTTGTTTTTTTGATTTCTTCTCGAAGTCGGCTTCTTCTTTCCAGCTTGCTCATCTTTATAACTTTTACCAGCCATACCGGGAACACTGCGGCCCTGAGATTCAGCCATTTCCTGGGCTTCTCTCATTTTCTTCTGGAACCATCCTTCTTTCTTTGGCATCTTTTTGAGGTCTTCAAGAGTAAGTTTTTTTCTTGAATATTTGTTTATATATATTTGCTGACCAATACTTAGAAGATTGAACATAAAATAATAAAGATTAAGTCCTGAAGGGAAATTTGAAAAAAGAAAAGTGAACATGATTGGCATAATATAAATCAGGGTTTTCTGTCTCGGATCTGTTATTGTCATTTTCTGCTGGAAGAATAGAGTAACACCCATAAGAAGTGCCAGTCCTGAAATGAATTTCAGCCCTAAAAGAGAAAATGGCAATTCAAACAAAACATCGGGCAGAGATAAATCGGTAATCCACAACATAAAATGAGCCTGCCGCAAATCAATAGAGCCTCTTAGAACTGCCCACAATGCATAAAGTATTGGCATTTGTAATAACAACGGCAAACAACCTCCCATCGGGTTTATACCATATTGGGAATAGAGTTTCATTGTTTCCTGCTGTTGTTTTTGAGGCTCATCTTTATATTTTTCTCTCAAAGCATTTACCTCTGGTGCAATCAATTGCATTTTCTGCGATGATCGCATCTGGGAAATAGAGAGCGGATACAAAATTATTTTCATCAATATTGAGAAAATAATGATTGCTATACCAAAATTTGGAATGATTTGATGAATTAATTTGAATATTGGAAGCATGAAAAATTCACCAATCGGGCGAACAATAAACTTCCAGCCCAATTCAATTGAAGCCTCTAATCCATATTGGCTTACCAAATCATAATGTAGGGGTCCGACAAAAATTCTAAATGTATATTTTTTGTTTCCTGATTTATAAGGTATCTGGACAGCTATATTATATTTTTCGATAATCCCTTGATCTTCAACATGATATCTTCTCCCCGATACAATGTATCCTGCAGAAAAGTCTTCCTGAAATTGTGGGAGTATAGCTGCAAGGAAGTATTTGTTTTTTACTGCAAGATAGTCAATTTTGCCTTCTCCCTTTTTCTCGACGGGGTCATCCCCATGTGCGTCTCTATCATCTTCCTCGCCATTAACTTTCAATAATGCTTTTGCATCATTGGATTCATCAACGGAGTTTTTTTCCTGATATCTCAATCCTTCATTCCAACGGTATTCTATTGGTTCATTTTTAAGTATATCCTCTAAATTTGAAAAATTCAAATAAGTGTCGAAATGATATTGATTTCCATAGAAAGTATATTTCCTATTAATTTGCTTGCCGGGTGCAATCTCGAGAGTCAAAGACAAGGAAGTAGATTGTTCTCCGGTAATTTTTATATATTCAGGATAGTTTTCGTCGAAATTAAAATATAAATCTCTTGTATCAATCTTCTTTGCTTCTCTGGTCGAAAGATTAATTGACAAAACCCCCAGTTTAGACCACACAAGCTGAACCGGAAAACCATTCCATGATTTAAAATTCTTTAATATAAGGGATTTAAGCACTCCACCTTTTGAGCTTATTTTTGCAATGGCAAGGTCATTTTCAATTGTTATAAATTTTTCATTACCTTTTACAAAAGGAACAAAATAAGAACCATATTTTTCATTAATCTCAAGAGAATCATTCTTGGTAATATTTGTTGAAGAAGTATCTTGAGTCTTCTGAATTGGTTTTGTAGTGGCAGTTGTATCTTCCTTAGGAGGAAGAACCTGCTGGTGAACTGCATTTTGAGAAGTCCAAATTGACCAAATAATAACTATAATTGCAATTAAAATTAGCGCTATGATTGAGTTTCGATCCATTTTTAATTTTGATTAGAATTATTGGGAACTGGGTCATACCCTCCCGGATGGAAAGGATGACATTTAAATATTCTTTTAATAGCTAAGACCGAACCTTTTCCAACTCCAAATTTTTCGATTGCCTCGATAGCATAATTTGAGCAAGTAGGATAAAATCTGCAGGAAGATGGAAAGATAGGAGAAATAGCAAATTTGTATGATTTAATTATTGTTATCAGTATTTTTTTTATTAAACTCATTCAGTTTTTCTTCATAATAATTGATTGCAGATTTTAAAATATCGAACAGTTCAGGAATCACATCATTTAGTTTTATTAGTGTTGGAGATTGTATTGGTTTTCTCCAAATCAGAACTATATTTTCGATGAAAACAATGTTTTCGCAAAAATATGGTTGAATAATTGCATATCTTATGCTTTCTCTTAATAGTCTTTTGATTCTATTGCGAACAACAGCTTTTTTTGAAATCTTTTTGCTTACAGAAACAGCAAAGTAAATATTTATCTGAACATCGTCATTATTCGGGAAAACAGAGCGAAAACGTATAAAAGCATTAAGACTATCGGACTTGAATTTTTTTGCTTCAGCAAAAATTTTATCAAAATTTTTTTTCCCTCTGATAGGAGAAAGCTTAAGCATAAAAACTATGCTTTCTTACGTTCATCGCTGACTGTAAGTTTATATCTGCCTTTAGCTCTTCTGCTTGCCAAAACTCTTCTGCCGTTTTTAGTTGCCATTCTTGCACGGAAGCCGTGCTTGTTAAGCCTTTTTCTCCTGCTTGGCTGGAAAGTTCTTTTCATAAAAACCTCAAAATCAATTTCTTAAAAATAAAGAACTACAAAAATAAGAATTTTTTTTAATTTTTACGAAAGTTTCATTCTTTATATTTTTAATCCCCAAAAAAGATTTAATAAAATATTATATTTCAGGGCTGGCTGTTTGTCTATGCCATTATAATATTTATAAAATGGATAATCAAAAGCAACTGATATGCCAAGATTTCCAATAGTATAACTCAATTGTGGAGAAATAATAAACAAAAATCCACCTGAATCGCAAATCACTTCATCTTCGAATCGGTCTTTCTGCCGAATTTCATTCCTTAATTCCAAAACCCCATTTAATCCCCCTGTTATTTTTTTTAAAGCAAAAAAGGAATTATAATATGTGTTTCCATATCTGAACTTAAATCTGTTATTAAAATTGAATTCAAATCTGTTAACTAAAAACAGATAGAGGTCAATTTCCTGAATTTGCTTTTTTATGAAAGAATTAAATATAAAACCATAAGACTCGGAAGATGGCTTTAAATGTATATTTAACTCTTCATATTCCTGCTTATTAGGGAAAGGAATTCTAATTAAGCCACCAATAGTAACTTCAAAATTTTCATTCCTGTCATATAATAAATTATATCTGGCACCTAAATTCAAATTTGATAGCCCACTAGTTGTTTGGTCGAATAATGTATAATTTTCATATTTTTCAATAAAATAAGCAAATTCTGCCTCAACAAGGAATTGATTATCAAGTCCATAATTAATTGTCAGATTGGTTATATTAGAGCGAAAATAGCTGACCACACCCTGCGGAGCTTTCATATCGTGACGATAGTATTCATTTCCATAAGAATATCTATAGTTAATAAATCCACGAATAAAGTTTTTTTGAATCATCCCCAGATCTGTTGTCCCCGATAGTGGCATCGAGCTTCCCATTGGAGAGCCTCCGGAACAACCACATTGTGCATTAGCATTGTTGTATGCAATTAAAAGAGTAAGCAGGAATAAAAGAAATTTCAACTTATTTTTTGTTAAGAAAATTCCCATAATGTTTTTCTATATTAAATTTCAAAAAAGTAAAATAAAAAAAATTTTGTTTCATTGCTTGAATTTGAATGATAATTATCAAATTGTTATATTGAAATTTTAAAAAATTAAATTGAAAATTATGGATAATATAAAACAAGTTTTATTGGTCGAAAATAAATATGTCAGAAGTCTCTATCCTTTTTCTATATTGCATTCTGGCTGGGAACTTAGATGCGGTGCATTCAGAATTTTTGAAAAATTAAAACAAATTTTCAAGAGTTCAAACATTATTTACTATGGTAGGAATTTTCATCTGGAGTCATTTCTTGCCAGATTTAATTATAATGATAACTCCCCAAAAAAAGCTAATACTTTAATTCTTTTCACATCAATATTGCCTTTGAGAAGCTATTTTGATGAGCTGACCTTAAAATATAATGAATACTGTAAGGAAACAGGTAAAAAAAATGTATCGGTGGTTTTTGTTCACAAGGGACAGCCTCTTTCAGCTTATCTTTCAGAAGATGATATCATTAACCCTATAGAGTTTGATTTACAGTTTTTACCAAAATTGCTGAC
>Ga0129299_1001621_pt1 | contig 15004 bp, 14 predicted proteins | sample ConPoolayeCmetaG_FD_94477 | JGI IMG/M metagenome (GOLD analysis project Ga0129299, IMG submission 94477) | Hot spring microbial mat communities from California, USA to study Microbial Dark Matter (Phase II) - Cone Pool mat layer C metaG ... | reverse complement strand
GCCCGCAAAACGCTGGTTTATCATCCGATTGATGCTGACAACCAGCTTCTTTTTTTTGCTTTGGAGTTTTCTCCAAAAACCTTACGTCCATCTTTCCGAGAGCATGCTTTCAATCATTGCTCAATCCATCACAGGACTTCCATCGAATTTCAATGAAAAGGCTACTTACGACTATACATTTGGTATTGCCACTTTCCTTTCATTGTTCTTTTCTGAAAAGCAATATAATTTTTCAAAGCGGTTGTTGCCTTTGCTCTCGGGCATTATGATTCTATTTTTGTTCCACATGTTCTTCAGAATACTTGCTGTATTTGCATTTCTACATAAAGGCGGCCTTCCATATTCCATGAGTGTAGGTGTTTATGCATTCTCGACAATACTTCTTCCACTTCTTCTATGGTTGGCATTTAGAAAAATAGGACGAACGTTGAAGAAATGTCCGTATTGTGGAAAAGAGAAAAGCAGCTTAATTGTGCATATTCGCAAGAAACATGGTGAAGAAGCAATAAAGAAATGTACGGACAAAGGCATAATCATGCCGAACGGAAATGAAACCGGTTTTTTATGACGACCGGCACCACAAGCCGAACAAATAATCACCATCTCAGAACCAACCCTTTCCGTCTTGGCAAGGGTTGGAAGAAATCAGGCGCCGAATTCAAAGACAAGAGCAGAAGGCACCGCTTGTTTTCCAACTGTTTCTTACAAAGAAAAAAACCCGGCCGGCAACAGACAACCAACAACGCAATGCCGGTTCCGGTCTGCAAAGCCAGCCCTCCACCCAAATTGCCAGGAGGACTAGGGGTAGCGCCTGCATGTCCGTTCCGCAAACCTCCGTGTCCACTCCTTGCGTCGGGCACTGCGGTTTGCTCCACGGCACTTCGGCGGATTGAAAGCTGGCAACTTCGGCATTGCTGACCGTTGTTGAAACTTCTTTTGTTCACAGCATGTAAGCAACACTTGAGAAATTCACGCGTGCAGTATCCGCCGGCGGCGGCGTGTCCGCTGCATTCTATCCAAACACATATTCCAGCGCCAGACTTGCCTGCCGGGGGCGGTATGAGCGCACATTCGATTATACCGACATAAGCGCGGCCGGCTCAACGCACGTATTCCCCGTGCCGCAAAGCACCAACGATATGCGGGAATTACGCACCGACCTGTCGCTGAGGCTGTGTATCTCTCGCCGCGTCTGCGGCTGAACATGGGAACCGGTTTCAATTTCAGCGACACCTATGAAGCACGCTATACCGATCCCTGGGACAGCGGGACATTCTTCCGGGAGCAGATGCGCAGAAAGAACGGTTACGTATCCGCGGGCGTTCACTGGGCCGTGTGGTAGGCTGCCGGAACGCCGGAAACCGGCTAACAGAAAACTTACAGAATACTGACAACGCCCCCCGCGGACGGCTCTTATCTTCTACGTTATTATGTCCGAGGCCGGCTTTTTTCAGCGTTCGGGCATGGGCCTGCCGTGAATAGCATCATAGAGGTTATCTCCAATGCGGGAGATACGATGATCCAACACTCTCGTGAAAAAACACCACATGCCGAACTCGACAAGCGGCGCTTTCCGCGGCTTTCCATTGACCTCGACGCTTTATACCGCATCAAGGATATGAAACATCATTCCTATGAAGCGACGACGGTGAATGTGAGCTTCGGCGGTGTTTGCTTCAAGGCAGAGGATGTGTTACCGGCAGGTTCCATAGTTGAAATGAAAATATTTCTGGCTGAAGGCGATTGCGTCATTATCGTCATGAAAGCTGTCTGGAATACGTGCGAATCATCAGGCATTCACCTCGTCGGCGCGCAGATTATCGGCGGTCCAGAGGAACATATTGAGCGGTTCAAACGCTTCTGCTCACTCCACCTTCTGTATCCTCCATCACGCTACTGATCTCTGAGCCATCCAGCGGATTTTTTTCATGAACTTTTACACATTTCTTATATGTTCCTTACCTTCATTTCACACACAAACTTTATCTTTTTAATTTTCACTCTATCTAGCCGCGCCATGAATACAATCCTTGTTGTCGACGATAATGCGGACATACGCCTTCTCGTTTCCCTGACGCTCGAAAACGAGCATGTACGCATTGTTGAGGCGAGCACTGCCGCCGATGCAATAGCGCGGTGCGCTGAACTCAAGCCCGACCTGATTATCATGGACGTCAATATGCCGGGAGGCATGAACGGTATCGAAGCCGCGCGGGTAATCACGTCAAATCCGCTCACCGCAAACTGCCCGATCATCATGCTGTCGGGCGTAAGCAATCCGTCGATACAGTCAAAGGCACTCGAAGCTGGAGCTTCAACCTTCCTGAAAAAGCCGTTCAGCCCACTTGAATTGATTGAAACCGTCGAAGACACCATCGCCGGCTCCGTGTGCATATAATTCCCCGGACCTGTTCAAATATTCCGCACGTGGTTCACTGAACAGGCAAAGCCGTAGATCCGAAAAACCATCTGTACACAATGCACATTGAGAAGTGTAACATCGCATTGTATATTTCTCATATGGAAAAAACAAACTGGATCGGGTTTGACCTGGGCGGCACCAAGATGCTCGCCCTGGCGTTTGACGAAAAATTCAAGGAGCTTGGCCGCAGCCGGCGCAAGACAAAGGCCAACGAGGGCATGAAAGCCGGACTCGGCCGGATTGTCGAAACAATCGAAGAAACGCTTACCGAGGCAAAAGTCTCCAAAGAATCCATTGCCGGCATCGGTATCGGCGTTCCCGGGCCGCTCGATCACCGGGAAGGCGTTATTATCGACGCTCCGAATCTCGGCTGGAAAGATGTGCCGCTTAAAAAGACGCTCGCCAAAGCGTTTGAATGCGACGTCGTTGTCGTCAACGACGTCGACGCCGGCGTGTACGGCGAATACTCATTCGGCGCGGCACAGGGCGCGCACTGCGCGCTTGGGGTGTTTCCCGGCACCGGCATCGGCGCGGGATGCGTCTACCGGGGACAGCTTATCCAGGGAAGCGTCAATTCGTGTATGGAGCTCGGCCATATCCCGGTGCTTCCAGAAGGGCCGATCTGCGGCTGTGGAAAACGCGGATGCCTTGAGGCCGTCGCCAGCCGCCTGGCGATATCGGCGGCGGTCGCCGCTGAAGCGTTTCGCGGCCATGGGCCGACCATCCTCAGGGAATGCGGCACCGACATATCAAATATCCGCAGCAAGGCGCTTGCCCAATCCATTGCCGCGGGCGAGAAGGCGGTCGAGGACATTGTCCGTCAGGCTGCGCGGTGGCTCGGCCGCGGCGTGGCGACAGCGATGAATCTTTTTGCCCCTGATATCGTGGTGCTTGGCGGCGGACTTGTCGAGGCAATGCCAGAGTTGTATATCGAGGAAGTCAAGAAATCGGCAACAGCCATCGCCATGCCGGCCTATGCCGGGATGGTCAGGTTTACAAAAGCGAAACTCGGCGATGACGCGACCGCCATGGGCGCGGCGGCATGGGCGCGTGCGGAGGTTCGAAGCGTATCATAAGCCGGCGCTGCCGTGCGAGAATATTTTCCGCAGCAAGAGAGGCACGAGATCAGAAGTGAAAGGTTGGCGCTTGGAAGTCAGAGGTCAGCTTTGAGTTCACGCATCGAGCAGTGATTTGAAACAATCAAGAAAACTCCGCGTTGCCTTCAATAGCCGGAAAACCTCCTCTTCGCTGAACGACGTTTTCGGCGTATAGTCCCCCTTCTGCCTGTCGTCGAACAACTCATCAAATGTCCTGCCGCATTCTTTCGGCACAATGCCGGCTTTCACAAAGTCACGGTGCAGGGACGCCCGTACCGCCGTATGCCTGCCGTACTCGTTTCCTCTTTTTGCAAGGATTGCGCTCACTGCATAAAAGGCGGCATAATACATTCTGTTCACACAGGCAATCAGCCGTCTTTCCCGCAACAGGACTTCCGCCGTCCCATACGCATCCTCTGCCTTTTCAAACCAGCCTTTGGCGATGATATCCCTGAAATCCTGGTCGGTCATACGGCGATTCCCTCACGCATAATGTTTGCATGAAGCGGATAAAAGCTGTACAGTTTGCTGTTCCATTCCTGCTCTTCCACATCGATATAACTGAAAAGCGTGTCGTGTTCCAGGTTGACATCGGTGATGATATTTGAAATCCGATGCCGTTCACCATGCTCCAATGCGCGCCCTGTGATCAAAAGCAAATCAATATCGGAATCCGGTTTCGCATCGCCGCGGGCCTTTGAGCCGAAAATGATAAATGCCCGCACATCAAAAAGCGCAGACACCTGACGCTTAATCTCGGCAAGGGCGGCTTTTTCGTTATCGCTTAGTAGGAATTGTACGCTGCCGGCCATGGCACTTTACCCTTCGTTTTGTGAATGCGTGTCAGCGACTTCCATCTATCAATAAAATACTATCATGTATCGATACGGCATTCAATAGGCGCCGGATTAAAAGAAACGAGGGCGGCATTACACGACTATTTAAACAGCACCTGAATTCCCATGGCCTGTTTCTGCGTAAATTCGGGAAACCGCCTGCGCTCCCATATTTTTATCAGCGGGTAGAGCCAGCCGGTAAGCCGCACGAGGAAAAGCCTGTCGATAAGGCGGTAGGAGGGCCGGCGGCGCATGCAGACGGCAAGAATGAATTGTATCACTTCTCTTTTTATTCTTGTCGGCGCGAAATCATACTCCACCTTGAATCCATGCGGATACGCCGACTCATAGGCGGCCACGGCCGCGGTAAAACGCTTTTGAAGCTCTCTGCTGTAATCGCCGAGGAAATATTCCCGCGCCAGCGCACAAAGTCTGAAGGTATCGTATTGCATGTCGAAATCGCGGCAGTCAAACCCCAGTTCGCATGCCAGTGCGCGCATGCGGCGGATTTTATACAGCGCATCATAGGCTTCCCTCACCGCCTCACGGCGCCGGCGCACCAAGCCCCGAAGCGTCTTTCGAAGGAAATGGTTGACCACGAGTGTGTCCCAGAAAATCCAAATAAGCGGCGGGATTCGGACGCGCCTGAAATACAGACGCTGAGAGGAATATTCCGGAAGGTACCAGAGCTGCTTGATTATGGCGTCGGAGTATGCAAGCAGTTTCATGAGCTTTTCGGGATCTTTCCCAGGCATGCTCTCACGGCAGTAGGCCTCGACCGCGGCGCGTGCGCTCATGCGCTCGCGGAAGATTTTTATTGTTACCGCGGCGTTGATTTCGTTCCACGGCGATGGGGAGAGAAACGTGAGGCGGCGCATGCGCGCCCAGCCGCCGGTCTGGCACCACACCGATATGCCGGCGATATTGCGGCACTGTTCAAGCTGCCGGGCGAAGTCCTCGTAGTCAAAGCCGATGAACGAAGGAAATTCGCCCAGTCCCTCGTATTCGCGCCGGGCCTGCAGTTCAACGACGGTACGGTGGGAACCTTCGAACAACAACTCGTTGAGCGTGAGATACCGGTAAAAATCGGTATCGCCGAATTTGTGGGACACGATAAGGCTGCGGCTGTATATCCCGCCGAACACCGCGTCATAGGTTCGGCGGTTCCAGATCAGGTCGCCTATTTTATACGCGCCAAGCGTCCACGTCCGCACCACCATCACGCGGTCGTGCTTCTCAAACAGCGGCAGCAGATCGCGGATAAGGCGCCGGCACTGGCCAGGCGTCCGCAGTATCAGTCTGCTGTGGAAATCGTCCCGCACGTCAACGCCGTCGGCCTCGCCGATGCGCATGACCACGCCGTGAATATGGGGGAAACGTACGAACAGCCGCCGCAGGCAGGTGGATAGAAGGTGGAGGGCGCGGACCGCCCTGCCGCCGGTCTGCCGCTCGATATACTGGTTAAAAAACATGACGTCGGTGGTGACGAGCACCTTTAGTCCGCAACGCAGGGCAATTTCGATGCATCGGTCGTAGAGCGACTGATATGCGGCTATTTTACGGCGAAGCGCAGGGGGGTAAAAATCGCACTCAACCATGTGCGCGACGTCGTCGAGCGTCACGGTATTGTACCCCAGCGACGCAACACGGCCGGCATAGGTTTCAAACTGCGCAACAATGGCGTCACATAGTTCAGCTCTCAGCGTGCCGTCGCGCTCAAGCGCGCGAAAAGGCGCTTTCGACCAGTTGATTGTCTCGCCGGCCGGCAATTCAGCGCAGGCAAAAAACGGCGCACTGGCGTCGATAATGAAATAATCCATGCAGCCGGCTCAGGCCATCAGCCCGGCCGGAACCGTATCGTCCCGGCGCTCCGGTATTCGCGGCCCTGTTCCCTGTTCCTCCATATCCCGTGTGTCTTCGCCGAAAATGTCTTCGAACACCGCGTCAAACGAATAGCTCTCCGCCGCCGTCTCGCGCGCGCTCTGCCGCATGTCAAGATACAGCTGAGGATAGTCCCGTACCATGGTGATAATCCCTTCTATTTTCATCCGCCAATCATCAACATCATGTGACCTGGCGACAAAACCGCTTTTACCGTGCCTGATAATTTCCTGGGGACCGCCGAAATCGGAAACAACCGCGGGAAGGCCGCAGGCCTGGGCCTCAAGCACTACCAGGCCGAATGTGTCGGTGACGCTGGGAAACAGAAGCGCCTGGCAGGCCGAATACAGCGGCGGAAGATCATGGCGGGCAAGGCGGCCGATAAAATGAATCCGGCCGCAATCGCCGCATGCGCGCCTGGCTTCCTCCAGATACGGCCCGTCGCCCGCAAACACCAGATTGATATCCGCATGGCGGCGAAGGACACGGCGAAAAACATCAATGAGAAAATCAACGCTCTTCTCCCTGCTCACGCGGCCGGCATGAATAAACGTCACGCCTTCCCCCACCCCGTAGCGCTCCTTGAGGAAACGGGCGCCGGTTCCCCGCGGCGAAAACAGCCGCGTGTCGATTCCCCGCTTGAACACCGACATTTTCGACCGCGCAAATCCCCGCTTCTCCAGAATGCCGATATACTGCCGTGTGGGCACCTTCACCATGTCCATACGCGAATATGCCCACGATGTATAGGCTTCAACCATGTTGGAAATGAAATCATCGCCGATAATCTCCGCCGCCTGGCGCGTGAAATCCGTGTGATACACGCCCGTGCAGGGGATATGCAAAAGCCGCGCCGTCAGCACGCCCAGCATTCCCACCGGCCCCGGTGTGGACACGTATATCTCGTCGGGATCCGCCTCGCAGATAAGCTTGAGAGATTCGAGCATCGAGGGGATGCGGACTGTGTAGGTATTGAAAAACGACGGGGTGAAGGAATGCACAACAGGCAGTTCGATAATGCCGGGCGGAAGCGCCGGCCGGTTGTCGCTGTCGATGACGCAGCCGGCCAGACGCAGATCAAGACCGCGCTCATGCGCGAGCCTCCCCAGCTGGGTGAGCGTTTCCGATACGCCGTTGAGATCGGTCAACGTGTCGCTAAACCAGACGATACGCCGCCGGCGGCGGCGCACCGGACCGCAATACCGGTCAAGCAGCGCATTGGACAGCGCGCGCGACTGGTTCATAACATTCATGGTCGTAAAAAACGGCACCGAGAGAAACATGGCGGGAAGCGCGGCGGAAACGCTGCGGATACAGCGGACAATGTCGCCGCTGTGAAACGCCTCTTCTATTTTAGTAAACAACCCCTTGAGAAGGCTGTCGGAGATACGGCTCAGCTTTTCATCCACCACGGCCAGCGTCTGCTCCACAGTCTGCCGTTCCTTATGCTTAAAATCGCCGATCAGCTCCGCCAGCATCCGCCGCACATCGCCGCTGAGCCCTGTTTTCGGGAGCCGTATTTTCTCCAGAGCCAGCCGGTCGCGAAGGCCGAACGATTCGCGGTCGAAAATAAGCGAGTTGAGCGCGCTGAAAAACGTCGTCTTCAGCCCGTCGTTGCGCGAGCACGAAAAATCATAGGCGACCTTGTAAATCGCATACGCGAGGTTTCGATAGTCGTTGTGCCGTCCGCCGGGGAAGGTTCTCTTGCGCTTTAGCTCGTCGATGAACCCCTCCACGCTTGCCGCCGATGCCTCGGTGTACGCCTTGCCGATAAAGAGGCCGCTGTGATCGTCTGAACCGCCCACCACCCCTTTCCGCCATGAGGTCTCTCCGCATGGATCTATTCCATATTTCACCGACAACTCCTTGAGCCGGCCGGGCGTAAGCGCCGACAACACGTTGAGTATTGCTTCGTTGCTTGCCTTGTTGCGGCTGCCGTTGATGCCTTCGAAATAATCAAAAAGCAACAGTAGTTTTTCAACATGCTCGATGGTCAGCACCTTGTTGAGGGAAAAAGTGGCGTGGGCGACCGCATGGGCCAGCCCGCGGCCGTTGAGGTAAACGCGAAGATCGTAGATGCTCTCCCGCGCGCGCTCAATATCCTCGAATTCCTTTTCATCAAGTCCCCATACCAGTATATGCACCTTTGTACCGTCCTCGGGGAAATAGGTCGTGGCTTCAAGACCGGTAATGACACGATCGGGATGCGCAGCCCGCAGCTTGAGCGCTCCTTGAATGCAATTATGATCGGTTATGCAAACAAAATCCATCCCCGCCGCCAGTGCCGCCCGATATATGTATTCCGGTTCGACATACGATTCGCGCGCGCCGATACGCTGAAGAAACCACGTCGACGGATGCTCCGAATAGCATGAATGCACATGCAAGTCTGCTCGTGCCATTGCCGCCGCCTCCTTTAATAAGGCACTACATTTTGCAATTACCTTATCTAATCTACCGACAATACTTTACTATTCGATTTGAAAACTGTTAGGAATGTGTTTGGGGATGCAGGCGCACAACTACATGTTGTGTTTTTGTCGAGTGTTGGGTGTCAAGTGTCGAGTGTTGAGTGACGAGTGACGAGTGTTGAGTGTCAGGTTTTGGGTTTTGGATAGTTCGACAAGCTCACTACAGGTTTTGAGCTTTCGATTTTCAGATCCCTGCTTGATCAGCTATATGCCGGAGTCCTTTCGGCAAGTATCTCGGCGATAAGCGGCTTGGCGTGTTCCTGATGCTTGACAATTCTGCCTGAAATGAAAAAGCAGGTTTCTTCGGCGATATTGGTCGACAGGTCGGCGATACGTTCGAGATTTTTGCAAACCCGGATTAGTTCGATGGCGGTTTCAAACGTGGTAGAACCTTTCAATGTATTGAACTTAATCTCGTTGGTGATTGCGGCGTTTAATGTATCAGCCTCCGCTTCCTTTGCAAACACCGTATTGGCCAAGGCCATGTTCTGCTCCTTGAAGCTTGTCACCGCATCTGTAAACATAGCCTGGGCAACCAGGGCCATTTTCGGTATATCGAACAGCGCATGCTCATGAAAAGCATCATTGAGGCTGACGCCGGACTCGGCAATATTAACCGCATGGTCGCCGATGCGTTCAAGCATGACCGTTATTTTCTGGATTGCAAGGATGTGCCTCAGCGTCTCGGCCGGGAGCCGCTTCATGGCCAGAATCGTATAGGTCATGGTATCAAGGGCGATTTCACAGGCGTTTATGGCCTTGTCCGCGTCAATCACGTCGTGCCCCAGCGCCGCATCACGTTCCATCAGGGACTTGAGCGATCCGGCAAGAGCCCGCTCAGTCTTGCCGGCCATGTCGTTCAGCCGCTCAATACATTTCTCAATCGAAAAGTTCATTTCATCCGTCATTGTGCGCCTCCAGGATTTATCCGGATATAATTGACACTCGCCTGCCGCCGGAATAATATCGCCTGCAACTATTGCGTTATTATTAGGAATACGTTTGTTTTCAATATCGCGCGGCCTTCCGTCGATATGCGAGACCGAACGAGAGAGCAGACGGCGGCCACGTAAGGCAACGAAGCGTAAGGTGTTGATTTACGATGAAGAAACGCAACGGATCCGCCGGCCGTTCGCAGCTAATCTTTTTTCAGCGGTACACAACGGACATGCACACAGAGCGACCCGTCCCTTTTCCCCCTTTTCCCTTTCATGCGCTACAGCCCGATAGGTTGCTTGCCCGTCACCGACACGGGCGTGTACGTTCGAGCTTTCAACTCAGGAGTCACCTCCGTGGGTTGTCGAATATATCTACGCGGTCGACAGTCAATTACCGCGGCCGGACTTTCACCGGCAAGAGTCGCAGCCTTATAGGCTGCGAGCAAAGGCAACTCAATCTCACTTTTGTAAATAATTATAATTCTTTGCGTGCTTTGCGCCTTTGCGGTGATTTTTTCCGGCCCTGCCGGTTTGGTTTAATGTTGACAATCAAGCCATGCCATTGTATCTTACAAGTAAGATTGTATAACAAGGAGAATATATGGGCTTGCTTGCGACGACCAAAATATCCTCAAAGGGTCAGGTTGTTATTCCCGAAGATGTCCGTAAGTCTTTGAAATTAAAGACTGGGGATCAGTTTGTTGTGATCGGGAGGGGTGATACGATCATCTTAAAAACAATATCTGCACCTTCTTTTGATGAATTTTCAGACCTGCTCGATGAAGCGCAAAAACAGGCAAAGGCTGCAGGATTAAAAAAGACTGATATTGCCAAAATTATCGCTGATGTCAGAGCTGGAAAATGAAGGCGATTCTGGATACCAATGTGGTCATTTCAGGAATCTTTTTCGGCGGACATCCTCGAAAGATTATTGAATATGCGCAGCAACGGATTTTTACAAATGTAATTTCGCATGATATTCTTGATGAATATACGGCAGTAGTCAATCGAATTGCGGCGCTGTATCAAAACCTGAATGCGTCGAAGATCCTCGATTCTATCATTGCGGCATCGGAATTAACATTTTCAATTGTGCCCAAAGAACCTGTTTGCAAAGATCCTCATGATGACAAATTTCTTTCGGCGGCGCTTGCCGCAAAAGTACAAACGATTGTCAGCGGGGATACACATCTGAAAGCGGTGTCCGGGTGGGCTGGAATTACCGTTGTTTCGCCCGATGTATTTTTCAAAATGCTTGAGAAAATTCGGAAATACCCACTCTGAAGAAAAGGCAGGCCGCTTGTCAACAACGCCCTGCGGCACAACTGCGCCATGCCCGCCATGAACACGATGGTTGTACCCACCCCCGCCTGTCCCTGTCATCTCGCTGCACCCAGTCAGAGCCTCCGTCGACCGTCAGGTTTTCAGAGCACGCACAGCACCCGTGGGGCAAACGCCGGAACCACAGCTTAGTCGCTCCCCATCAGTTTATCCGTATCTTCCCTCGATATATTCCGCTGTGCGGGGATTTTTCGGATTGAGAAACAGATCTTCGGTGCGGGAATGCTCGAATACTTCACCTAAAAGCATGAAAATGCACTCATCCGAGGCGCGCCGGGCCTGGGCCATGTTGTGAGTGACGATGATAATCGAATACCTGCCCCGCAGGCTAAACATCAGCTCCTCGATGGCACGCGTGCCCTCCACATCGAGCGCCGAACAGGGCTCATCCATGAGAATGACCTGGGGTTTGAGCGGCAAAAGCCGCGCTATGCACAGTTTCTGCTGCTGCTCGAGCTGCAGTGACGTCGCCTTTTGTTTCAGCCGGTCTTTCAGGTCCTTCCATAGGCCCACTTCGCATAGCGCCGACTCAACGGCCTCGTCACACCGCGATTTCTTCAACTGCATGCGGGGCGTATGAACCCGCAGACCGAAAACGACGTTCTCATACACCGATATCGGCAGCGGATTGGGACGCTGAAACACCATGCCGACCGATGTGCGAAGCTCCACAAGGGAGACGTCGCGATCGTAGATGTTTTTTCCCAGAATCACTATCTCGCCGGCCGTGCGCACGTTACTGTAGCGTTCATTTATCCTGTTGAAACATCGAAGAAGCGTGGTTTTGCCGCACCCGCTCGGACCGATAAGCGAGGTGATGATGCCGTGCCTAATGGTAACGGAGACGTTTTTCAGCGCCTGGAACGAACCGTACCACAGGTTCAGGTCGCGGGTGCGCACGGCGGCTGGAACGGACGCGTGCTCCGCGCCGCCGCTTCCGTTATCCGAATATGCCGTTGACGTATTCATAGGTTCTGGGATTTGCCGGTGCATCGGAAAAGATTTTCTCCGTTGTATCGAGTTCCACAATATCGCCGTTCCACAGAAACATGGTGCGATCCGCAAGCCGCCGGGCTTGATGCGTCAGGTTCGTGACAAGGATTATGGTAATCTGCGACCGCAATTCCTTGAGAACCTCCTCGATGCGCATTGTCGTGACCGGGTCTATCGCAATCGAGAACTCATCAAGGCAGAGGATATCCGGCTGGTGCGAGAGCGCCCGCGCGATGGTAAGCCGCTGCTGCTGTCCGCCGGAAAGCGCGGTACCCAGGCTCCCGAGCCTGTCCTTCACCTCGTCCCACAGGGCAGCCTGGCGAAGGCTTTTCTCCACAATGGCGTCCAGTTCGGCCTTTGCAGTAAGACCGGCGCAGCGCGGAGCGAACGCAACGTTGTCGTAGATGCTCAGGGGCAGGCCCACGGGCAGCGGGGCGACCATGCCGATTCTGCGGCGCAGCGAATGCACGTCGCGCACCCGGCCCACATCCTCGCCGTCGATGCGGACGCTGCCCGACATGGCCGCGCCGGGGACAAAATCAATGGTGCGGTTGAGACAGCGCAGAAACGAAGTCTTGCCTGACTGCGCAGGACCGATGACGGCAAATATTTCGTTGCGGTATATATCAAAGGAAAGGCCATGCAGCACCTCCCTGCCGCCATAGGCAAGGCGCAGGCCGTTCACTTCGATCTTTTTCAGCGCCTCGCCCATTATGTCACCACTTTTTTCTGGTGCGCAGCCACACGCGCACCGCAATCGCAGTTGCGTTCACCATGAGCACCGAGCCGAGAAGCACCACGGCGGTCGCATACGGAATGGATTCCTTCACGTTGGGCACCTGTGTCGCAACCGTATACAGGTGCATGGACAACGCCATGCACTGTTCGTTCAGGTGATAGGGAAAGAGGTTTCCGCGCTGCACCGCCTTGTAAAACACCGCGCCGGTAAACATGATGGGCGCGGTCTCGCCCGCGGCGCGGCTCACCTGCAGAATAACGCCGGTGAGTATACCGCTGATTGCATTAGGCAGCACCACCGCCCGTATAGTCTGCCACCGTGTCGCGCCCACGTTCCAGCACGCCTCGCGAAACGCCATCGGCACCGACGCCAGCGCTTCGCGGGTACTGGCGATAATGACCGGCAGCGTCATGATGGCAAGGGTGAGTGAGGCGGAGATAATCGAATAGCCGAATTTCGCGGCATACACGAACGCGCCGAGTCCAAACAGCGCATGGACGATGCTCGGAACGCCGGCAAGGTTGATGACCGCAAGATTAATGATACGGTTAAACCAGTTGTCCCGGGCATATTCATTCAGATATATCGCGGCAAGAACGCCGATAGGCGCGGCGATGACGAGCGAAATGACCACTAAGTAGATGGTTCCTATGAATGCAGGCCAGATGCCGCCTTCACGCATCCCCTGACGCGGGATATCAACCAGAAATTCCCAGTTCAGCGACGGCGCGGCGCGGATAATCAGATACGCCACTATGGCGAAAAGCGGCGCGACCATCATAACAGTCATGGCGCAAAACGCCCATCGCGCCAGAGTCTGCGACAACTCTTTGCGGCCGGTAAAAGCGCTGCGCGCGAACAGGTTTGACATTTGCATGGCATCAGCCATAGCGATTTACTTCCTCCGAACGCCCCGAATGACGAAATCTGCGGTCATATTGACTGCGAATGTGATGCAGAACAGCAGAACGCCGGTGAGAAACAGCACCCGGTAATGATCAGATCCGGCGGGCGCCTCGCCCAGTTCTGCGGCGATGTTTGCCGTGAGCGTCCGTATCGGATCGACAAGGCTGTGGGGTATCTGAACCGCGTGTCCGGTGGCCATAAGCACCGCCATGGTCTCCCCCACCGCCCTGCCCACGCCGAGAAGCACCGCGGCAAGCAAGCCGTTTTTCGCCGCCGGAACAAGCACGCGGTACACAAGCTGCCACTTCGTTGTTCCCAGAGCCAGCGCCGCTTCCCGGTATGAATCCGGCACCGCCTTCAGCGCGTCTTCACCGATGGACACGATGATGGGAACGCTCATGAGCGCAAGAATGACGCCTCCGTTGAGAAGATTGACGCCGAGCGGCGCGCCGGTGACGGCGACAATCAGTTTGCTCATAACGGTCAGGCCGATAAAGCCCCAGACCACGCTTGGAATGGCGGCCAGAAGCTCGATGACAATCTTGAGCGGCTCTTTTATTTTTGGGGCGCAGAATTCCGAAATGTATATGGCGGCGCCCAGTCCGAACGGCACCGCGATTACCATGGCTAAAAGCGTCACGCTTGCGCTTCCGACTGTCAGCGCCCATGTGCCGTAGCGCACATTGACGGCCGAGGTCGGATACCACTTGACGCCGAAAAGAAATTCAAGAATATTGAAACGGCCTGAGAACAATACCGGCAGGGCTTCGCGGAATATGAAAAAGAAAATGGCGAGAACGAAAATGATGGCGCTCACGCCGCAGAGCCGGATAAGCGCCTCCAGCGCCTTCTCGCCGAAAACCGCCCACAGCGGACGCTTCGGAAGACGCATGCGCTGGTGGAAGTCGAGGGGTTTATTCATGACGCTTCGTACCGTGTGATTACGTCTGCCGTGCTTTGTATTTCCGAATATGCGATTCGATTATATAACAACGACGTCACAGCCTGCTGCGCCGCTCAGGCGGTATAGGGACATAGCCGCTCTGCTCCACGAGCTTCTGCCCCGCGTCGGACAGCATCCATGCAAGGTATTTTGCCGCTGCTCCCTGCGGTTTCCCCAGCGTATACATCTGCAATGAACGCGCAAGGATATATGTTTTATTCAGCGTGTTTTCTACGGTCGGCGCCACAGCCTGCTCACCCTTGCGCGGCGCAATGGAAAGCATTTTGACGCCGGCAGTGGCATATCCCATGCCGCTATAGCCGATGGCCGTTCTGGTGGCCGCCACCAGCTCCACGACTTCCTTGGAACCGTTCATGTCGCATGAGCCCAGCTTGAAATCCTTGTCATGGAGAATCCGCTTGCGGAAAAATTCGTAT
>Ga0129299_1001618_pt1 | contig 15022 bp, 13 predicted proteins | sample ConPoolayeCmetaG_FD_94477 | JGI IMG/M metagenome (GOLD analysis project Ga0129299, IMG submission 94477) | Hot spring microbial mat communities from California, USA to study Microbial Dark Matter (Phase II) - Cone Pool mat layer C metaG ... | reverse complement strand
GGCGACTTGGGCTTCAAGAGAAGCGATCCGACTAAGCAGGACTTCTATTTCCAGCAATTGTCTGGCCATAGCCATAGTTTAGCACATTTCCCGCAGAATGGGAAATGGGTAGGTAGTTACGATGCGAGGTGTAAAATGAATACCCCACCTACCAGAAAACTGCTCGACCAGGTGCGTGACGTGCTACGCCTCAAACACTATTCCATCCGCACCGAAGAAGCCTATGTGGACTGGATCCGCCGCTTCGTCCTCTTCCACGGCAAACGCCACCCCAAAGACATGGGCCGCGCCGAAGTGGAAGCCTTCCTCACCCACCTGGCCGTGGACCAAAACGTGGCGGCCTCAACGCAGAACCAGGCTCTGTGTGCCCTGGAATTCCTCTACCGCGAGGTGTTGCACCAGGAATTGGACGGACCCATCAATTCTGTGCGGGCCAAAAAACCTCAACGCTTGCCGACGGTCTTGACCAAAGAAGAAGCCCGCCGCGTCCTCGATCTGATGTCCGGGACGCATCAACTCATGGCCAAACTGCTCTATGGTTCAGGGCTGCGCCTCATGGAATGCGTGCGCCTGCGCGTGCAGGACATTGACTTTGCCCAGCACCAAATCATCGTCCGCGATGGCAAAGGCAGCAAGGACCGCATCACCATGTTGCCGGATGCACTCGTGCCATTTTTACAGGAACACCTGAAACGCATCAGGCTGCTGCACGAAAGCGACCTGGCTCAGGGTTACGGCAGCGTCTACCTTCCCTATGCCCTGGAACGCAAATACCCCAACGCCAGCCGCGAATGGCTCTGGCAGTACGTCTTCCCCTCCAACCGCCTCTCGGTGGACCCGCGTTCCGGCCTCACCCGCCGCCACCACATAGACGAAAACACGCTGCAAAAAGCCGTCCGGCAGGCCGCGCTCCAGGCCGGCCTGACCAAGCGCGTCTCCTGCCACACCTTCCGCCACTCCTTCGCCACCCACTTACTCGAAGCCGGTTATGATATTCGCACCGTGCAGGAACTTCTCGGCCACAAGGATGTAAAGACCACCATGATCTATACCCATGTCCTCAACCGGGGTGGCCTGGCCGTGCGTAGCCCCCTGGACTGACTTCCAAACCCGCATGGTCTGGCTATTTATGGTACCACGACCCACTCGCCCTCGTCTAACCCCTGCTGAACCTCGGTCTGCACGCCGTCGCTGAGGCCCACCACCACCGCCACGCGCTGGATGCGCCCCTCGCGGAGCACGTCCACCACCCGGCTGGCCCCGGCCGTCTGCACCGCCCGGCTGGGAACCAGCAGCACGCCAGTGCGACGCTCCACCTGCACCCGCAGACTGGCCGACATCCCCACCCGGACCGGGACATCACCGGGGTCCAGGTCCACCCGCACCTCCAGCGATATGCTACCACCCTGGCTCGCAGCCAGCGGCGCGATCTGGCGCACGGTGCCGGTGAGCGGCTCGGTGGGGTAGGCATCCAGCACGACATGCACCGGCTGCCCCACCTTCACCGCGCCGATGTCTATCTCGTCCACGGTCGCGCGAACCTCCAGCCCCGTCGTGTCGGCCAGGAGCACGCAGTCCACGCCCCCGGGCACGATCTCGCCAGGCCGGTAATAGCAGGCCAGCGCCGTCCCGTTGAAGGGAGCCAGCAGGCGCGTCTCCTGTAGCTCGGCCTCGGCCGCGGTCACGGAGAGCCGATACACTTCCACCTGCTTCTCCAGGCCGGCCAGGGCCTTGCGCTCAGCCGCCAGGTTGGCCTGGGTCAACTGATAGTTGGCCTCCGCCGCCTGGTAATCCAGGGTGGCGAGTTGGAGGGCCTGACCGGCGGCGTTGGCCAGCTCCGGGTTCCAGGCCACCCGGTCATACTCCCGCTGTGCGTGCTGCAGGGCGATGGTGGCCCGTTCCAGGTTGGCCTTGGCGATGGTCAACTGGGGTGCGGCCACCTTTTCCACCCGATAGCGGGCCTCTGCCAGGCGCAGTTCGCTCAAGGCCAGGTTACCTTGCGCCTGTTGCAGGTCATAGGCCAGCCGGCCCGGCTCCAGCTCCGCCACGATCTGCCCCTGGTGGACGGTCTCGCCCGGCTCGACAATGCGCACCAGGCGGCCCCCATACTTGAAAGCCAGCCGGACCTGCTGCCGGGCCACCACGTGACCGGCGGCCTCTACCACGGCAGCGATGTCGCCCCGTTCCACGCGGGCTGTCCGGGGTGGCTGCGGCTGGTTAAAATACCACCACGCCGCCGCGCCAGCCGCAACGAGGAGCAGAAGCAGGATGAGGATAAGGATTCTTCGTAACATGGGCTGGTTGCTGGTTGCTGGTTACTGGTTACTGGTTACTGTTGCTGGCTCGACGGTCAGCTTGCCGTCTCGCTGGCGCAGCCGGCCCCACGGGACACGCGGGTCGTGGTCAAAGATCAGGAGCAGGTCATCCTCCACGGCCCAGCGGACGATGGCGCGCTTGGTTTCCAGGGTCTCCAGCGGCTCCGTGTCAAAGGCGGTGATCCAGGCCAGCCGCTCCAGGTGCACCGTGAAGGGGGCCAGGTCTCCCAGGAAGAGGGCACGCTGGCCGCCGGACTCGATGAGCACGCTCTGGTGGGCCAGGGTATGCCCCCGCGTCACCAGGCAGCGCACTGAGGGGGTGAGGCGTTCGTCGCCGTTCAGGAGCCGCAACTGAGACGCCAGGGGCTGGAGATTCTCTGGCAGGTAGGTGGCCCGGGTCCGCTCGTCGGGAAAGCTGGCCGCGGCCCACTCCCGACGTTGGACGCAATACCTGGCCCGGGGGAAGGTGGGCACTACTGCGCCATCAACCAGGGCCGTATTCCCGCCAGCATGGTCGCTGTGCAGGTGGGTGTTCACCACCAGGTCAATGTCGGCCGGGGTCAGGCCCAGGTCAGCCAGCCGGGCCACCAGCCCCCCCTCACGCGACAGGTTAAAGAACCCGGCCTCGCGCTCCGATAGCTTGCCGCCCATGCCGGTCTCCACCAGGATGCGCTGGCCGTCGGCTTCGATGAGCAGGCAGTTCAGGGCCATCTCCACGCGGTTAAGGTCATCTGGCGGGGCCACCCGCTCCCACAGCACGCGGGGGACCAGACCGAATACGCCACCGCCGTCCATCCAGAACGTGCCGTCGCGCAGCAGGGTAAGTCGGGTCTGCCCCAGAGTGATCGTCGGCATACACCACCCCAAATCCATGTACCCTTCTCCCGCAGGTTGCTTTCGAGCCGTGTTCCCCGTCTGTACTGTCCACCGGCGTATCCGCGAAAACGCATGAACCTGCGGGAGGGTGAGCAATGCCATTATAGCACGTTCGGTGGGTGGAAACAAGAGGTGCGACGCCCCTCTTGTTGCTGACATTCGGGCGTAATTAAACATGAGGGCCCTGCCCGGCTCCCCACTTCGCCTCCCTTCGGGGAGGGAAAAGAATGCCTGGTAGGGGTTTTTGCGGCGGCAAAGCCGTCGCAAAAACCCCCAGAAGGGCTTTCTTCCCCTTTTTCTTTCCCTGACAGGAGTTATGCACGGATGTCAGCAGCTTCCCCCGGCTGGCCTCTTTCACGCCTCGGCGTTGACAAAAGCAGGGCGGCGCGATACAATGGGGCGGGAGGGTTCCGATGACCACAATCGCCAATTCCGTCGCCGCCGCGCTCCGCGAGCTGGCTGACTACGCGGAGATGGCCGGCGAGGACTTTTACAAGGTGCGGGCCTACCGCCGGGCCGCCGATACCCTGGCGACCTGGCCGGAGGACCTGCGCGCGCTGGCCGAGGCCGGCCGCCTGCGGACCATCCCCGGCGTGGGCGAGGCTATCGAGAAGAAGATCATGCAGTTCCTCGGGACCGGCCACATCGAGGCCCTGGATCGGCTGCGCGAGGAGATTCCCCCCGGCGTCCTCACCCTGCGCCGCATCCCGGACGTGGGGCCGCGCACCGCCTTCCGCCTCTACGCCGAGCTGGGCATCACCTCCATCGCCGAAGCGGAGCGGGCCGCGCGAGCCGGGCAGATCCGCGTCCTCAAGGGCCTGGGCGAGCGCAGCGAGGCTCGTATCCTCAAGGGCATCGAACTGCTGAACCGCCTGTCGGACCGGGTGCTCCTGGCCGTGGCCCTGCCGGTGGCCGGGCGGCTGCGCCAGGCGTTGCGCGCGCTCCCCACCGTCCAGGCGGCCGAGACCGCCGGCTCCTTGCGCCGCCTGGCCCCCACCGTGGGCGACATTGACCTCCTGGCCGCCACCGAAAACCCGGCCCTCGTGGTGGACGCCTTCACCCAGTTCCCGGAGGTGGCCGAGGTGGTCTCGGCCGGCGAATCGAAGGCCACCGTCATCCTGCAGGACGGCCTCCAGGCCGACCTGATGGCCCTGCCCCCGGCCCACTACGGCTCCCTGCTCCAGCACTTCACCGGCAGCCAGGCTCACAACGTGACCCTGCGCGGTTGGGCCCGCGACCGGGGCTTCAGCCTCTCCGAGTACGGTCTCGCCCCGCTGGCAGGTGGCGAGCCGATTCCCTGCGCCACGGAAAATGAGGTCTACGAGCGGTTGGGCCTGGCCTGGATCCCGCCGGAGCTGCGCGAGGACCAGGGCGAGATCGCGGCAGCAGCCAGTGGTACACTGCCCCACCTGGTGACGGATAAGGCCATTCGCGGCGACCTGCACGTCCACTCCAATTGGAGCGACGGCGTAAACACCATCGAGGAGCTGGCCCAGGCCGCCATCGTCCGGGGCTATGACTATATCGCCATCACCGACCACACCAAGAGCCTGGGGGTGGCCCACGGCCTGGACGAGGCTCGCTTCGCCGACAGGCAGCGCGATATTGACGCCCTCAACGCCCGGCTGGCCCCGTTCCGCATCCTGAGCGGCGCGGAGGTGGAGGTCCGCGCCGACGGCAGCCTGGACCTGCCCGACGAGGTGTTGTCCCGGTTGGATGTGGTGGTGGCCGCCATCCACACCGGCCTGCGCGGCGAGGCCGACCGGGTGACGGCGCGCATCGTCCAGGCCATCCAAAACCCCCACGTGGACATCATCGCTCACCCCACCGGACGCATCATCGGCGAGCGGGCGGCCATGGAGTTCGACTTTGACGCGGTGCTGGAAGCGGCGGCTGCCCACGGCGTGGCGTTGGAGGTGAACGCCACCCCCAACCGCCTGGACCTGGACGGCGAACACGTGCGTCGGGCGATCCAGCGGGGCGTGCGCCTGGTCATCAGCACCGACGCGCACCGGGCCGACAGTCTGGACTATATGCCGTTCGGCGTGGCGATGGCCCGGCGCGGCTGGGCAGAAGCCGCCGACGTGCTCAACACCCGGCCGGTGGATCGGTTATTGGTAGATTGGTAGCTGGGAACTCGCAACCCGCAACTGAGGGACTCGATGACTTCACCCGTCCGCCGCCAATACCTCCAGATCAAGCGTCAGTACCCGGACGCCATCCTCTTCTTCCGCCTGGGCGACTTTTACGAGACGTTTGACGAGGATGCCCGGACCGTCTCGCGGGAACTGGACATCGTGCTCACCTCGCGCGACGTGGGCACGAGCCAGCGCGTCCCCCTGGCCGGCGTCCCCTACCACGCTGCCGAGGGCTATATCGCCAAACTCATCAACAAGGGCTACAAGGTCGCCATCTGCGAGCAGACCGGCGAGCCGGTGAAGGGCCTCATGCCCCGCCAGGTGGTGCGCGTGGTGACGCCGGGCACGGTGGTGGAGGCCAGCCTGCTGGACGAGCGGCGCAACAACTACCTGGTCGCGCTTGTGCTTGACGAACGGGAGCAGCGGGCCGGCCTGGCCTACGCCGACATCACCACCGGCGATTTCGCCGCCACCCAGTGGGCCGGCCCCGACGCCCAGACCCAGGTGAATCAGGAGCTCCAACGCCTCCAGCCCCGCGAGTGCCTGCTGCCCTCACCCACCCCCAACCCCCTCCCTCTCTCAAAATTGGGAGAGGGAGGGGGCCAGGGGGAGGGTGAGGGGCGATTCCCGCTCCCAGACCAAACCCACCTCACCCCTTACGATCCCTGGCGCTTTGAGTTGGAGACGGCCCGGCGCGCCCTTCTGGACCATTTCGGCGTGGCGACGTTGGAGGGGTTTGGGATCGCCTCCTGGCCGGCCGCGATCCGGGCCGCCGGCGCCCTCATCCAGTACCTCCAGGAGACACAGCCGGCCGCCCTGAAGCAGCTCACCCACCTGCACGCCTACTCTACCGCCGCGTTCATGACCCTGGACCCGGCCACGCGCCGCAACCTGGAACTGAACGAGACCACGCGCGGCCGGACGACCAAAGGCTCGCTCCTCTGGGTGCTGGACGCCACCGAGACGGCCATGGGCGGCCGGCTCTTGCGCCAGTGGCTCAACCAGCCGCTCCTGGACCTGGACGCGCTCGTAGCCCGGCAGGACGCCGTGGCCGCTCTCCACGCGAACGTGCCCCTCCGCGCCCGGGTGCGCGCCGCGCTCCACAAAGTCGCCGATATGGAGCGGCTGGCCGGGCGCGCGGTGCAGGGCGTCGCCGGCCCCCGCGATCTGCTGGCCCTCTGCGCCAGCCTGGAACAGGTCCCGGCCCTCCGATCCGCCGTAGAACAGTCGGCTTATGCCGGGGATAACAGCCAGCGATCAGCCATCAGCGGTCAGCCATCAGCGGTCGGCAGTCGTCTATCAGCCCTCATTTCTGCCCTCGACCCGGCCCCGGATGTCGTCGCCCTCATCGCTCAGGCCATCGCCGCCGACGCCCCGGCCACGCCCGGCGAGGGAACGATCCGGCCCGGCTTCTCCGCCGAACTGGACGAGGTGCGCGCCCTGGCCCGTGGCGACCGGGACTGGGTGGCCCGGCTGGAGCGCACCGAACGCGAGCGTACCGGCATCAAATCCCTCAAAGTCGGCTACAACAAGGTCTTTGGCTACTACCTGGAGGTGACCAGGCCCAACCTGGACCAGGTGCCGCCGCACTACATCCGCAAGCAGACCCTGGTCAACGCGGAGCGGTTCATCACCCCGGAACTGAAAGAGGTGGAGGCCCGCATCCTCAACGCCGAGGAGCGCATGGGAGAGCTGGAGACGGCCCTCTATCGGCAGGTCCTGCAGCAGGTGGCCGCCGCCAGCGACCGGCTCATGGCCACCGCCCGCGCCCTGGCCGAGCTGGATGTCTACGCGGCACTGGCAGAGGTGGCGGAGCGGAATCGCTACGTGCGGCCCGTCCTCACGGCCGGTGACGAGATCCACATCGTGGGCGGCCGCCACCCGGTGGTGGAACTGACGGCCGGCGAGCCGTTCGTCCCCAACGACGTGCGCCTGAGTAACACCGATTGCCAGATCATCGTCCTCACCGGCCCCAACATGAGTGGCAAGTCCACATTCTTGCGCCAGGTGGCCCTCATCGTGCTGATGGCCCAGATCGGCAGCTTCGTCCCGGCCGATTCGGCCACCATCGGCCTGGTGGACCGCATCTTCACCCGCGTGGGGGCGCAGGACGACATCGCCACCGGCCAGAGCACCTTCATGGTGGAGATGGTGGAGACGGCGTTGATCTTGCAGCACGCCACAGCGCGCAGCCTGATCATCCTGGACGAGATCGGCCGGGGCACGTCCACCTATGACGGCGTCGCCATCGCCCGGGCCGTGGTGGAGTATCTGCACAACAACCCCCGGGTGGCCGCCAAGACCCTCTTCGCCACCCACTACCACGAGCTGACGGAACTGGCGAACATCCTGCCCCGGGTGCGCAACTTTAACGTGGCCGTGCTGGAGGAGGGCCGCGAGGTGGTCTTTCTGCGGCGGGTGGTGCCCGGCGGGGCCGACCGCTCGTATGGCATCCACGTGGCGCGCATGGCCGGCGTCCCCCCGGCTGTCACCCACCGGGCCGAGGAGGTGCTGGCCGAGTTGGAGAGCCTGGGCGATGAGAAACGCCGCCGCGAGGCGATGGGCCGGCAGCTCCGGGCGCAGCAACTCTCCTTCTTACCCACTGAACCCCATCCGGTGGTAGAAACCCTGCGCAAACTCCGCATAGAGGAGCTATCGCCGTTGGAGGCCATCACCAGGCTCTACGAGCTACAGCGGCAGGTGCGGGAAGATAGCTCATAGATGTCTCTCCTCACTATAGCCCTCGTCCTCCTCAGCGCCCTGGCCCACGTGGGCTGGAACCTGCTCGTCAAAGTCAGTCCCCACAAGGCCGCCTTCATGTGGTGGGCGTTGCTGAGCGCTGTGGCGCTGGCCTTGCCCTTCGCCCTCGGCGACCTGGCACGCACATGGAACTGGGCAGTTGCGCCGGTGCTCGTCGTGAGCGGGCTGTTCGAGGTCGGCTACATCGTGGCGGTGACGCGCGCCTATGACCTCGGTGACCTGTCGCTGGTCTATCCCCTGGCGCGCGGCTCCGCGCCGGTGTTCACCGTCGTCGGCGGCCTGCTGTTGTTCAGCGACCACCCTACTCCCGTCGGCTACCTGGGCGTCGGTGCGATCGTGTTGGGCATCGGCCTGGCAAGCCGCGAGGCCGGTCCATCTGTTCCGCTGGCGGTCGGCGGTCAGTTATCGGGCCACAAGCGCCAGGTGTTGAGCGCGGCCGGTCAGTCCGTGATCCTGTCGCTCCTGGGCGGGTTGTGTCTGGCCGGCTACTCGCTGACCGATAAGTACGGCATGACCCTGGTGTCGCCGCTGCCATACAACTTCTGGCTCTTCCTGGCGATGGTCACGTTCCTCACGCCCTACGTCTGGCGACGTTCTACGGCCCGGACGGTCTGGCAGGAATGGCGGGCGCACTGGTGGCGGATGATCGGGGGCGGCGCGCTGATCTTTGGCGCGTATATCTTTGTCTTGCAGGCCCTGGCGATGGCCCCGGCCGGCTATGTGATCGCCGTGCGCGGTGTGGGCGTGGTCTTTAGCGCCGTGCTGGGCTGGTTGCTGCTGCACGAGCCCTTCGGGCTGCGGCGCGTGCTGGCGGCGTTGCTGATGGCGGCCGGGGTCGCCTGCCTGGCTGTGGAGGGGTAGCTCAAAGTGTGCTGACATCCATGCATAACAGAAACCGGTCTAGCGCGCGTACAGGGAGCGCCAGTCGTGCAGGTCTGTTTTCTGGCGTCGCCGGTAGTCGTCCAGGGCCGCGTGGAGGGCCGAGGCCGCCAGGTTGGAGCAGTGCAGCTTCTCCGGCGGCAGGCCGTCCAACGCCCGCACCACGTCCTCGTCCGTGAGCGTCTCTGCGATGTCGAGGGGCTGGCCGAACACCAGCCCGGCGGCCGCGCTGCACGTGGCGATGGCCGCGCCGCAGCCCCGGATTTGATAGCGCACGTCGGCGATGTGCCCATCGCGGACGCGGATGGTCAGCACCACGAAATCCCCGCACGACGGATCGCCCACCACCCCCACGCCGTCGGCGTCCTCGATGAACCCCACGTGGCGGGGGTTGCGGGCGTGGTCTAACACTTTGTCGCTGTATGACATGGGTTGGCCTCTGTGTAGTGTCTATGAATCCCCCGGTTTGCCGGGGCCAGACCGCCGACCACAGACCGCCGACCGCCGTTCTGAGCACAGCCGGCCATAGCATCACCGGCGGTCGGTGGTCCGCCGTCGGCGGTCACAACTCACGGCATGATCGGCGTGGTCTGGATCGTCGGCATGAGTTCCAGGATCGCCTCAGCGATCGGCGAAAAGTACGCGCCCCGGTAGTCTTCGATCCGCCCCTCGTCGCACCACAGGGCCAGCTCCGGGTCCAGCGGCAGGCTGCCCAGGAGCGGCACGCCCAGGCGGCCAGCCGTGTCCTCCGCGCTGCTGGGGCCGAAGAGGTGGATGCGCCGGCCGCAGCCGGGGCAATCCAGGTAGGCCATGTTCTCTATCAGCCCCAGGATGGGCACGTGGAGGTGCTCCGCCATGTGGGCGGCCTTGCGCACCACCATCCCGGCCAGGTCTTGAGGCGACGTGACCAGCACCACGCCGTTCAGCGGGATGGACTGCATGACGGTGAGCGAGGCGTCGGACGTGCCTGGCGGCAGGTCAATCACCAGCGTGTCCAACGGCCCCCACACTACCTCGCCCCAGAACTGCCGGATAGCCCCGCCGATGAGCGGGCCGCGCCAGATCACGGCCTCGTCCTCGTCCGGCAGGAGCAGGTTGATGGACATGATGGCGATCCCGGTGCGGCTCACCGGCGGGATCAGGCCCACCGGCCCGTGCATCGGGAAGTGGTGGACGCCGAACATGCGCGGGATGCTGGGGCCGGTGATGTCCGCGTCCAGCACGCCCACTTTCTGACCCTGGCGCTTGAGGGCCACGGCCAGCAGCCCGGCCACGGACGACTTGCCCACGCCGCCCTTGCCGCTCATCACAGCCACCACGCGCCGGACATCGTTGAACCGGGCGGCCAGGGGTTCGTCCTCTTTGGCCGGGCCGAAGAGCCGCTCGCGCTCGGCCGGCGTCATCTCTGCTACGTTCACCTGCACGTCCAGATCGCCATCCAATGCCTGGATCGCCTCTTTCGCCGCGTCCACGATCTGGCCCTTGAGCGGGCAGGTCTTGGTGGTGAGGGCCAGGGTGAAGCGCACCTGGCGGCCTTGCACCTGGATGTCGCGGACCATGCCCAGGTCCACGATGCTGCGGTGCAACTCCGGGTCCATGACGCCCTGCAGGGCGTTTCGTATTTGGTCTATGGTTGACATGGCACTCCTCCGAAAATAACCCCCTCGCTCGCGGCGGCGACCGTGGGGAGTGCCACCCGCCGCCGGCGCGGGGTCGCAGACCCCGCGCGAGCACACCGGCGTATTTTCGTGCCACGGGGTGCGCCCCGCGCGTGGGGAGCTCCTTTGCGAATATGCGAATGGACGAGTTTACGAATACGAATCGGCGAACAGGGTCAACAAGCGGATGCCCGACCGCTTCAACTGCTGGAAGGTGGCCCCCTGCCCGACGGCGCGCAGCACGGTCTCGATGTCCATCACCCGTGAGCCGGCGAGCACGTCCACGCCCCGGTCGAAGAACCCCGGCCAGAGCGGGGTGGACGGCCCCATGAGCACCACCAGGGCGTCGGGCCGGCAGAGGGCCAGCAGATCGTCGCAGGTGTGGTTGATCAGGCTGGCCGCGGTGAGGGCCACCACGTCGGCCTGGGGCAGCACGCGAGCGGCGGCGTCGGCCGGCAGATCGCCGGGCCGGGGCCGCAATTCCAGCACGTCGCAGTGAGCCGCCGTCTGGCGCAGTTGCGGCGTGAAGGGAAAGTGCCCCACCACGGCCACCCGCCGGCCGGCCCCGCGCTCCAGCACCAGGTCTTGAGCATTGACCTCCGTGCAGCGCGCTTCATCAACCGGCAGCAGGGCATTGACCGCCGCCAGGCCCACGCTGGCTTCCGGGGGGTTGCCAGAGCGGAGCAGGGCCGCCAGCTCGCGCGCGCTGCGTTCGGTCAGGCGGCCGGCGTCGCGCACCGGGAAGTCGTCGTGGCCGGCCGGCCGCAGCGCCGAGGCCAGCCCGCCGCGCGGCCCCTGGCTCGTCTCCACCACCACCACGGTCCAGAACGCGCCGATGAGCACTTGCTGGACCGGGGCGTCGTCAGACGTCAGCGCGAGGGCCGCCAACAGATCGTCAATGAGGGACACTCTTGCCCTCCATCACCAGATTTGAATCCCGAAGAACGCCGTGATGAACTTGACGGCAACGTAGAGAAAGTACAGCCCGAAGATCAGTTTCAGCGTCGCGGGCTTGAATCGCTTGATGATCGCCGCGCCCACCTGTGCGCCAATGATCGTGCCCGCCGCGATCAACAGGCCGGTTGGCAGGTCCACGAACCCCTGCGCGAGTTTGATGCCGCCGCCGACCACGGCGAGCGGGATCATCGTCGCCAGGGACGTGCCCATCGTGATGTACACGGGCATGCCGAACAAGTAGATCATCCCAGGCACCAGCGCATAGCCGCCGCCGAGGCCGGCCACTCCCGTCGCGATGCCGACGATGAGACCGAACACCCCCATCCCCCAGCCCGATCCGGTAGCCGCCGCGCCTTCGCGGGGGGACCTTGCGCGCTGAAACACGCCCTCGTAGATCATCCGAATCGCGGGCCAGAGGAAGATCAATCCGAGGCTCAATCCCAGTAGTTGCGCCTGGCCCGAGAGGAGCGTGAACAGCCACGAACCGATCAACACGCCGACGATGCCGCTGCCGCCGAGCCACAGAAACACGCGCACGTCCACGTTACGCTGGACAAGGTGACCATAGGCGCCCGAGAGCGCGGTAAAGATCACGGCAAAGAGCGTGGTGCCGACGGCAATCGCGGCAGGGTAGCCCATCCAAAAGTGGATGATCGGGAGCATCACGCTGCATCCACCCGTGCCGATCAATCCACCAAGCAAGCCCGCGAGAAAGCCGACCCCGACGAGGATCGTAGCTTTCACCACGTCCATCGGCGTGACCCCTGAGGCTGCGCCAGCGCCGGTTGCGATGGCCCACACCGCCAGCGCGGCGATGATGAGCACGAGTACCACGGTGGGGATTTGTCTGCGCCACCCCGATGTTGCTCCTGTTGTCATTTCACACCTCAATAAGCTGCGAATTCCGTTCGATCAGCCTCATGCGCAGCACGTCCACGCCGGTCTCCGGGTCAATCACCTCACGCAGTCGCTCGACGACCGCCTGCTCCAGGTTCATGTTTCGCCCTCGCTGTCCGACGCTATTCGCGCCCGTACCTGCGCCCACACTGCGCGCAGCGCGCTGGCCATTGCCCCCGCCGGCTCATAGACCGTCACCGGCTGGCCCTGGACCATCGCCGCAGTGACCACGTTGTCGTAGGGCAACTGGCCCGCGAGCGGGATCCCCCGCGCCTGGCAGTAGGCGGCGATGTGGGCTGTATGCGTCGGGTTGAGGTCGGCCTTGTTGATGAGCACCAGGGCCGGCACCCGGAAGTGGTTGGCCGTGCCCACGCCGAGCGTGCGCTCCAGGTCGTGCACGCCCGATACCGTCGGCTCCGTCACCACCAACGCCAGTTCGGCCCCGGCGCAGGCCGAGATCACCGGGCAGCCAATGCCCGGCGGCCCGTCCACGATCAACAACTCCCGGCCCTCGTCCAGCGCCAGCAGCCGGGCCTGCTGCTTGACCATCGTCACCAGCTTGCCCGAGTTCTCCTGGCCGGCAAAGAGGTGGGCGTGGAACAGGGGTCCAAAGCGGGTGTCGGAGCGGAACCACAGCCCGGCCTGCTGCTCCTCCATGTGGATGGCCTCCGCCGGGCACTGGTAGACGCACGCGGCGCAGCCCTCGCAGGCCAGAGGGTCTACGGTATAGACCTCACCCACTCCCCCCCTGCCCCCCCTCTCCCTCTCCCCGTGGGAGAGGGAGAGGGGGGATGGGGGGTGAGGGTGAGGTACGTCAAAGCGGCACACCCCGGCGCAGCGGCCGCAGGTGGTACAGGCATCGGCAACGATGATAGCCTTCTGGCCGCCCATGAAGATATGCTCTTCCCGTTTGGTGGGCGCCAGGACCAGCTCCAGGTTGGCGGCGTCCACGTCCGCGTCGGCCAGGACGATGGGCATGTCCTCCGCAGCCAGGTGCGCCAGTGCCGCCGCCACCGAGGTCTTGCCCGTGCCGCCCTTGCCGCTCAGGATCACCAGTTGCTTCATGTGGCCTCCTGCCTGGCGGCAACCTCTTGGGCGATCCGCTCGTACAGCGCCGCGAACCGGGGGCGATACTCCGGCCGCGCCGTCACCAACGGCGTCCCGTCCGAGATGGCCTCGGCGATGTGTCGGTCCAGCGGGATGCGCATCAGGATGGGGAGGCCCTCGGCCGCGCAGTAGGCGTCTACCCAGTCAAGCCTGGGCCTGGCGCCCGCGTCGCCGACGCCGTCTCGGTTGACCACCACGCCCACCGGCCGGCCCAGCTCATCGCGGGCCACCTGCACCGCCAGCCGCAGGTCGTGCAGGCCGAAAGGCGTCGGCTCGGTGACCAGCAGGACGAAATCGGCCCCACGCATCGTCTCGACCACAGGGCAGGATGTGCCGGGCGACGCATCGAGGATCACCACGCGGTCGTCCCCTGGCGTCAGATGCTTCTTTTTCAACTGGCGGATGATGGGCGTGGCCATGGCCTGCCCTACGTTCAGGATGCCGTGGCCGAAGGTGATCGGCCCGGCCCGGCCCGCCTCTAGCCGGCCCATCACGTGCAGCACCTCGCGGATGGCTCCCGCCGGGCAGTTGAGGGTGCAACTGCCGCAGCCGTGGCACAGCTCCGGGAAGACGAGCACCCGGCGACCCACCACGGCCAGGGCGTGCCAGACGCAAACTTGCGCGCAGCGGTCACAAAAGGTACAGCGTTCAGCGTCCACCTGGGGGATCAGGATGCCGGCCTCTTCTGACTGATCGAGGGCCGGGCGCAAGAAGAGGGCGGCGTTCGGCTCCTCGACGTCGCAGTCCAGGAACAGCACGCCGGCCCCGTCTGCTGCCAGGCTCAAGGCCAGGCTGGTGGCTACCGTCGTCTTGCCGGTGCCCCCTTGCCGCTGGCGACCGCGATGATCATCCGCGATCCTCTGATGTCAACCGATTCAACCGCCCGGTCACTTCGTCCAACTGTCGGCGGAGCATCTCGGCCTCCTCGCGCAGGCGGCCGAGATCGTCTTTTTCGTACTCGCCGGCGGCCGGGATGTCGCCATGACCGTGCTCTCTGCTCTCGTGGCAGGGAGCCGCGCCCTTGAGTTGGCCCGCCAGGTAGCGTTCCACTGCCTGGCGCACCGTGCCGTAGGCCCCGGTCACGCCCTCGATGCCGAATTGTTGGAAGAACATGATGGCCCGGCCGCCCATGCCGCCGGTGAGCATCACGTTCACGCCATAGCTGTGGATGAGCGCCGGCACCTGGCCGGGTTCGTGCCGGTCATAGTACGGGTTGTCCATGACGGACACGCCGGTGATCTCCTGGCCGGTCACGTCCACCAGGGCATAGTGGGGACACCGGCCAAAGTGCGGGCTGACCACGCTGTCCAGCCCGTCGTTGTTGTCTACTGATACAGCAATACGCATCGCTTATTTCTCCTTCTCCAATTGTTCGATCCGGTCTATGGTCTGGGCCATTCGCGGCCCCTGGCCCGTCGGCCCTGTACCATCGAAT